>JAAUYG010038498.1_pt1 | contig 16506 bp, 13 predicted proteins | sample 7278091 | NCBI WGS metagenome assembly JAAUYG01 (sample SAMN14350201, study PRJNA611818) | marine sediment metagenome | isolation source: surface marine sediment (0.6m) | place: French Polynesia: Moorea | collected 2018-08 | reverse complement strand
TTTTGTGTTTGCGGGGTCTGGGCGGGGTGCGGGGCCCGCCGCGCGCGCCGCCGGCCGCGCCGCGGGGGGGCGCCCCCCCCCCCCCCCGTCGATCCCGCGGTTTTGCCACTCTTCTTAAGGCCTTATCTGTACTATTATCTCTACTTTTATTTAAGGTCACTCTTGTTTTTGAATGGAATTCCCAAGGAATGTGCAAAAGGGCAAAACATGCAAACTCGAGCTTTTCCATCGTCTGAAAGATGAATCTTTGGGTGCTTATATGTGTCCGTGCCAGTAGTGCTACTACTAGATATCAGCACGGGGTGCAGAGAGCAGCCTCCCTGTGTCGCACCCTGGGTATCGGGTCTTGTCGGACATTTTGTTCAGACTTGGCCTGATAGCGAATGCTCTCACACAGTGCAGTGCTTAGACTGTAGAGACTTGAATTGACGTTGCAATCGTTATCTCCTGTTTTGGCACGATATGACCCTTTTGGTGTTGATATGCTGTTAAACTTTGATAACACTCACTCACTAGATATCAGCACGGGTATCACGTTTTTTACCTCTGCTAATGGAAAATCTCCAAGACGGTCTAGCCGTGGACGACCCTTTTGACCAACCTATCCACTCGCCACATTGTCAAATGCAATAATAAAGCCCATGTGCGAAAAGAATTGTCCCATTCCTTCGCCACAGTGGCGAAAATGTTTTTCTGGTGATTGCAATATTTGGAGGGAATGTTCCTGCCAATAGCCATGGCATAGTCGCCAGGGCGCACCTCAGTTGTTTCTGCACCTTATATGTGCATGAAAGAAACAGTCGAGATTCCCTTGTGCGTCATGATAGCCTAATGGTTGCGTCACTTACAGTTGATTAATGTATGTTTCAACTTTTGAGGAGTCGTTAATGAATAATTGCACATGTTGTAATCATAGAAAACGAAAGGAAGGTGGATTCCATTTTCTGGAAGTATACCAATGGAAAGAACCAACTATATATGAGAAACGTCGATAAAATAGCTGCTTCTGGGGTGTTGCTGAGACTGAACGCTTCTGTATGGGCAATATACCCGCTGGCGATACTTAAGAGCTATGACATATACTGCACAGTTTGATAGTCGTGTGAACGGGATCTGCAAGAGAGTGAACTGGCGATGATGGGAAGAGTTAATACTGATTGTGGTTGTGAAATATACTGTAACTATTCGTAAAATGGACTGGTTGAGCAATACTTCTCAGAACAAGGTGCTGCATCTACACATTACTGGAACAGTACAAATGCTACAATAGCTCGGTGTAGTAGGATTTGAGTGGAGACCCAGAAAGGAAGTTTTCCATTGCAGAGTGTACGTCTCTGGTGCAGTCTTCTATATTAGTTCTGTTTACCTAAGTTAGAAACCAGTCTGGAAAGGATCGCATTCGTGGGGCACCTTATCATTAAGGATTGCATCCAAGTAAGCCCCACAAACGTCAAGGCAATAACTTGCATGCCAACAACGTGAAAGACTGCAACGCTTCTTAGGCATGGTTAACCATGCGGGAAAATTCTTCCAAATCTTTAAACCATTGCACAACCACTACACAACCTGAGAGCCACTGATGTCAGCCGGACATTGCCTGAACCTCAAAACTCGGTTCATAGTAACCCATCCTCGGTTACTGGGATCCACAAGGTGACCTCACAGCTGAAAATGATACCAGCGAATATGGCATAGGGAGTGCCCTAATGCAAAATGGTAAACCAGTCGCTTATGTCTGCTCTGTCATCAGTGTGAGTGATATCAAAGTTTAACGGCACATCAACACCAAAAGGGTCATACAGTGCCAAAACAGGTGTAAACTACCCTATGAGTCTAAACAGGGTCCACTAGAAGAATATTATGGTCAAATGGGTGCAAAGTCCAAGGTAAGATTTCAAGTCACATCTTGAATAAAAATCCAATAGCTCTCTGTCATCAGAAGAGAGGCAATATGCGCATATAGAAATTGAAATGCTAGCAGTTGTCCACCTCTACACCTTTGGAAGGAATGTGTTGGTTTTAACTGATCACAAATCCTTAGTAGCAACCTGCATGAAACCGCCATCAAAGGCTCCCAAACGCCTGGAAAACCTAATGAGTCGGGCACGGCAGTAGGAATTTCACTCAAAGTTCAAGCCAGGGAAAGAAATGCCACTGGCCGACACCCTATCTCGTGCACCCTTTGACGAGACTACCAACAGGGAAATCATAACTATGCACAAACGGACATACATCCAATTAAGGACAACAAGCTTGCTGAAATCAGAATGTTGACGGCTAAGGACACCACACTTACATCATTGGGTGAAACCATACTGACGGGATGGCAAGGGCAAGCACGTGACTTGAGACAGAATTTACGGGTTTTCTTCCACTGCACTAACGTGCTGACGACCCAAGATGATATTATTTTCCATCGCCTTAGAATCGTAATTCCAGCAGGGAGCAGGGATGATGACAAAGGCATCATCCCTGAAACAACAGCGAGACATACAACACATTACATTGAACAAAACATTCATTTCAACGCATCAGGGTGGAGCAAATATATAAGTATGGCTCTGCTTGTAGGTCAGTAGGTAAATCTGGAAAGCAAAAGCTGGAGACAAGTCAGGGAAATTTATTAAAACAATGTCTAGGATAATCTAAACTGTGCCACTCAACAGACTTACTAAGGGCTTTAAATGTAAAGCGTATCGCTGATTTATCTGCACAAAACTCTGTTAACCTCCTAAGAAGTTTTTTCAATGTACATTCCCCTTTACAGTCTCTATGTACCTATTTTATATCCTGTATGATTAGTAATGGGGCGGTAATCACCTGAACATTGGTTGACAAAGTGTTACAATGTGGTTTCTCACCAGTTAAATGTGCATTCAATTTTAATCAGACGGTTGAAAAAGCCCAGATTGAGTCTGGAGTAGTTGACACTCTGCGCTCATTACTAATGCATGAGCATTTTATTAAATCGTACTCTGAAGAGCATGTTATGACTGCCCCACTCCTGAGAGCTTTTTAATGTGTTGTGTATGCACCTGTTTGTCCATTTGTTGCATGATTGTTTCCCTAACACAGGGGGTCTTAATGAAAATAAATAAATAAAAATAAATACACGGAACCGGAAATGAAACGAAAGCTACAAGAAGACAAATTTCAGGCAGAGACTCGCACACTCAAGGAATCAAAACCTGAAATAGCCATGAGTAGTGCACAGTTGAATATGTTAAATGAGACACGAGCAATGCGACAATGAGGGAGACCAAACTCGAATAAGGTTGGCTTCCGGAGTTCCTGCGGGTGTGAGATTAAACCCCAACCCAAATGCACAGCCATTCACCCCACAGTCCCTGAACATACACATCCCAGACTTGGCCTGATAGCAAATTGCTCTCACAGTGCAGTACTTAGACTGTAGCGACTTGAATTGACGTTGCAATCATTATCACCTGTTTTGGCACCGTATGACCCTTTTGGTGTTGATGTGCCGTTAAAGTGTGATACCACCACCACCACCACATCCCAGAACCCATGTATAGATCCACACCTGAGAGGCATCAGACTGAACCTTATCTGGGAATCCCAAGATTGCAGAATGCTACAGAGAGCATGGGAAGACACAAAGAACCTGTCTACACCAGCTACAACTGTAGGTCTGGCACTCTATCGAAATTGGTAGAAGCCCTCTCACGAAAGAACATGAACCTATCATCACTAGTCTACAGCCTGAATTATTTTGTAGAATTGTGAACACGGAAGCCACCCACAGCGAAGGACTCGAGTAGGGGTATGCTACGTAGAGGGGATGGACCATATTGGGGATAATCGTTTAGCAAGGAATGTTAGTTGTTCTCTGTGTACTAGTTCATTGTAAGTAGTCCCGTGTACTTTAAATGTAATATGTTTGCCTCTGTACATTTCTCTTTGTGTGTCGTTTAGTGTCATTTTTATTGCCATCTGTTCTGTATTCCAGATACGGCAATCATCATCAAATAAACAGTTTGAACCTACAGCTTTGGTGAGAAGTTTCTTCACATTTGATGGCGGTATCTTGCATACTCCTAGTAGGCATGATGTCCCCATCAAATATTTCAGGTTCCTTTCAGAGTTTGGTCGATTATATCAAAGTTTTACGGCACATCCCCGGGGGCACATCAACACCAAAAGGGTCATACAGTGCCAAAACAGGTGAGTCCACTGGATGGTGATGATGATATCACAGAGTCCACTAGAAAAAAAGTGTTATGGTTCTACAATCTGAGAACTGCACGGTCTAAGAACTGCACTGTGTGAGAGCATTAGCTATCAGGCCAAGTCTGAACAAAATGTCCACAAGACCTGATACCCAGGGTGCGCCACGGGGAGGCTGCTCTCTGCACCCCCAGAGTTTGGTCCAGGAAAACGTCTCATCCGAAATTCAGAGTTGATACTACTTGGGAAGCTACACGACAGGGGAGGCAGTAAATGCAATTCAGACCCTACTGTCCTTGACTTGGAAGTCGCCTACAGCCCACATGGACGCCAAGATTATACTCATCATGTGATGTGGTAACAAGCACCGGATGTGTGAAGCCTTTAAGAATGATACATACCTGGCCTTCCATTAAGGGCGAGGGAGAAGAGCTAAGGACATTCTGAGATTTAATAAGCAACTGCCAATCTCTGATGAGATCTATTCAGTATCTGAAGCTGTAAGACAATGCAGAAGCGAACCAGTAGCTGGTTTGGAAGGTATCACGATACATGGCAGAGCGATGGTGAAGAGTGGTTGATACGTGGCTTCATGGATACCATAACCTGGAAGAGGCCTGCTATCTCCATTTGCTGTCTTTTGTGATTTCATGAAGCCAGAAGCCAAAATAGCATGTGTGTAGTATATGTTAGTGTAGGAATAGTTAGTGTGGGAATAGTTTGTATTGTGCCATGAAGAAGGGGGAACATAGAGCTAACAAATAAATCAGAAGTTTCTTAACATATGCGTGAATAGTTTGGTCAAATAGATTGGGTTAAATCACGACATACGAAACAGTGGAGTACCCAAAGAATGTTTTTCTTACCGAAATGGCAGCTGTTTGTTTGGATTTATTCCCAGTCTCGACATTTGATGTGGGCGATGATACAGCAACTGTGGGTCCACGCTGGGTCAAATTGTTCTCGTACTACATTCAAGCGAAAGCTGTGGCTAATGATGGCCAGAAAAAGGTGTTACTGTTCCACTGTACCATCTAACAGATTTACGAAACATTAACAGATCCAGGACCAGAAGTGGTTGTGTGGGATGAAAGCGGGACAGTGCAGGATAATGCTACGGAATTCAAGAAAACCATGTATACGTTTAACGCACATTTCATAAGCAACGTAAGTGAGCCTTACAAAAGACATGTATTCCAATCAATGCCTCAAGCAGAGGGCGAATCTGTTGACAAGTTTGTTGACAAGCCACGTAAACAAGCCCAGGTGTGCAACTCCCATGACAATGATAGTAACATTTATGACCAGGTGATTGAAAATTTCTCTCAGCTAAACTACGTAGAAAGTTTTGGGAAAAAGAACACCTAATTTTGGAAAATGCACTCACACTAGCTAATGCTATGGGAGCCGTGATTACCAAATGGAGCCCATTAGTATCACAGGCGGTGCAGCATGTGAAGTGCAAAAGCCAGCTGGGGCCGAATCTCTTATACATAGAATAATGCAGAGAGGAATGCCATTTGGGATCAGCAATGCACCAGAAGATTTCCATAAAAGGTCACTAGACATGATGAAGGGTGAGTGAGTGAGTGATATCCAAGTTTAACGGCACATCAACACCAAAAGGGTCATACGGTGCCAAAACAGGTGTAAACTGCACTATGAATCTAAGATGGGTCTGCTAGAAAAGAATATTATGGTCAAATGAATGCAAAGTCCAAGGTAAGATGTCAAGTGACATGATGAAGGGATTGGAAGGAGTCCTGTTAAAGGCAGATGACATACTCGTAGTGAGAGAGACATTTGAAGAAGCAGAGAAAGATCACGATGCCAAGCTCAAAGGATTCATGGAGTATTGCGGTGAAAAGAACTACAAGTTGCACAAAGACGAGCCTCGCTTCAAGAAAAGGAAGTCAAGTACCATGGACAAATTCTCTACAGAAGGGATCAGATCGGACCCTTAGAGGACATGGTTGAAAGTGATTGCAGTATACAAGATGTATTCCTGTGTACAACTAGTCAAAACCAGTAGCCAGTGAAGTGATGTACATAGTGTTGAAATGTCTGAGCGCTCAAATGTTGAAAATGAACAGTCAGTATGTAAGAATGTTAACGGCATACCCACAAATATTGAGGCTGACCCTGGTGCTAGATACAATATACTGTCATTGAAAACAGAGTTGTAAATGCGGAACACGAAATTCCAGCAAGCGACATTTACATTAGTGGTGTAAATGGCACCCAGTGAAGGCATTACGCCAAGTGACACTACCTTGTACATATAAAGGACACACACATAATGTGGTATTTCAAGTTCTGAGTGAAAGCAAAAAAGCAGACATCCTTGGAAGGTATGACTGTAGCATTTATGGCTTGCTACAAAGAGTTAACACCTAGCATTGTAATTCGGAGAGTGCACCAATGTTGAGTGAGCTCAAAGACATATTCAGTGACAAGACAGGATGCATTCCTGGAGAGTACGACAAAGATGAATGAGAACATATCACCAGTAATATGTTCACCCCGACCAATACCAGCCCCACTTAGATCAGAGGAAAAGGAACGCCTGGAGTACCTCGAAACAAAACAAAATCATCGCAAAAGTCATAGAAACAACAAAATTGGTCAACCTAACAGTGTATGTGGGGAAATCCGGCAAGAAGATCAGGATCTACATGAGCACGTCCAGACTAAACAAAGCCATATGAAGAGAGCATTACCCCATGCAATCAACTGACGATGTCAGGGTCTGAAACATACACAAGTGCAAGGCCAAGGGCTAGCTAAAAATAATGCTTGTCTAGCAACAAAAATGTGCGTGTATGTCCGATGTGCAGTAACACAAAGCAACGGTATTGCTGCCCATGGTTGGTTGCTGGTCCGATTTTGTAATTTCACCGTTCGCATAATCAAATCGAATATTCTGTGACCATGTGCATAAACGTCGATATTGTTGTGAAATATTGATTCTGTGTGTCATCCGAGGCCCCGGTAGAAGGCAAGGCAAACTGAATAAAACATGGCATTTGCAGCAGTTGTGGCCTGTCTGTTGGCCAATTGTAGTGAAGCACTTTCCCGCTATTCATTATGTGACGTGGAGAGCACCCTCACCCCCACCCCACCTTGCAGCCGTGACTTCAATTAGGTCGCGGAATGTCATTGAGCCACGGCCACCCAGACCTTGTGCTGTTTGGCTTCCATGTACCAGCAGGCAAGGTGTGTATGAATATTTATTAAGCAGTTGCCAACCCGGGGTTCTGCATAGCTGTGTTTGTGATTATTGAAGGTGGTAGAGTGAAGGAAATGGTTGTAGCAAATTATCAAGGAATGTGACCGAAGAATGAGGTGATAGCACACATCCTCAACTCCCAACAGCCCAATATTTTTATCGCAGCAGTTACACACTTAACTAGTGACGTCCTGTCTATCGAAATCCTTCCTCCTGCTTATTTAAACAAATCGTAGGGACCGTGGTGAGTAAGATTGGGAGGAATTCTCAGAGCTGCCCATGAAGGAATAATCATCACTCCACTCCCAAGATATGAATTGGCCTCGGGGACTGCTTGAGCCAAGATCAACACCAATAGGACACTGATTATAATTGGGGTGCTATATCACCTACCGAAATCCAAGGATGACATCCTCCATGATTTGAACGAGGAGCCTGCCAAGTTTAAACAAGACCATCGGTCTGCAGAGCTGATCCTGGGTGGTGTTTTTAATCTGCCTGGAGTAGAGTGGGAAGACTTATCAGTTAAACCAAGGAAAGCTGATGCAAGTCAGTGTCAACAGCTGATTGACCTGTCTCAGAACCACAGCCTGGAACCGCTAGTGAGACACCAAACAAGTGGACAAAATGTCCTAGAACTGTGGTTTACTCTTCCTGGCCTAGCCCAGTGGTGTACTTTGGGACCAGGTGTGAGTGATCACAATTAAAGTATTAGTATAATATTAGTATACCTAACTGAAGTTATATACTTATATGCAACTATACATTAAATGATATTCAAACAATTCCTTATGACAGCTCTAGATGCACGAACAAAGGCACAAGAGGCATTTTTTACTTAGATTTGTACTCGAACGAATGCTTGCAAGCAACCGGAAATGATTGAAAATGTTTCGGCTGTTCCCATGCGTATGACGTCATGGGGGGACACTACCGAGGCCATTGCCCTCGAGCAGACATCCAAGATGCCTAAGCGTTGTGTTGTTTGGATGTAGCAATACATACAAATATGGAGTGGGATTGTTTTTATTTCCAAGTGAACCACAACGTAATAGAGCATGGAATCATTTTGTCAGCACCAGCCGCAAAGATTGGGTAGTCAACACTGCCAACAGCACGATTTGCTCTGCCCATTTTGAAGAAGAGGATTTCGTGCATCACGAAGTTGCTGCCAGTCTGGTTTTCTCAGAGGTGACCTTACATGTATGTGGATTTATTGACCAACATACCGAGTGTTGATTCTGGCATTAAGAGTAGTGTTACCCGGATGAGGCCTAAGATGGTTTACCTATTTCATAAAGCGGATTGGGATAAGATCAGGAACGAGATTGGCTCCTTAGAGTAGAGATTCTATGAAGCGCTACCATCGGAGGAGACTGTGAATCCAAATGGAATTCATTCCTAAAGGGAATACAGTCAATTAAGCAAGACCATATGCCTAGTAAGATGACACCTGGGAAGTCAATCTAACTTGGATAACTCGGAATGCCTCTGTATAGGAGGAAACAGAGCGCTTATAACACTGCCACAAGCTCTTTCAGGGCTTCTGACAGAAACGTTCCGCAGGCTGAGGAAGGCACTGCAAACCAACTCTAACTGAGCCTATTGGGACTATGTAAACAGGTAGCTTGACCCATCAGACAACAAAAGCTCCAAGGGGTTGTGGTCTTCTTGAAGGTGGGGCCCTGCTGAAGACCGACATCAAACTGGTAACTGATGCCAAGGACGAGGCAACCATCTTAACTCCGCAATTCTCCTCTGTATTTACAAGAGAGAAATATAACAGAACCGGAACTAGGCCCTCCTCAATATGATCCTATACAGCCCCTTAAGGTAACCAGGAATGGAGTCGCCAAACAGCTAAGATCAAGGCTGACAAAGCTACAGGTCCAGACAAACTGCCAGCTAGATTCCTGAAAGAGATGGCTGAACGTCTTAGTGGTATGTTGTCATCAATTACCAATAGTCTGTAGACAGTGGACAGGTACCACATGACTGGAAGAAGGCCAATGCGGCTCCTATCTTCAAGAAAGGTGACAAGGGGATAGGACCTCACTATCGTCCAGTTTCCCTGAAGGCTATTCCATGTCCGATGTTGGAGCGCATCATGGTGAATCAACTCTTGGACCACTTCAGGAATTAATCTAGGCTGCGCCTTTGCAGCAGTTCCGCGTTTTTTAATGAAATGCCGCACCTTGGAAATGGCTGTGCGCCCCTGAACTGCTAAAGGTTGAAAAGTACCACTTTCCTTTTACACCCGTGGGTCCAGCACAGGCTTAAGCTGCAGGACCTGGTTCAATGCCTGTTGGAAATTTGGTACAGATCAACATGGATGGGCCAAATGTGAATTGGAAGTTTCTAGATCTCATGAATGACCTTCTGGTCCAAGGTCATTCATGAGATCTAGAAAGGTGCAATATCTGGTCTTGCTATCAAACTTCCTTGATCACTATTGGGTCATGTGGACTTCACATTATGCACAACAGCTTTAGAGCAGGGGAATGTGCAACTGATTGGCAAGTTACTTCAGTGTTATCTGCACTGAACTACCCTTTCAAGGACACACCTGCTAGGAGGGAAGATTACAGAAAGGTGGCAGAATATCTGTGATGCCACTAAAGTCTTGAGCTACAGGTAGCTTAAGAATGGCCCTGTGTGCGAGAGGGCAATTCAGCTTTGGTCTGTGGTGAAGAAGTACGTTTCTGCTGTGGGCGCCAAAAAGATTACCAATAAAAAAAAACAAATTTTACGAGGGAATAAAAGAAGCTTCCAAGGATAAGCTCTTTGTTGCTAAATTCCACCTTTTTAAATGTGTGGCCATCCAGCTGGAGCCAATCCTGACACGGTATCAAACTGATCAGCCAATGTTGCCATTTATAGCTGGTGACTTGAGTGACCTAATCCGGTCTTTGATGTGGTGCTTCATTAAAAGCGAAGTGCTGCAACATGTCAAAACTGCAGAGAAGCTGATCAGAATAGATGTCATTGACAAAAACAATCACTGTGATCACTCGAAAATTGTTGGTTTTGCTGCAGAGAAAGAGTTGAAAGCAGTGAAAAAATCAGAGAGACAGATCCTCCAGTTCCGTATGGAGTACAAGGATTTTTTGGCACATTTGTTGAAGAAACTGTTGGAGAAAAGTCCAATAAGATACCCCTCACTCTGAATATCTCCTGCCTGGATCCAAGAAAAATGGCTTCAGAACAAGAGAACTGTTGCAAGAAATTCAGGAAGGTACTAAACATTTTGGTGCTTAACAACCGCATCATGGATGGACAATGTGACTCCATTTGGCATCAATATGCGACCTTCTGGATAACATCCCTGCCATGGGATCTTAACAGTTCGTGAACTTCAGTCCAGCCACCGATTGAGTTGATGAAATTCTCTGCAGCTCCATGCATGGCGAAACGTACGACAAGCTGTTAGAGGTTGTCAGGCTTCTCCTGGTCATGTCGCATGGCCACACAACTGTACAAAGAGGTTTCTCAGTAAATAAAGAAATAGAAGTTGAGAACCTCAAGTCACATTCACTGGTTGCACAGAGGCTAATATGTGACAAGGTGGGGAGTGCTGGGGTGTTTTAAACATCCCCACCACCAACAGCCCCATGGTGGCAGCAGTCAGCTCCCCTTCCAAGTATACAATGTATCTTGAGGAAGAAAAGGAAAAAAACAAAAAAGAAAAATGAAGAACAGGACCACAAATGCAAAAAGTCTTTCAATGATGTCGAAGAGATTAAGAAATACAAGAAAAGGCTGAGGGCTGACATTGAGGCTCTCTCTAGGTCAGCATGTGAGCTGGCTGACAAAGCGGAGTCAACAGGCAATCGGACTTTCCTTACGAAATCCAATTCCCACAGAAGAACTGCAAAGGAAAAGAAAGAAAAGCTTCTGTCCACAGAAAAGGAGTTGGACAAAAAACTGTGTGACTTGAAACACAATTAGAGCAAACTTAACAGTGTAACCATGGTAACTGCGGCCACATGTTTTTTTGTGGCTAATTTGGTTGTCCAGAGAGTGTAGCTGTCATTTTTCTGCTGTCAGGACACTTTTGTGGCTCTCAAGCAACTCATACTTAGACATGCTTAGCCCAACAACAAAAGAGACAAAACTTCAGCGTCCTGGAGAAAGCATTTGCTACCTCGTATAACCTGATAAAGGAACATCCAAAGCTCCTCAGCTTGTTAGATTTTGCCCTGACTATGCTTAGGGTGGAAGAATTGAGATCCCTCAAACACAGGTCTGCTGGCGCGATTACTTGCAACCTTATGGCTTAGACGTGGAAATTTGGAGAGAAAGAATTTTGTGGTTCAAAGTATTCATATTGCGGCGCACAGTGACTTTTAAAGTCTCAAAATACTAAAATTACAAGAACTAAGGAATATATAACTGATTATGACGGACTCGCACAAAAAGTCTGCCAAAGACGATATGAAAAGACAATCACCCTTGGCTCAGCGGGCGATAAATGAGGAAATTCCAGCATGGTACAGGTAAGTGAGATAGAGAGATAGAGAGCTTCGGGAAGCTGACCGAAAGCATACACGTGAAAATGCCCAAATGCGATCTGAAATTTAACTGTTAAAGGCACTGGCTATTAAACAATCTAACGAAATTGAGGCTATAAAAAGTGGGTTGACTCACCTACAGGTGCGTTTGATGGAAAACAGCGTGATTTTCCATAATGTGAAGGAAAGCCCTGGGGAAAACTGCACAGAAAAAGTAACTACCCTGTTGAAATCAAAATCGTTTGGAGGTGAAGTAGGCTTTGATAAGATACACTGGATGGGTCGGATGGGTCGCTTTGAAAATGGTAACTCCTACACCCCCCACCCCCACCGGCCAATTGTTGCCCAGTTGGCTCCCCATTCGGACGCATCTCCTCTGATCAGGTCTGGCGCCTGGTTATCTAAAAACTGTGATCTGTGAATCACGCCCCAGCACCCAGCATCTTTAAGGGAGAACAGAAAACAGTTGGCTGAAATTGCAGAAGGTGCTAAATCTGGAGGTCACAATGTCAGCACCAGACTCGTTTCTGACATTCTCTATATAAATGGCAATAGATACCGGAATTTGCTACTCTGCCCAACGCCTAAAGAATCGTTGTACCTCAGCGACACTGAAAGAGCTCAAGCACTGAGAACGAGAGTTACAAAATGCCGTACCACTGAAGGTGGGTGCACGTTTATAGCTAGGGCAGCTCCAGCTCAGTCGATCAATGACGTTCGGGCACTTTACAAAGCTATCCTCTTGAATCCGGAGAATGCCCACAGCATACAATATAGCTGCATACTGATACAGCTCACCAACACTCGCCACAGGCTGCAACGACGATGGAGCTTATAGCATGGGCAGAGCAGTCTATGACGCACTCAACAGAGTAGGCAGTGATGGTCTTGCCATATTTGTGACGAGACACTATGGCGGCAGACACCTGGCAGATGACTTCCTAAAACGGCAGAAAGAAAGGGTGTAACATACAGAAACTTTAAGGTGAACCCAGTCAAATCTCAGGAGGTATCAACTGGCCGAATTCCCGTGAATACCTTCGAACCCTTCCTGAAAAAAAACCATTGGCAGCTGTCCAGAAGATTAAAGAGTATCCTGTGCCCAAGTGCAACAGAAACAGCAATAGGGAAATCTCTGAAGAGCGTTAAAGATTGTGAGGTACATCTCCATTGCGGCTTATTCCATAGCCGGAAAAAGTGAAACCTTTTTCTGATTTCCTTTTGGATTTGCAGTAGAAGAATCAATTGGTGATAATTATCTCAACGTCAATGCTTGCAAAGATTTTATCCCTGCAATTGCTGAAGTGGTGAAAAGGAAAATTCAAACGGAAATTAAGGAATATCCCTTTGTTTCTTTGCAAAGATGGCAGATGGCAGCATAGACATAGCATGGTGAATGACACATTCGAAAGTATTGTGAGAGTGGTCTGTAAAAATGTATAGTACTAGGACATGTAAGATAAATTAAACCATGAATATTCCATGCTGCACCTCATGGTCCAGGCAGAAGCAACACTAGCAAATAATCATCAGGGCAGATCTCTACCCACCAACACAACCCAGAATCTGAAACACCTAAGCACTCATGCAAGTTCCCAAAGTCAACCCAGAAATCTGTCGACAAATGGGCCATAGGCATAAAGGCCAGTGAGTGAGTGAGTGTTATCAAAGTTTAACGGCACATCAACACCAAATGGGTCATACCGTGCCAAAACAGGTGATAACGATTGCAACGTCAATGCAAATCACTATAGTCTAAGCACTGCACTGTGTGAGAGCATTCGCTATCAGGCCAAGTCTGATTGTTTATTGATTATTAAATTATAGTAGAACAAAGTTGATATTCTTTTTGATTATCAGTTAAAACTGTTATTCATTTCTCACCACTGGCTGTTTTGTCTTCAGCAATATGCGGACTTTGTGGCAGAGAATGAGATGTTGCCAGTACCCACTGGCTCAGAGGAGATGGATCAAAGGATAGGTTTGTTCTTTATTTAATGATACATGCATGTTTTACAATTACCCACAGTGACTGACGGCTAAAGTTTGCAAGCCATATGCTCATGCTTCTTTGCGCTTGTTCTTTTCTCAGTATCAAAAATGACTTGTTTTATTCACAGTTTGCTGTTCTTCAGAATTATAGGTTATTGGATTCTGAAATTCTATGCAACTTTATTGTTATCTTGTGCTTGATGAAAAACTGAACATAATGAACTTTTTCTCTGCCCTTTAATTGTGTAATGCGTTGAAATGTGTGGCATCTGATATATGCTTCTTCTGTTTATTTTCAGCATATGGACTGGTAGCTTTGAGCTCTGGAATGTTGGATGAGACCATAGAATACTTCTCCCTGGTTTTAAAGGTAACGGCGATATGACCATTGAACACTCGCAAACTTATTAATATCTTAGAGCTTTTTTGTTTTTCCTGACTCATTATTAGTGAGCAAAATTTCATTAACTTAAGGGTACATTGTGTATCATATGCATACCTGTACTACATACATAGCTATATGATCCAACCTTTAGCCTGTTTTAGGTTACAAATAAAAATTACTACTAGGTAAGAATTTACATGTATAAGAGTAATAAGCAATTATTTGGCCTGGTAATTGTGTAGTCTCTGACAATATTTTTAGTCTGAAAATTGTTTACTCAACTGTTGTGATAGTTTGGTCTGATTTGTTAATTGTTTAGTCTTCAATGGTAATCATTTAGTCCGAGTGAATTTTATCTGTTTGATCAGATTTCTAAGAGACAAGTCAACAAGATACTGTAGTCTTTGCCTGAGGAAAAATATAATTTTAGCACACTCTTTCTGTTTTCAGGAATATCCTAACATAGCAGCAGCCTATCATGGGAGGGGGCTGGCTTACTCCAGAAAAGGCTTCAAGGTGAGTGAAGATGTGCAATATACAGATACATAATTGTCCCTGCGATTTAAGACCGCTACTGAAGATTTGAAGGGAGGTAATGGATACATCATTGACACCACACTTAAATATTTTCGGTTAAATATCCTGCATTTTAAGACCACCTTAAATTTAAGACCATATTTTTCTGGCTGAGTGGGACCACTGTGTACGGTAGCATAGTCATTTTCAGGTCTTAAATGTTTCCCCAATGTTAATGCTCATAGCCCCCTTACAACATGTACAAAAGTAAGCCAAAATTAAGGAAACCAAGTATAAATTGTTTTAGCCATATTTCGACAGTCTTGATTATTTTGATGCTCGCATGGATTGGACTGATGAGGCAGCTTTGGCCCAAAGTTTTTTGTTCAGAATCACTGCTGGTAAAGGCTAAACAGAAAGCTTGTTAATAAACATCACCAAACTGCATTCAATCAACCAGAGTCCTATCACTATTCTTGTCACAATTCAGGACCACAAAAAGTAGGATACCATCAAATTTGGTTACCCCTACCAACTATATTTTTCATTCATAGGTTAAAAACAAACTGCAGTGCTTATCTGATCTTTTCAACATTGTTCAATTTCTAATTACTGGTCATCATGTTCAATGCTCCATGTACATGTACTTGCTTTCCGCAAGAAACAGTGATTTCGCCCATGTTACTAGGTTACCAAAATAGGCATTGGTCCAGCAAGTGGTCTGCAGCTGGGTCAATCTTTACTTCAAGGCATTTGTTTTATTCAAGTGATTGTATCTTTGGGGAGGGCACTGGCCTTCACTGAAAACTTCCCAAAGTATTTCAAAGGCACATTCTTATATACTTATGATATGCACTCTCTTTAATGACTTACGCTTATAAAAAATGGGAATCATCATGAGCTGTGCATTTGTCATTACAACATGTACAATGTAACAGCAATTGGGGGCGGGGGGGTGAATCAGGCTTATAGTTGGCTTTCAACCACTCATGGTCATATCACCGACTGCAAGTTGGATTCGGTGGTGTATGCATGTTGGTTAATGTGGACCTGTCTTGTTTGGGCCGAACGATCTACGCCTGACAGTTTTTAGATACCAAGCCACCGATTCAATTCCGCCACAGGTGAGCAGAAAGGAATCACTCAGACCATTTATGCTGACTCTGAGCCGCCCAGTCGGATGCCTAACTCCTTAATGCCAAGCGCCAAGCTGAGAAGCTCAAACCTCCCATTTTTTATGTCTTTGGTATGATACGGTCGGGGAACGAACGCCAGAAACAGGCCCTGGTATACAGGTAGCTAGTACTGGGTATTTGCTACTGGTCAACTAAGGCAAACAGTCAAGACAATTAAACAAAAATACCTAGCCCTGAAACACTGGTCTGCAGCCAAATCTCTTTGAGGAATGTTATGTGGGCCACCTAATAAATTCCACATGATATATGATATAAGCAATACACAGATCATCTGAAAAAGAGACATCCACTATTTACCCGATTTCTACAACAAGAGGCCCAGGGGCCTTGATGTTCTGCTTGAACTGAAGACCTAGTGCACAAGAATGTTTTTAAAATTTTTGAATAGAGTATGTTATCTTAGGTACTAGATTTCAACTTCTCATTACAGTATTCTAAGAGGCATTATGATAATATGATTAAGATTTATCATGGTAACCAATCTTGTCA
>JAAUYG010175970.1_pt1 | contig 16507 bp, 13 predicted proteins | sample 7278091 | NCBI WGS metagenome assembly JAAUYG01 (sample SAMN14350201, study PRJNA611818) | marine sediment metagenome | isolation source: surface marine sediment (0.6m) | place: French Polynesia: Moorea | collected 2018-08 | reverse complement strand
TTGGGCAACTTCTGGTGTTAGAGAAACAGTCTCTTCCTCAGTCAAGGTGACAGTTTCTTGGGCAACTTCTGGTGTTAAAGAAGCAGTTTCTTCCTCAGTCAAGGTGGCAGTTTCTTGGGCAACTTCTGGTGTTAGAGAAACAGTCTCTTCCTCAGTCAAGGTGACAGTTTCTTGGGCAACTTCTGGTGTTAAAGAAGCAGTCTCTTGCTCAACTAAGGTTGCTTTATTTTGAGCAACTACTTGAAAAGAAGGAGTCTTTTGCTCAACTAAGGTTGCTTTATTTTGAGCAACTACTGGCAGTGAGGAAAGAGGTTGTGTAATCGTGTTTACTTGGTGTGATTGCTGCTGTTTCTTATTGCTAGATTTCAGTGATTGGATATTCTTTTCCTCAGGCTTGTATAGAAGCTCTGGAATAACTATACTGAAGGCGATCGTACTTAAAAGAGCAAAAAACTCAATTTGTTTAACTTCTCTAGTTTGAGGTAACTCAGCTACCTCAGTATGTTCTTCTGCACCGTGTTCCCCACCGTGTTCTCCAGTTGCGGCAGCTTCACCATGTTCCCCACCATGTTCTGCAGTTGCGGCTTTTTCACCGTGTTCCCCACCGTGTTCCCCACTCTTTAAAGCTTTATGTCCGTCAGAAGCTTTATCAGCTACCTCCGCACCAGCTGCTTGGGCAATCTTTGCTGGCTTCAAAAGTCCAAGCATTAATGTCATTAAGGGTAAGATTTTTAATAAAGTTAAATTCTGGCTCATAGTTTTTACTAGCGAATAATTAAAATGAAATACACAAAAATAGATTAGTAAATAAAAGTGACAAAGTTGGAACACAAGTAAAATTTAAAATATGCCCAAATATGTCCAAAATTACATTAGACTTTTTGCAGAACTATAAGAAAAAAAGAACAAGAGGTGATTTAAACCGCGTCTAATTTGAAATATATAGTTTTTGAGGTAACTATCTTAAGTAGCAAGTATCAAGTCCTAAAAGATACCGCTGAGTCTTCGACTCGCTTCGCGACCGCATATAGCTAGTAGCAAGGATAGGTTCAAAACTCAAAATGTTTCTGAACACAAAACTACTGTTTTCTATCTGGACAGGGTTTGATTCTGAAGCAGCTATTCAAAGTGTTGGTGTTAATTTAAAGCGATTACCCCCATTTGAGGGAAAGCGCTCCGCGTCCCCAACTAAGCGGGACTTGTCCTCGAATGGGGATAAATAGCCTTCGGATCGCGCTAGATAGACATAAGCTTAATTACTTTTGTAATATATAATTTTCTTATATATACAAGCTTGTCTACTCATCAATAATTGCGTCTCGATCGAGTAATAGTAAATTACGCAAGCTACTGCTGTCTAAATCCGTCAGCCATTTTTCCCCAGCGTTTACAGTCTGTTGTGCTAGTTCTTTTTTACTTTCGATAATGTCATTGATACGTTCTTCCAATGTACCTGTACAGACAAATTTATGTACCTGAACATTGCGCTTTTGTCCGATCCGAAATGCGCGATCTGTTGCCTGATTTTCTACCGCAGGATTCCACCAGCGATCGACATGAAATACATGATTTGCTCTGGTTAAATTGAGTCCTGTACCACCAGCTTTGAGAGATAAAATGAATATCTTAGGGCCATTGGGTTCGTTTTGGAAACGATCTACCATTTCTTGTCTAGCTTGGCGGCGAGTTGCACCATACAAGAATAAAACTTCTTCTTGCAATTTGCTTTCTAAATAGGGTTTTAAAATCTTACCCCACTCTGAAAATTGAGTAAAAATTAATGCCCGATCGCCTTCTGCTACAATCTCTTCTAACATCTCTTCGAGACGTAATAATTTACCAGAGCGATCGCTAAAGTTTTCGGAACCTAATTTGATTTTTTTAGTCTTAGTTTCTTTAAGTAATTCGGGATGGTTGCAGAGTTGTTTTAGGCGTAATAAGAGAGTCAAAATTAAGCCACGACGTTTGATACCTTCAGAGTCTTCAATTTCTGTCAGGGAATTATCTACTAGTTGTTGATATAGTTCTGCTTGTTCACTAGAAAGTCCACAAAAGACATTCATTTCCTGCTTTTCTGGTAAGTCTTGAATGATATTTTTATCAGTTTTTAAACGTCGCAGGATAAACGGCTGAGTAAGGGAGCGCAAAATACCTAAAGACTCGCGATCGCCGTATTTTTCAATGGGAACAGCAAATCTTTTCTGGAAAAAGTTACGATTACCCAAAAAGCCAGGATTCAAAAAATCTAAAATTGACCACAATTCTGTCAGGCGATTTTCTACAGGTGTTCCTGTTAAAGCAATACGAAATCCTGCGGAAAGTTCACGGACAGCTTGAGACTGTTTTGCCGCAGAATTTTTAATATTTTGTGCTTCATCTAATACTACCCCTTGCCATTGGATTGTAGAGAGGGTTTCTAAATCACGATGAACTAAAGAATAGCTAGTAATTACTAATTGTTTGCTTTTAACTTGTTTGGCAAAATTTTTACCTTGTTCTCGTCGATCTCCATGATGAATTACGGTTTTTAGTTTGGGGGCAAATTTCTTGACTTCTCGTTCCCAATTGCTAATTACCGAAGTAGGGCAAACTAATAAAGTAGGCTTGTTTAAGATATCTTGTTGTTTAAGATTAAGTAAGAAAGCGATTAACTGTATAGTTTTGCCCAAACCCATATCGTCCGCTAGACAAGCACCTAATCCCCATGTTTCTAGGAACGATAACCAACCAACACCTTTTGCCTGATAGGGACGTAACTTGCCAGCAAAACCTTTTATATTATTAACTGGTTCAACAGCTTTATTATCAGTTAAATTATCAAGTAAACCTGCTAAAACTCCTTTAGATTCAAACTTAACTACAGATAATTTTGCCAGAGTTGCAGTGTCTCCTGTTGATAAGCGCAAAGCATCTTCCACAGATAAATTCATCTGTTCATTAGACTTATCTAATACTGCTTGAGCAGCTTTGACATCCGCAGGTTGTAGGGCAATCCATTGTCCATCTATTTCTACAATCGGCGATTTTTGAGCGAGTAATTTTTTAAAACCTTGTTTAGAAACGGTGCGATCGCCAACAGCAATTTCTAATTTATATTTAAGCAAACTTTGCAGACTTAAACGTTCTCCTTTTTTCTGAGTCACGCTAGCAGTCATTTTAATACCTAATCTTTGTTCGCTATTTCCTGGAGTTAAACCAGGAGGCACAATTACCCCTAAACCATTGTCCTGTAATTGCCAAGCGATCGCTCTAATAAATTCATAAACTTGGATTGGATTTAGCTGACAAAACAAAGGTTGACTTTCTTCAAGACTTGCTTTGATTGGCTCATAAATACGAGTTGCTAAACCCAAACCTTTTAAGAGAATTTCTTGAGGATTTTCAATAGTCCAATTACTAATTGTTAATGAGTCCATAGAACATTGCCAAATTGTGGCAGCATCAACAAGAAAATTAGGATTATCTAATGCCTGAAGATAATAGTTTAACTGCCAATCATTTTGTTCACCTTTAGCTGTATTTTCTGTTGGTGGAACAAGTACAAAACATACCCGATAACGATTTTGTCCCAGATTACTATTATGGCGATTAACTATATATTCACTCAGAGGTAATGTCCAATTATAAAGAGCATGACTCAAGCGATTAATATTCTTATTTTCTGTTTCTAATACAGGAGATTTGGACAGCGATCGCAACCAGGGAGCTACTATGATATCTTTGGTATTATTAGCTTTATAATCTGTCCAGGTACGTAGTTGCGCATCTAAAATAATTGAGAGCGATCGCAATAGTAATTCTTCGTCTGTCGTATCTATTTCTGATTCCACAACATCCAGATAAGCCAAACAGGCTTCAGGTATAACTTGATTGAATTTTGCTAGCCGTACCCGATCGACTTCACTATCTATTAGAGGTTGCCAGATACCTCTATAATGAGTTTCTGTTGACTTTTGAGCTTCAATTCCTGGTAAAAACTTTTGCCTAACAATTAAATCTAATACCCAGCGATAAATATGTGACCAAAAACAGATATCTCCTGCTAAATATTGAGTAGTTGCCTGTAAGGAGCTAAGAGATAAAACTTGTAGTAAATTTATAGTTTGATTGGGAGTTAAACAAAATCCCTCTACTTCCCAAAGATATGAGTCTAAAGTTGACTCTGATTCGACTATCTTACCCGCAAAAATTGGTTGTATTTGCTTAGTATCTTCTGTCTGGGTAACAATAGTTGGAATAGCGATCAATTGAGCTTGCCATTTACTATCATCTAATAGTTCTGCAATGTCTAATTCATGGCTTTTGAATAGTTGTAATAACTCTTTGCGGGATAAATCAAACGGGTGAATAAACTCACCTGCTTCATTAAGCGAAAATTTTTCGTTCACTAAAGAACGCCATGCTTCTCCCCAGACAAAGAAATAATCTTGTCCTGAATTGATAATCCAACTGCCGTGAATAATTGACATAAACAGATAAGCTTGTATTTATAACAACAATAGAAAATAGTGTTTGATAACTATGTAGTTTCGCGCTTCTAAAATGTGTCAAGAGAATTTGGATGTGACAGCAATTAGCAACCAGCAGAAAAATGATCTGTGATCGAGAAAGTGATTGTATTTTGCTTTTATTTGGCTGGAGTTAGTTAACTTTAGTTCCTTAGCTTAATATAATAAATCAATCACCAAGTTTAACTTTATACCTTACCAATTTGAAACTCGTTATAAATCAAAAGCACAAAGAAGCTTCGTTTCCCAACACATCATCAATATCTTAGAGACGAAACTAAATAAGACACTGATTAAGTTTACCAATTTTCAGCGATTAATTAGTCTTCTATAAAAAGACTTAATTGTCCATCACTCATATCTAACGCTGACTAAATTATTGGACGTTGCTGAATTAGGGGATGAAAAGTAAATCTATTATTTTATTACTTCTACTTCTATTATTACTTCTATTGAAATTCTGGCAAATTCCATTCTTGGGGATTAAACTCTGTCATCGAATTTAGTACTTGTGTTGCGCCTTGAAATAGCTGTTTATCAAATACTCGATCAGGAATAGCAACTACAGACATACCTGCGGCGATCGCCGCTTTTATTCCTGCAATTGAATCTTCAAACACCAAACACTTCTCAGGAGAAGCATTTAACCTCTTAGCTGTGAGAAAAAATATATCTGGTGCAGGTTTTCCTTGTTCAATTTTTGGATCGTCTCCCAGAGTAACTACCTCAAATATCTTTAACCATTGCTGATAATTAACAGTTTTCATTTCAAAATGATGACGGGAAGAACTGGAGGCGATCGCCTGGGGAATTTTATATTTAAATAAATGTTGAGTCAGTTTTTGTGTTCCTGGTAAAGCTTTCGCTGTCTGATACAAAGGGTAAAGTAACTTGTTGCGTTCAACTAAGTATTCTTCAGCCGTAAGAGGAAGCTGAAGAAAATCTACTAAGATTGTGGCTGAATCTAAGGTTGGTCTACCAGCGATCGCAATTTTGATATCTGGATCGAAAGTCTTTCCGTAGCGTTGAGCTATTTCTGTGTTTACTCGTTCGTGGAGAGATTCTGTATCTAACAGTAATCCATCCATGTCGTAAATAACATGAGTAATAGATTTAAACATAAGGTTTTAAAATAATAGATAAGTTTTGAATATAGCTCAGTATGATTAACAGATCGGTAAGAGTCTAAAGAATATTACTCTACATCAAAGGAGTAAAAGAGCTTAAATTGCTATTGGTAAACATCGATCCAGAGCAAAAATATAGATGGACTTGTTAGGTGTCCGATCCGAGAAAAACAAGTCTGTGTTGGGAAATTGCTGGCGAGATCCGTAGGCTAGGGGTCGCCTAATCGCTTTATCGGGCTTCGCCCTTGAAGGCAGAGGGCGCAAAGGCATTCTTTTTGCCGCATGCAGGCAGAGGGATTTTCTTCTAACTTATCCCTTTGGTCTAAGACCTCTTTTTTTAAGGAGAAATGAGGTTCGGTGGAGGTGAAAACCTCTTCCGAACAAGTAACCTTCTGCCTTCATTCTTCTGCCTTCGCTTTATTTTCCTAAAAAACAACAACTCATTTCAGAAAATACAAACTAGATATTGTTTAAATCCTCACAAACAACTAAAATAACCGTTTTTATGGAGTTTATCTAATATTTTTTGGGTTACTTTAATTAAGTTTATATAATTATAATCTTGCGTTATTTCTATAGTGTAACTCAAGCATTTTTTGTACCAAAAACTAATTTTTATGAAAATATAAAACTAACTTCAAATAACTGTGCTCATTCAAGCAGACAATCAGAAAATAACCTCCCTAAAAAGAAAAGCAGGAAGATTTATAATCGCCACCAATAAGTTAAATAATGAGTCCTTTAATTCAGATGATATCTTACGAAAATACAAAGAACAACAAGCACCCGAAAGGGGTTTTGCCTTCCTCAAAGATCCTTTATTTTTTGCTGACAGTGTTTTCTTGAAAACTCCTCAAAGAGTTGAGACAATGGCCATGCTGATGGGATTATGTCTTCTGGTTTATGCTCTTGGACAAAGACAGATTCGTTCTGCTTTACAAACGGCAAAAACAGGTATTAAAAATCAATTAGGTCAACTCACAGAAAGACCAACATTGCGTTGGATATTTCAATGTTTTCAAGGCATTCATTTAGTAGTATTTTCAGGGATGAAACGAATTGCCAATCTCACCGATGAACGTCAGTTTACTTTAAAGTTTTTCCCATTATCTTGTCGAAAATATTATATTTTATCTGGGTAGTTGATAAAATTTTAGCTAATCTGAAATTAATTCATATCTGTATTCTAAAAATCCTTTTGACCAAGTTTTTTACGTTCACTTATTGTCAATAAGCAATAACTAATGATAATAAGTTGAACCAAATGAGCATTGTTCGCGAACAAGATGATACTGTTGGCGAAAGTAATCTTTGCTGAAATTAACAGTACTACAATGACGAAAAATCTTAACTTCAGTTATTTGTAATACTTCGTGTAAGATTAACTGTAGCACATTCGCCAACAGTATCACAAGATTCGCGAACAACTCTTCAATTAAGTATTTCAACCCAAGATGAGTGAGGATTGGCTGGTTATTTTTGCTGACTTGCTCAATACTACATTTTGACGTGCGGAAGGTGGGCTATATTGTTTCCAGACCAAGCCTTGGCTATAGCTTGGGTTCTCTTGGCGACGATCCAACAAGTCAAGTCATAATCGAAGGTGTCAATATTGATGATCTAGGCGGTCGCAACTTTATCTTCCTGGATGCAGTATAATTCGACCATTCATCATAGATACTAACATTGACGATTAGATTATATCTACTTGATTTTCTGCTTGTCAAAATCAAAACCCTCTTAAACTTTTTAGGAGGGTTTTTTAAGGAACGGGTTGAAACTCTTCGTCTTCACCTTAAGCAGGGCAATGATAGATAGCCCCATGTTTACACTTTGGACATAAAAACTTCATAGAGTCTTTATCAGGGCTTCGTTCTTAAGAGTTTGTCGGTTGTCTAGAAGCACGTGTCTATAAGCAGGAAATGGAGTTTAGATCGTAATCGTGGTCAAGACTTTAGTATGTTGATAATATATTCCTTAATCTACAGCAATTTAACATAGTGAGCGATAAATCAACTGGGAGAATGTTACTCTCACACAACTTCAATTTACGAAACAACGAACTTCCTGCTCTTAACCGAGAAGAATTTGCCCAGATATTTATCAAGGGACTAAAAGACGAAACCAATATTACCTGTAGCCTAATACAAAATCCTCACTGGGTAGTAGAAATTATTTTCCCCACAGGAGAGTTTTCTGCCCAAGATATTGGTAAGATGTGCGGGGATATCTTAGTTAAAAACAGAAAAAGCCAGCAAACTGACTCTAAACTAACTATCGATACTTTAATTTTGGGTGGCAAAAAAACTACTCCCGCCACAAGTATGTCAGCAACTTCTTTACAACCTGGAGAATGGGGAGTGGATGTTGTAGAAACAGCCAAAGGAGATATATTTCTAGCTGAAATTGCCTGGGAAAAGATGATCGCATCTAAACCTAGCGACGGCATTTTTAAAATTGAACTCTTAAAATCATAATTAATTAACTATGAATACTTTAATATTTGAACAATTTTTTGCCGATTGTGTTGGTAACTGGCAATCCGATCGCACCTATCATTATTTAACTCATAAGGAAATTGAACGATCGCAAACGACTTTTCACGTAGAACCGTTGACCAGCGAGCGCAAAGTTAAGGTTTTAACTGATAATGTTTACAACAAGCCAGATAATCTAGAAAGCCTACCAGGGTTTAATTTGGGCTTTTATACCATCTCCGAAAAAGGAGAAGAAGTTAGACAAAATCTTAATCTGATGTTTGTTCCTAAATCAGAAAATAATTCAATCTTAGAAGGAGACTATTTACGCGATCGTGCTTACGAAGAGGCAAGACCAATTGTGTCTCATTTTCGTTTTGACTCCAACACCAGAGAATTACTGATGACTACTAACTACACCCGCGTAGTTTCTGTCGATTCTATTACGCTTACCAATCCTACCCTGCGCATTCGCAAGATTCTTAACTATGAAAAACCCCCTACAGGACAACCCTTAAAAAGGGTATTACTTGTAGGCTTTGGAGTAGAGCAAAAAGTATAACCCTATACTCTTGCCTTTTGAATTTAACAATTATTCAGATAATTCTCATTAAGTTTTACAAAACTTGATAAGAACGATTCAGGCAACATTGTATAAATAGACTGTGTGCGACTATCTTGCCTTGAAAAAGATAAGGTTTGCGTACACTCACTCTAGGTGTTAAGAAAGATCACTTTATAATTCGTCTGACTAGGACAAAACTCGATCAAACACCTTTTTAACAAACTGCACTTTTTAATAAATAGTGCGTTAATATGAGGGTCTTAGCTACTTCTCTAAGGAGAATCTAGCCCAAAATATTTGTAATTCAACTAATTGGCATTATTTGACTGTAGTAATCGTGGGGCAGTGAAACATCAACCATAAATAACTGTTGATTTCTCGCTGCATTGCGTTTGCTTTTTGACTAATTAGCCAATCGGTTTTCCTAGCAATAGGGAAATTAAACCATGACAAGTGATAGCTAAGATACAAGTTCTCTTACTTTAGACTAGCTTTGCTTGTCGAGTTTGTGTATTTACATACAACTCATAAATAAAGGTCTGTATGACAGAAATAGAGTTTAACCAAGAAAACTTGATTCTTGAATCCATCTACTCTAAAAAACATTCTGGCAACATACATCCTGTGAAAATTTTAATTCCTAAATTAGGGAGATTTTTTAGATGACATTTGGACCAGCATCCGAATTAGGTGTCGGCTTATTTGAAGATACCGCCCCTTTTGAATACGTACCAGGTCGTTCAGAAGAAGAAGTAGAAAGCGTTATTCGTGCTGTCTACAGACAGGTACTTGGCAACGCTTACATTATGGAAAGCGAACGGGCAACAATTCCTGAGTCTCAATTTAGACTTGGACAATTAAGCGTACGTGAGTTTGTGCGGGAAATTGGTAAGTCCGAAGCTTATATATCTCGTTTCTTTGAAACTTGTCCTCGTTACCGTTTCATTGAACTAAACTTTAAACACTTCCTTGGTCGTGCGCCTAATAGCTATGATGAAATGAAAGCTCATAGTGCCATCTTAGATGAAGGTGGTTGGGAAGCAGAAATCGACTCTTATCTTGATAGTGATGAATATCAAGAAGCTTATGGCGAGTATTTCGTTCCTTACTATCGTGGATACAAGAGTCGTCCTGGTCAAACTATGGTGGAATTTACTCATATGTTTGCCCTATCTCGCGGTGCTTCTTCTAGCGACTTTAAAGGTAGCTTGGCAGGTAAAACACCTGTACTAAACAAAAACATTATTCAAGGCACTCCTCTAGCAGTAGTTCCTCCTTCTGGTGGTGCTGCTGGCGATGGCTGGTCTTTCCAAGAACCAGCTTTGGGTGCGCGGACTCGTCAAGGTTTTGGTGCAGGTGCAAATGGCAAAGTATATCGCATCGAAGTTACTGGTTATTCTTCCCGTGCAGTTAACCGAGTTTCTCGATTCCGCCGTAGCAATAAAGTGTATTTAGTACCTTATGAGCAGCTATCTCAAGAATACCAACGTATTCATAAGCAAGGCGGTAAAATAGCCAGTATTACTGCTGTTAATTAAAAACAATTCTTAAATAACAGTATTCGGGAATAGCAAAACTTCGGTTGTCGCTATTCTCAAGGGCTAATCTCAATTTGACAAAAAAATATTTATTTAGGAGAAACAAAATATGACCGCAGTAATAGATGCGCCTGTTGAAGTTCGTGCTAACGGCACTGCTGATGACAAAGCAACAGCTATCCGTGCAGTTTATAAACAAGTGTTAGGTAATCCTCACGTAATGGACAGCGAACGCTTGGTCAGTGCCGAATCTCAATTTTGTGATGGAACTTATAGCTTAAGAGAATTCGTACGTGCTGTAGCCAAATCCGATTTTTATCGCGCTCGCTATTTTGAAACTTGTGCGCCCTATCGTTTTGTTGAGCTTAACTTCAAGCATCTCTTAGGACGAGCTCCCGTAGATCAAGCTGAACTATCAGAACACATTCAACGTTGTATTAATGAAGGTTATGACGCTGAAATTGATTCTTATATTGATAGCGTTGAGTATTCCGAGAAATTTGGCGAAAACATTGTTCCTTATTACGCTGGAGCAAAAACTCAAGTAGGCAAAAAACAAGTTAGCTATAATCGCACGTTATCTTTGCTTCAAGGTATTGCTGGGGTAGATAGTGCTGATAAAGGTTCTCGTCTAGTAGATAGCGTTGCTACCAATGCTGCTATTGCTGCAAGTACTCCTTCCGTTGGTGGACGCATTTCTCCTTATAAAGATGCTACTGCCAAACGTTTCAAAATCGTGGTTAAAGGTTCTAAATTCGATAGTCCTCGTCGTGTTAGCACTACTGAGTATATCGTACCTGGCGATCGCATGACTCCCCAAATTCAGCGCATTAACCGCACTGGAGCAACAATTGTCAGTATTACTGAACTTAGCTAATTTTTGTAACCCAAATCTATAACTGACCACTAGATAATTTAAATTCAGGAGAAATCTATTATGTCACTTTGGCTACAAGACGCTCCCGTCACAGAATTACGCTCTAACTCCGCTGAAGCTGATTTGCAGGTAGTAATTCGTGCTGTTTATAAACAGGTTTTTGGCAATGCTCATTTATTAGAATGCGATCGCCAAACTTCAGCAGAATCTCTTTTAAAAGATGGCGATATCACTGTGCGTGGCTTTGTCCGTATGGTAGCTCAGTCTGACCTATATCGTTCCCTATTTTTCGAAAATTCTTCTCAATACCGTTTTATTGAGTTAAACTGCAAACATTTTTTAGGACGTGCTCCTTTAAATCAGGCAGAGATTTCCGCTCACGTTCAAACCTACAATAACTCTGGTTACGAAGCAGAAATCGACTCCTACATCGATAGCGATGAATACCTGCTTAATTTCGGTGAAAATACTGTTCCCAGTCCTCGCAGTACTAGCGATGCGGCAGTAAGCAATGTCGGATTTAACCGTGTATATTCACTCTATCGTGGCGATGCAACCAGTGATAGCGGCAGATCAGCCCAATTGATCAGTGATTTGGCTGCTAACTTGCCTACTCCTATTATTGCTCCCACTCAAGGAGGAGGAACTCCTGGTAGCAATAAAAAACGCTTCCGCGTGAAAGCTAATAAAGCAAGTATCGGCTCTCTTAACCGTGTTAGTAACCAAACTTATGAAGTTAGTTACGACCAGTTAAACGCCAAAATCAAGAATCTGCATCGTACTGGCGCGAAAATTCTGAGCATTACTGAAGTTTAGGCTGCAAGTAGAGTAAAACTGTGGGGTAACTTAGGTTTCCCCACCAACCAGAATTTGGAGAAATTTAAGATTATGTCAGGAATGATTACTACTGGAGACATCAGCGTTAGTGGATATGGTAGCCGCACTTTTTCGATTGAAGTTACAGGCGTATGCCGTCAAGATGTAATGCGTACTAGTAACTATACAGTTAAAGTTCCCTATAGTCGGATGACTCAAACCATTCAGAACATTCATCGTATGGGAGGCAAAGTAGCTAGTGTTTCCTTAGGAGTAGTTGCTCCAGCTGATGAAGCATCCAATGATGCTTGAGGCAAAAACCAGCCTGAACACAAGTTGCTAAATTAATCGACAGTTCGATTACTATCGTCTAGCAGCTAATGTCTAGCAGCTAATGTCTAGCAGCTAAAATATATGCTGCTAGGATATTTATTTGATAGTTGTCAAAAGATCAAAGAACACTTTTTAATAGACATCCTTTATTTAAAGTCCATGAATATCGATGAATTTGTAGAGCGTTCTTTGGGGACGTGGCGCTCGCAGCGTAGCGCACACCATTTAGCTTTTCATCACTTTGAAGAAGTAACTTCTCAGATTGAAATCCGATCCTTAGAAAATACTGATGCCAGAGTGATCGAGCTTTGTAAAACCAATCAAGTCGATCCTCACTTAGTTTCGAGTCCTTTTTACATGACTTGGTTAGGAGAATCTGACTGGGATGAAGACGAAGTACTTTCTGGTTCTACGGTGCTAGTTCCCGTCCCCGATATAGAAAACCCTACCAAAGGTAGACTACTAAGAGAACAAGGATATGCTGAAACTATACCCGCGATCGGTTATTATCAGCTAGTCGAAGACGGTTCATTCATTTTGAATACTCAATATGATAGAGCAACTGCGGAGGAAAAAATCTGGTTTGCTACACCCAACTTGCGTCTTCGTGTTTCTTTGATTAAAACAGCAGATGGTAAGGGAGTTACTACAGCATCCTTTTCTTCTGAGATTCGTTCTCTCGATCTAGAAAACTAGGCGATTGGTGTAGTTACCACAAAGCGCATTAGTTTGCTCACTGTTCCAGACAAAACTTCTTTTAAAACAATATTTTTTTAATTTTTTTTTAAATCATTCCCTTCTTTAAAATCTCATATCTACAAAATAATGTTGACCAGAGAAAATCATTCAGTAGAGCAAGAAGAAAACAGTCTACTTCATGACCTAGCAAGCCTAATGGCAGGGGATTTTTGCAATCGTCAACAATCTGATGCTGACCCCAAAAACTACGCTCATATTCGGATTTTTTTTCGCCCCTTACCCTGGGAATTTTTTTCAGGTATTGGCTTTTATTCCGAACAAGTTTATGACTACGATCTTTGGAGTCCTTATCGTCAAGGAGTTCATCGTCTAGTCGATCGCGGCGACCATATATACATTGAAAACTACAGTCTCAAAGAAGCTGAGAATTACGCGGGTTCTGGTCACAATCGCGATATTCTCGTGACTATTCCCCCAAATGGTATTGAACGCCGTTATAACTGTTCTATGGTGTTCAGAAAAGAAAATGAAATATTTCGCGGTAGCGTTGAGCCTGGAAATAAATGCTTAATTCATCGCAAAGGTGTACAAACTTATCTGGTTAGTTCTGTTGAACTAACTGAAACCACTTGGATTAGTTGGGATCGAGGCATGGATCTTAATACTCATAATCAGGTTTGGGGATCGGCAAGAGGACCATTAAAGTTCAAGAAAAGAACTAGTTTTGCTGCGGAACTACCTTAATTTCTTAATTTTTAGTTTCACTCTAAATGTGTTTTGAAAGTTGAAGAATGGCTAGTACTCTAACGCTTATCGCACCAACTTGTTGCAATCAATATAAATTAAAACAAAAAAAAGATGCTTACATCGGAGCTAACAACCAGAAGTATGTTGCCACCAGTAGCTAGCAAAAAAATGCAAGCTTGGATTAGAAGCCGTCATCTGATTTGTTCGGGCAACTTTTTTATTTTTGAAACTTTGGAGTACTCCACAGTTGAAAGATTTGAAGAGTGTGTTAAAGGATTGGGAGGGACTTTTATTTCCGTTGAACCTGTCCGCAAAGTTTGGATTGGTAATCATCGTCAGGTGATTTTATATCAAGCTAAGGCAAGTTTGCATACACCCCATCACGATTTAAAACAGTACTGGATTAAGTATGGCGGTTTTTATACTAGGTTTGATGAGCGTTCTTGCTAATCAAAATTAACTAATTCGTAGGAGAAATTTAAAATTATGGTCAGCACTTTTATTAGCCCAGTAATTAGTCGGGCTTCTGAATTAGGAGTAGGCTTATATGAAGACACTAAGCCTGTTGAATTATGTCCTAATGACTCAGTAGAAGCGGTGGAAACAGTAATTCGCGCTGTTTATTGTCAAGTTTTGGGCAATGCTTATGTCATGGAAAGTGAAAAGTTAAATATCCCCGAATCTAAACTCAAAGAAGGTAGCATTAGTGTTCGAGAGTTTATTCGTCAAGTTGCCCAATCAGAACTTTATAAATCTCGTTTTTTTGACAATTGTCCTCGCTATCGTTTTATAGAGCTTAACTTCAAACATCTACTGGGTCGTGCTCCTGATAGCTATGAAGAAACCAATGCTCATAGTCAAATTTTAGATCAAGGTGGCTATGCAGCTGAAATTAATTCTTATTTAGATAGCGACGAATATCAAAACAAATTTGGCGACAACATTGTTCCTTATTATTGCGGTTATAAAACTCAAACAGGAAAGAATATAGTAGGGTTTACTCATTTATTTAAGCTATTGCGGGGTGCTTCGAGTAGCGATAAAAAGTTAACGAGCAAAAATGAACCTCGTTTAACTAGTTCTTTAATCAATAATCGTCCCAGTGCTATTGTTCCTCCCTCAAATATCAGTAGTTATGGTGGAGTTACTGATATTAACAAATTACTGGCAAATGCCTTGAAGTTGCCACAAACCCAAACCCCAACTCTAGCTAAAAACTCAACTAGCAATCAATTTACTTCTTACTCTGCTGTTTCTTCTAAGTCATACTCCAATGTAGAAGAGAAATATAAACAGCAACAACAAAAAATTGAACAGTTACAGCAGAAACTATCTAGCCTAAGCTCTTTTGCTAGTATCGGTGCTTCTGAGACTAGCAAATGGCAGTCTACAGGAATGTCTGGAGCAAATATTGGCTATACTTCTTATGGTAATCAGCAGTCCAGCAGCACAGCTATTGAGCAACAGGATATATCGCGTAAAGTTGCAGCACAACAACAGACTATTGCTGATTTAGAACAAAAAATAGCTGATGCTCAACGCTTAGCTGCTATTGGTGAAGCTCGTTTAAATAAATGGCGTAGGCGTGTATTTTTCTAAATAATCTTAGAAGATTATCTAACTTAGTGTAAACAAAGAGCAAGATTTACATTTTGTAACTTGCTCTTGATTATTTTTGGCAAAGTTAATTGTAAGTAACAGAAAAATAGGTTGATTTTGTTTTACAATACTAACTACAAACCTTAAATAAATTATTAGTATGGTAATAAAAGCTAGTTATCTAGCAATTTTTAAGAGATTTACACTTTATATTTCCGGAAAATTAAATATAAAGTGTAATTTTTAGCAAAAATATAATTTAATAGCAGCTAATAAAGCTAATAAAATAATATCGATATTGGTTTGATTGCTATTTAGCTGAAGTAGTGAGCAGTCTAACTATAAAATTTAGGGTGTACATAATAAAAATAAGCTTGAGCTAAACATCGGAGATAAAGAAAAGTATGCCGCGTAAAAAAACTAAGTCTGGTAATAGACCACGCAAGACAACCAGTTTTTTAGAAAAGTCTCAAGTGGGAATTTCTCTTACGCCCAAGGCTCTGCAAAACCTAAACGGGATTGTTGAGGAAATGGGTCTGTCTAAATCGAAAATTATTGAAAGCTTGGTTACGGGGAATTTAGCGATCGCCAGTGAAATGGCAGAAAAAACTATCTCCATTGAATCCTATAATAACGATAATTATTCAGAAAGTTCAGCCACTAAGATACAAATACTAGAAGGGACAATTCTCGCCGAAAATAAGCAAGAATCAAGCAAGTCAACTAGTCAGAAAGAAGTAGTACCAGAGTCTACTGCGCTAGTAGAATTAAAAGAAAAAATTAAAGAACACAAAGCCAGCTATCAAGCTTTAAAGCAACGGTCTCAGGAGCAAGAAGCATTAGTTGAAAAATTACAAACAGAAATAGAGGAGCAAAAAAAATCTGGGTCTGATAAAACCACAAAAAATACTAACTTAGAACAGCAGCTTAATCAAGAACTTGAACAGTTAAAACAACAGCTTACTCAACAAGAAGCAAATATTAAAACAGCACGAGAAACGATTGAAGCTCGCGACGTTAATATTGAACATCTAGAACAACAACTATCCGCACAGCAAGATAATAATAATAATCTACAACAGCAAGTTGAAGAAAAACAGGCAACCATCAATGGGTTAGAGCAACAGCTAGCAGAGCAACAGGGTGAAGTCGAGAGGGTTGACAGCCAGAGGGAGCAGCTACAACAGCAAGTTGAAGAAAAACAAACAGCCATCAATGGAT
>JAAUYG010121199.1_pt1 | contig 16507 bp, 11 predicted proteins | sample 7278091 | NCBI WGS metagenome assembly JAAUYG01 (sample SAMN14350201, study PRJNA611818) | marine sediment metagenome | isolation source: surface marine sediment (0.6m) | place: French Polynesia: Moorea | collected 2018-08 | reverse complement strand
TACAAAGTAACCCATAAGCTGCTTGAGTTCTGGGCGATTGCGGTTGGCAATAGGACTACAGACAAACAGGTCATTTTGCTCAGTGTAGACATAGAGCAGAATCTTAAAGGTAGTTAGCAAAGTAGCAAAAAGAGTTGCCCGCGATTGATAACTAAGCTGTTTTAATTTCTCGGTAAGTGAGGTTGATAGAGTTAACGTGTAGGTAGAACTTTTACGTGTTGGTACTGCTGGGGCAGAATAATCCGTCGGTAAAGCTAACTCTTGGAGATTTGTACCAAGTTGTGTTTGCCAGTAGGAACTTAGAGCAGCTAAAAAATCACTTTGTAACCACTGACGTTGCCAAACTGCAAAATCAGCATACTGAATAGGCAACTCTGGTAGAGGTGAGGATTCACCCCGAGTAAACGATTCGTAAAGTGAAGCTAGTTCTTGCCAGAATATTCCTTCTGACCAACCATCAAAAACAATATGGTGAATGTTGATCAATAATAAATGTTCTGTTGGCTTAAGCTGGATTAAAGAAGCTCTTAATAGATAGTCAGTGGTTAGATCGAAAGGTTTTTGGGCATCTTCTTGAATAAGTTTGGCGATCGCAGTTTCCTGTTCTTCCTGGGTTAAAGATGATGACAACTGCTCTACTGCTAAACTCCAATTCTCAGTAGACTCAGTAACTATCTGGACAGGACGATCTCCTTGAGTGGTAAACCGAGTCCGCAAAGCTTGCTGACGACGCAAAAGTTCCTGAAAACTTTGTTCTAAGGCGGTGATATTAATTTGCCCCTGCAAACGCAGAGCATAAGGGATATTATAAGCTGCACTTGCCGATGATAGTTGATCGAGTAACCAAAGACGTTCTTGGTTAAAGGATAAGGGTAAATCACGATTGTCGCGCTCGACAGGAACTAATGGCGGTGCTTGATTTTGGAGACTAATAATAGTTCTGATAGCTTGCCAGAGATCGTTTGGTGCTGGAGCAGATCTGGTCTGGTCTTTGGGAATCGTTTCAGTAGGATGGCTCAAGATCGTCTTTTCGCTTACAGCTTTTGGTGACACGCCGAGCAGTTTGGTTTCTAAAGGTTTCGTTGTTTTGGTTTTGTCTCTTACTTCTTCAATAGTCATAGTTTTGATTGAGCTCTGCAAACATTAAAGGTTTTATCTCGCGAGCGAAAATTCCAGCTAATTTTGTCCTTCTCGCTCCTCAAGAGCTAGCAATATCTATCCCTTAGTAGTTAATAAATTTCGGATGGGTATTCCGGACACTACCATCCCACAGGTGTATAAAGTAATGTTTCTGTTCGCACTAAGTTTTTCATAAGCAGACAAAATAATTTTTTCTGTCTCCTCCCAGCCCATACATTTGTCAGTCACAGAAACACCATATTTTAATTGCTCCAAATTTTTAGGAATCTGTTGATTGCCTTCATACAAATTAGATTCAAGCATCATACCAACTATAGATTGATTGCCATCTGCGATTTGTTGCAAAATATTCTCCAACACAGAAGCCTGTAATTTATGATTTTTATACGAGTTTCCGTGACTGCAGTCGATGACGATTTTCTGAGGTAAATTTAAATCCTTTAATTTTTTCTCTGCCCTTGTTACCGTCGCCGCATCAAAATTAGACTGGCGCTCGCCGCCTCGTAAAATAAGATGACCGTAAGGATTACCTTTGGTTTTGAAAGTGCTTATTTGTCCCTTGCGATCGAGTCCTAAAAAATTGTGAGGAATTCTAGATGATTGAATTGCATTTAAAGCCACTTGAAAGTTACCATCAGTACTATTTTTGAAACCGACTGGCATAGACAGGCCACTCGCCATTTCCCGATGAGTTTGTGATTCGATTGTACGGGCTCCAATAGCAGACCAAGAAATCAACTCGGCTAGGTACTGAGGCGTTATCGGATCTAAAGCTTCTGTAGCAACAGGTAATCCTATTTCGGCAATTTTTATTAGTAGGCTACGTGCAGTCAAGAAACCTTTCTGCATGTTAAAAGAGCCATCAAGATCGGGATCGTTAATCAATCCTTTCCAGCCTACAGTTGTTCTGGGTTTTTCAAAGTAAACCCTCATGACAACCAACAATTTGTCTTTAACTCTTTCAGCTAGAGTTTTCAGCTTCTTAGCATAATCTTCCGCAGCTTTTGGAGCGTGAATGGAACAAGGACCAACGATTATGAATTTTCTGGAGTCTTTTCCATCTAGAATATTTTGTAACTCTTGCCTCCCTTGCAAAACCGTTTTTGCAGCAGCATTAGTTAAGGGTAACTGATTTTTGAGTTGAATCGGGGTCATTAAAACCCTAGAAGATTCAATGTTAACATCCAGTATTTCTTCGATATTCATGTTGCTTAGTTCTGTGATTTACAGTTCATTTCCCATCACTCAGCCTAGAGTCAACCTTATTGACTAGGAGACGGAGTTGCGATCTTATATACTGTATGAAGAGAAAAATTAGTAAAAGCGGCTTTGATTTAAAAGTCCGTCAGAAAATAGCTTGCGGGAAATTTTTCAGTAATCATAATAATGGGTTTATCCTGAGAAAAGACTCGATAAGTACGAGAAAGAATTTTGTCTTCTGGTTGGAGCGGAAAATAAGCAGACAATTTATCTGCAGTTTCTTCGGCTGTGTCAACTATCTCTTTAAAAGTTTCAAACTTATATTCTAACCAGAGTTGACCTAGTGGAGTTCTGGAGTGTAATAATTCATCTTTAAACTTTTCCTCCAATCTCTCAGTAACCAGAATTGACTCGGCATAAACAAAATTCTTTCTGCTGATCTTTCCTTGAAGTAATATTTTTCTTTCAATTACTTCGCTTTCCTGTTTCACCTCCAACGGCGAAATATCTTGTGTAATTGAAATTATTCCTTCTGATAGTTTAACTACCCGAATTTTTTCAAATAAATAGGCTTCTAATATTTCGGTTAGCGTTCCATCGGTTGTCAGCAAGATACGTTGAAAAGTACTCAGTTTTGATGGATTGATATGACTTCGGATCAAAGATTGACTTAAATCTTGACGCATCATATCATTTTTATTCGCTTCATTGGCAATTACTTTAGCTTGCATCTTTCGGTTCTTCTAAAACTCCAGTATTATATTTAGGGAGATATGGCTAAGCTTGGGTCTTTCGAGCGATCAATTTCACAATATCGTCTATTGTCCGAAAATTATCGAAGTTAATTTCGGCATCGTTAAAGGTAACACCAAAAGCTTCTTGTAAGTTAAAGATCAAAGTCATAGCATTGATTGAGTTTAGTCCCAGATAAAAAATATCCTGATCGTTGGTCAGTTTTTGGCTGTCAACATTGGGGAGCAACTCTGAAACTACATTTTGGGTTTTGAGCTTTAGTTCTTCAATAGTCATGATGGTTAGTAAATGAGTAGTTAGTAATTAGTAGTTAGTAGTTAGTAATTAGTGGTTGTTTGCTTTCCCACTAATCACTAATTGAATTTCCGATCCATATTACGAACGGAGAGGATTAAACTAGATCTTTGCGCAAAATTTTACCAAGAGCGCTGCGGGGTATTTGGCTGCGAAATTCGATAATTCTGGGAATTTTAAAATCGGCTAGTTTTTCTTGGCAATAAGCAATCAGCTCTTCTTCTGGACACTGTTGCTGACAAACAACAACCGCTTTGACAATCTCTCCCGTGTAAGGTTGTTTTGTTCCTACAACCACAGCCTCTTCCACATTTGGATGAGTTACCAAGACATCTTCGACTTCAAAAGGATCAACTTTATGTCCTCCTGTTTCGATGAAGATTCTTTTTCTACCAGTAATTGAGAGATAACCCTGTTCATCTTTTTTACCCAAATCCCCTGTAAAAAAGTGACCATTTTGAAATACTTCTTTATTGACCTCAGGAGAATTATGATATCCACTGGTTAAAGTTTGACTTTTGATGACCAATTCGCCCTCAAGTTCAGGAGGTAATTCCTGTCCGCGATCGCCAATTACTTTAATCTCGACGTTATGCATGGGCAAACCAATGGATTCGTACTTAATCTCTTGGTCACTCTCTAGATTAATGGCTACTGAACCTGCTTCTGTGCAACCATAAAGTTGTCGTAGAGGGATTCCAAACCGTTGGCGAAATTTCTCAAAAATGTCTTGGGAAAGAAAGTTTCCAGCGGAGATACATAATCTTAAACTGGGTAATTCAGCATAGGGTTCTGGTGGTGCTGCTGCCAAGATACTAAAGATATAGGGAACAGCAGGTAAAATTGTAATTGTCTCCTGCTCGATTAGTTCCAGAACTCTTGCACGTCGGAACACAAAAGGCATCTCTACTGGAACACCGTTTTGTGAAAATGGTTCTAAAATTGTCAGGGTTGCTCCCGAATAGATTGCTGCTAGCAAACATTCCCCAAATCCGTAGGCATGATAGAGGGGAACAAGACAGAGAATATTATCTGAACTTTTTACTTGTAGTGTCTCTACACAGTTGTGTGCCTGATGCCAAAGGTTTTTCTGGGTGCGACAGACTCTTTTCGGTCTTCCTGTAGAACCCGATGAATATTGATAGAGGACATCCCCTGTATAAACATCCTGGGGCTGCCAATTTTCGAGATCTTGATGAATTAAATCAACAAAAGCAAGACTATTACCAGCTTTCTGGCCGACGACAATTAAGTCAACGTGATGTTCCAACCGAGAGATTGTCTGCTGACAAGCTTCTGCTCTGATACTATCAGTAATAATTACCTTGGCATTACTATCACGGAGAAAATGTTCCAGTTCATTTTCTTTGTAGCCAGGATTGAGTAAGAGAGCGATCGCATTTAAAGAGGCGATGGCATAGAAACTAACTGCAAATTCGGGACAATTGGGTAAGATGATGGCGACGCAATCAGATTGCTTGACTCCTAAAAATTCTAGACCTTGGCTAAATCCCCGAACTTGCTGGGCAAATTCCTGATAATTAATTCTTGACTGACCATAGACGAGAGCGGTTTTTTCGGGAAACTCTACCACAGTCTTCTGGAGCATTTGGTATAGCATAATTAATTACAACCTTATAGCTGCTAATAACTGTTGATTATTTTTCTTGAATGATGGCTTCGATTTCGATATCTAATTCTGAGCGGCAAATATCCGATCTCAGGTAAATGATATGGTCTTCTTCGGTGGCTAAAATGCTTTGCGGAAATAACTCTCGAACTATTTTGGCATCAGCTTCATGGCGGATATAGACTTTGAAAAAGCGATCGTATTTAGCAGAATCGGGCATTAGACTGCCAAAACTCATCCTTTCAAAGACTAAGCCCATATTGCTAAACACCAGACTCATATTATCGAGGGTTGTATACATCTGTTCGGCAACATCAGTCAGAGTTACTGACTCATGGCTTTTGATACTAGCTGTCCCCGATAAATAACCGACTCGTTTTCCTGCTAGCTCGATTAGCGTACCTCTAGCAAAACTAGGAGATTTCGGCCCATATTGTTTGGGGTATTTAAATGCGGAAACCTGTTCGGGGTTTTCTATGTGAGTCGCTTCTGCTTTCCCCGCAACAAAGTAAAGTACTAGCTTGCGATCGTTGATGCCCACTGCCGAGGCAGCAGGTAATTTTACTTCAAAGTCTGGGCCGTAAAACGCTTCAAAAGCTAAAGCACGACCTTTACAAAAGGATTTATAATTTTCCAGAGCAGAAGTTTCATTGTTGATATAAGGAACATAATTCCAGACTCGAAACAAGTTCCAGTCTTTAGTTAATTCCAGAAAGTCCATATAGACTTCATAAGCTGCTTTTTCTAGAGGAAAGTCAATTTCCTTAACTAAAGCACCAGCCAAATATGATTCTGATTCAATCAGCTGGAAACCAAACCGACTATAGATCTGCCCAGATTGAGAGGCGATCCGCTCTCGACTATCTTGACCCAAAACAGGAATTTTTAAATATAGGTCAATACTATTCTCGGTAGAGACGCAGCGAGTTTCCCCACGACCAAACAATACTTGTAGGGTTTTAGTTGGCATATTTGTTGTCTTAAAGCTGGTTGGAGTTGGGTATATTGCAGTTGCCATAAACATGATAATTACCAAAAGATTTACAAGGTTTAGGTGTCAAACCGCATCCATTTAGAAAACTGGAGTTTGAGGTGGTTAGTTGTTTCCCCGAAGAAAAAGTTAGACAAAATTAGACAACCTTCTCTATTTGCCTTTTGCCTGAAACAATTTTCTGCAAAACTATGGATTCTAACAACCTGGGGAGTGCCAAATTTAGTTCAACACCCCCCACTTTCAAACTAGACGCGGTTTAAATGTTAGATTCTAGATCTAATAATTTAAGAGTTAGATAGAATGAGCCAAGTTAAGTGTTCCCTGCCGTAAGAGAACCTGAGTTCGGGATAAACTAGACTCCTCCTTATATTACAAGAGTTTGAGAAATGCTATTGTCTAGATAGATTTGTCTTACGCTCTCAGCAGAAGATACTGTAACAGCTTATAGCTTATAGCTACCTCAACCGATTAATTGTCTTAACCCGAACTGACGTTAAAAGATATTTTGAGTCTTGACTAAGCAATAATCTTGAACTGTTCGCTACTGAGTGTTGGCATATTAGATAAGAGCGCGATCTCAACTGCTGCGGTCGAGCCTGTCCCATCTCGATCAAAACTGAGAATACCAGTATCGCTTTCGTAGAAAAAGCTAGCACTAGTCCCTATAGAGCAAGAATTTGTCTTACTGCTAATAAAGACTCCAGTTGCCGAATTAACTTCTGTTAAGTTTGTATCAGCGATTAAGTCAGCATTAAAGCCAGAAGCAGAAATTACAAAACGATCATCGAGGCTAAAATCAGTGATTGTATCAATCTCTGAATCGAGAGATTCATAAACGAAGCTATCTGCACCTTCACCACCGCTTAAAATATCTGCGCCCCCATTGCCAAACAAAATATTTGCCCCATCGTTACCTGCGAGTCGATCGCCAAATACTGTCCCCGTGATATGATCGATTCCTGTGAGGGTATCTTGCTTTACTAGAGCGTCATACCAAGCATTTCCAATCTCTCGATATCCTGCTTCAGTGGGATGAACACCATCAGCTACTAGATCGTCAAGTTCAAGAGAGCCGCCAGCATTGACGTAGGTTACTTGTGAACCTTTTTGTTCTGCTAGTTCTGGTATCAGAGCGTTAACTTGTTGGTCAATTTTGGCTCGCCGTTCGCCTCTATCTGCTGGATCGATGGGAGCAAGGGAAGAAACTAATATTTGTACATCGGGCAACTCATCTGTCAGGCGATCGATCAAGCGATCGAGATCGTCGATCACTTGAGCAGCATTATCAGACGTCCTCAAGATATTATTAGTACCCGCCATCAGCAGTACGATATCGGGTTGATAGTTTGTCAGAAACTCTTCATCTACTAGTGCTGTCAGTTGATCGACTGTAAACCCTGGATGTCCTTCATGTTGTGCATCATCTAGATTCGTTCCTTGATTAGTTTGAGAACCGATAAAATCGACACTTAAATCATCAGCAATAAAATTATTAGATAACTGGAGGCGATATGCACCAGGAGTAGGATCTACTGGGTGTTGACCTGCGGTAATAGAATCACCAAGTGCTAGAATTTTTGGTTGCTCAGTGATTTCATATATCGGAGTCAGCACCTCAGCAGTAGTGAGATTGGCAATAATTCCATTGTCACTTTGACTGTAGTCAGCAGTGTTGTTAAAATCGACAGTTAAATTGCTGGTAGCATCATTGAGCGAAATTAGATCAATTCCCATAATAAATACAATTCGGAAACAACTTAGGGACTTCCCCAAAATCAATCCTGCCCAAATATGCTAGACCTCTTGCATAAATCAAAAATCTCGTTTGGTTAGCTATTAGCTATTAGTTTTTAGCTTTTACTAATCGAGGAGTGATTGGCATAGAAGAGTCAGTTATTCCTACCATAAAAATCTACTTTGGCACATTGGTCTGCTATAAATTCTAGATTCCTTGATAGCTATGGACGTTTTTTAATTTGAAATGAAAGTCCTCTAATTAACAATAGGTCGAAAAAAAATGAAATATGCAGAAAACAACTAACACGCAGTAATATTTAACTTTTAACACCTAAGATCAAGCTATTTTCTGAACCTGTTTGGTGACTCCCCCAAAATAAGCATTTTGTTCGGCTCTGAGTCGATCGCAGAGTCTGCCATCGGGTAATTCCACATCCTCATAAGTCAGCACAGAATCTTTAGCAACATCTCGCTTGAGACGGCAACCCTCAGCTAATCCCATGGGTAATAAGTTTTCAGCACGGGCTAAATCGTAGTTTTCACACTGCCCGTAGGTCATATAGTAGCCAATACCATCAAGCTGTTCTCCTGCTTTTAAGTCGATTTTAGCGGTAGTTACCACATCCACTTGAGGCTTACCTAGTGGACTCATGACTGCATCCTGCAAGAGAACAACTCTGGCGACAGATAAAGGTACTTCAAAGTGACAGAGATGGTAAGGAGTATAGAAACTATACAGAGGGCCTTCTCCCAGTTTGTACAAATTGAGATAGTGCTGTTGCTTGGGGTCATCATGAGTAGCAAACACATATACACCAGGGCCTGGTTTCGCGCCTACAACATAATCGACAATGCCACCCAACTGTTTTAGTTGCTCGACATCATACATCCCAGTCATCTCATCCACATGACCTTTAAATTCGTATCCCAGCATACCCCGTTTGGCTACTTGCATACCGGTAGCATTAGCAACGATCGCCTGCTCAAAAGAAATTTTGGTTCCATCGGCAAAACTTGTTACCATGTGAGCTTTTTGTCCCCAACGTCTGGCAAAACCTTCCTGAGTCGTGGGATTGCGATAAGGGTCTTGTAATCCTTTAATATTGCCGCAGAGTAAGGGAGTGAGTCCAATACTTTTTACAAAGCGGTAGAGGTTCATTTGTACCCCTGGTTGGTCACCATCACAGGCACTGAGAATGACTCCTGCACGGTCAGCATAAACCTTGAGAATTGAACCAATAGTTCCATCTAATTCTGCATTCATCAGAATCACGTGTTTGCGGTTAGCGATCGCTTCCATCACAATTTCCGCCGCATATTCGATTGTCCCTGTAACTTCAATTAGGGCATCAATCTGTTCTGCTTGGCACAAAAGTTTTGCATCTTCGGTAATGGCATATTGCCCAAGGGCAATCGTCTCTTCTAGGGCAGTAACTGTCTCAATTTCAACTACTTCCTCGACTCCTGCTTCTGTATAGGCTCTTTTTGCCCCCTCAAGATGACGATTGGCGATCGCGACTAATTTCATTCCTGGGACGGAGTTAACAATTTGATTAGTAATACCACGCCCCATAAAACCAGCCCCAATCATTCCTACTCTGACGGGGTTGCCAGCTGCCAAACACTCTTGTAAAGCTCGATCTACAATAATCATGATTCTACCTCTAAAAAAATATAAGTATTAGTTTGCAGTTTGTGTTGAGTGGGTTTCAACATTTATTTTTGATTCAGTGCAGGAGTTTTGAGTAAAGACCAGTTAGCATCTTTTTCCGAAATTTCACTGATGGGCAAGGGCCATTCAATTCCTAATGCGGGGTCGTCATAGCGCAAACCTCTTTCCCGATTTGGGGTGTAAAATTCGCTTACCTGATAGATAATTTCCGTGTTATCGGTCAAAGCTTGATAACCATGGGCAAACATCTCAGGAACATAGAGAGCGAGACGATTTTCCTCACTCAGTTCGACACCAATATGTTGCAGATAAGTCGCCGACTCTGGACGCATATCAATAATCACATCGTAAATTGCCCCTTTGGTACAACGAATAAATTTGGTTTCTGTTGCGGGAGATAATTGATAATGCATCCCTCGCAGAGTTCCTTTGGTGTAATTGAAGGATAAATTGCACTGGGCAACTGCTGGGTTTAGGTTGTGGGCTTCAAATTCTTTGGCACAAAAAGTACGACTAAAAAAACCTCGATGATCTTGTCTTGGTTCTAAAGCAACAATAAAAGCACCTTGGAGTTTTGTTTCTCTAAATTCCATAATTTTTTACCTACTAAACATTAAATTTTTGACTGTGCGAATCGACGAACAGCGCGAACTAAATCTTCTGAAGTGCCAATATCTAAATATTCTCCACTAGCAAAAACCTCTGCTTGTACTTGTAAACCTGAGTTTATTGCTGCTTGAATTACATCTCCTATCGGCAATTCTTGTTCCTTAGTGGGATAGTTGCCAGCCTGATTTTGCTGTCTACTGGCTTCAATAGTTATTAAATATTCATGGAGGAAAGAGGTAAAAACGGGTGTCCAAACCGCAACGCCCCACATATATTTCAAATCCGTTTGCTTTGGTTTTTCTTTGATTAGAAGAACGCGACCCTCCTGGTCAAAATCAACCATACCTGCTTTGTGAGGTTGGTCAGTCGGAAATAACCCTAAGACTACATCAGCTTCACTAGCAGCTAGTCGAGCCAATAACTTGCTAAAAACATCATCAGGCCAGAAGATAATATCGGGAAAGCCTAGAGCGACTATCGCTTTTTGTACAAAGAGATAAGCTTGATCTAGGGTATAGGGAACACCATAGGGCAAGTTCATCATCAGGTAACCTAGCTTAATATCGCTCATTGCTCCATCACCTAGATATTGAGGGATATCCCATTTACCCTCTCGCAAGATGATGTAAGCCTTATTAATGCCTGCAAGATGCATTTTTTCTAGGAGATAATGACAGACAACTTTGGGGCGAAGGTTATGATTTTCGTCACAATAACGAAACCCAATTGGGTACAGTTCTTTGCTTAAAGGTAAAGGAGCAATTCGCCTTGCCTGTCCTGCTGCTGGTAATAGCCCAATCACTTCCAGCTCTCGATTCTGATTTTTCAGCATAAACTAGCGTTAAATGCAGTTTGCCGCTCAGAAATAGGCTCATCAAAAGTATATCCAAAGGTAGCTAATTCTTTAGCTAGCTCTCGCTCAACAATAGATCGGGCTTCTGGGGAATATTGTGCTTGATATGATTTTTTACCAGGGGTTTTATTAGTATGAGGTATCGGGATGTATTCGTCTACCCCTACCTGGCTTAAAATTTGGTTAAAATCCTCCTCTAAATATTCATAACGAATCACTCGATCGACACCATCGATTAGCGGATAGGCAATATTCATCTTCAAAGAACTCTTGGTAAGCAAAAGCGGTTGTTTTTTAAACCAACGTTTGAACCCAAATTTTGCCCGTCTATCGAGACGTTGGGGAATCAAGATTTTTCTGGATAACCATTTTTCAAAACCTTCTTCACGTGCTAGCTGAATTTGATGTTGAACATTCTTAACATATCTTTGGCGATGGGCTGACCCTACTCTATTGGCAGGACAATTGGGATCGTCACTTTGGATCATTTGTTCCCACCAAGAGCTTGCGTATCTTTGGTAGGCACTAGCAAAGCGATCGAAGGGATTGCGCACAGTGCCAAATGTTAGATAGGATTTTAATTCTTTTTGGTCAATAAGATTAAATCCAACCAACTGCTTAAGGGTATTGTGCTTTTCCCCTACTAACTTATATTTTCCTGCCAGCATAATATCTTTTCCCGGCAGCTTTTCTCCCCCAAGCTTTTCGATCAATACTTCACTAATCGATGAACAACCTGTAGCTGGTACTTGGATAAATAGAAGTTTGTAGTCGCGACAAATAATAGCCATTTTTGACCTCTTAATCAAGAATTAATTTGGGCAATTTTTCAGTTGTATTTCAGTTGTATTTCAGTCGTTTCGATAGCTCCTAGACAGACAAGAGGCTTAATGCGCCAATAAATGCTGTAAATGCACCACTTGTTTTAATCTGCCATTTTCTGAAGGGTAATCTTTTGCCTAAGCGCAAAGAGCCTAAAAGGAAATAACTCAATAAAGCAACTACCGAAGCAGCTAGATATTTTCGTTCAGGAGAGTTAGTCACAAAATGATACAAAATGGTCAGAAAATTGTAGTCAGGTTTAGGCACTACCATAGTTTGCCAAGTATCACCGCCATCTGTTGATTTATATAGTTCAGCTCCAGATGAACTAAAAATAGTTTGGTCGACAGAGTATGCAGGCGAAAACTTAATTGGGCCAGTCAGATAATCACCAATCTGAGTAAATGTTGTGCCCCCATCCACAGTCCTAAATAAACCTTCCCCTCTGACACTAATCAGGAAGGTGCGATCGCTTTGGTAATTGGGAGATATGGCAATAGTTTCTATATAACTCTCACCACCATAAGCAGTACCTGACAATTTGCGCCAATTTGTACCGCCATCTTGGGTGACAAACAAACCCTCGGCAGTGCCGGCAAAAACAGTTCGATCTTCTTGGTAGTTGGGAGAAATCTCTAACTTGGCATAGTCGTCCTTGGCAATCAGACCGTTGTTTATAGGTTGCCAGGTTGAACCGCCATCTACCGACTTATAGACACCACCAGCAAAATTACCCATATAAAGGGTTTGGTCAGCAGCAAAATTGGGCGATATTACTAGAGAAGGGATGAAGGCAGCCTGCGCTCCAATCTCCCCCGCAACCGAAAAGTTTTTGCCTCCGTCAGTGGATTTAAGAATTTTACCTGGTAGGGTTACTAAGTAAATAGTGCGATCAGCTTTGCTGCCAGGCTTCGCCTGATCGTTAGCAAAATTCGGCGAAACAACCATGTAGCTGTCGCGTCTTAAGGGTTTGGGAACCCAGAACTTGTGCCAGTGCTTGCCTCGATTGGTAGTTTTGAACAAACAACCCCACGAACTAGCAAGTATGGTGTTATCGGAACTGTAGTTGGGGGAAAAAAACAAGTTTCCTGTTTGAGTGATCAGATTTTGTTTGAGCATACGGTCTAACCCTAAGCCATGATTAATCGGAGTCCAGGTAGCTCCTCGATCGTGACTAATGTAAACACCCTGGTACAGTGTAGCAATGGCAACTGTAGAATCATTCTGATAATTTGGTGATATTGCTATGTTTCTCAGACTTGTTGCTCCTTTACCTATGTTTACATCCCGCCAACTAAGTCCCCCATTGGTTGATTTAAATACTCCATCGAAACCAGCTAGGAAAACGGTTTGGTCTTGGCTATAGGTCTGGGAAATACTCAAGTCGCTGAAATGAGGACTTTTGTACAGAGTGGTATCTGCTTGGGAGTGTTTCTTAAGACCTCTACTCTGCTTTTTCCAGCTCTTACCACCATCCGTTGAGCGAAAAACTCCCTCATGCCAGGTAGAAGCCAAGATAGTGGAATCACTTTCATAGTTAGGGGAGATTGCCAAAGACATAATTAAGCGATCGCCGATGCCGTCATTTACTGGCGCAAAAGAAACTCCGCCGTCAACTGTTTCCCAGATTCCCTCTTTTTCCGTTCCCACCCAAACAGTTTGATCGCTTTGATAGTTAGGAGAAATTGCTACAGCTTGAATCGCTCCACTATTGTTCAGAGTAACCAGTTGCTTCCAGCTTTCACCTCGATCACCAGAAAAGTAGAGAGTTCCTTGATTGTCGCCCACAATTATTTGGTCGTTCTGTTTCGGGTCAAAGGCGATCGCCTTAATTTTATTCTCCCCTGGCATAACTTGCGTCCAACTTGTCCCACCATTTTCGGTTTTATAGAGTCCTGATTCAGTCCCAGCAGCGAAAACTACCTCAGCCGAATCAGGAGCGATCGCCACCAGGTCAATACTTAATGTTTCTAGTCCCTGGTTTACTTTGACCCAAGATGCTCCTTCATCTTGTGACTTATAGATTCCATCTCCCAAGGTTGAGAGAAATAGAGTTTCCTTAGATTGAGATGAGACAGCTAGAGAAAATAACTTATGTTGATTATCTAGACCCTTTTCGATTCTTGTCCAGCTATCACCTCCATCTTCTGACTTGAATAAATTTCCCCAGATAGGCAGGTAACTGTCGAGAAGATAATATGCTGTCTGATCTTGGTCATAATTGGGAGAAAGTTCTACTTCAATGACCACATCGTGTGGACCATGGGCTAATGCAGCATCTACGTCAAAGAAGCAGAAAGTTAACATCGACAGTAAACAAATGCAAATGCCTTTAACCGCACCTAAGACCTTAAAATCATAACATTTCATAGGTTTTACTTTCCTGTCAGTTATTTTTTTAACTAGCCACTTTTCTAAAAATTGGACAATACAATTAGACAGACAAAAGTATTAATACGACAACAAATGCTGCAAATGCACTGCCTGCCTTAATCTGCATTCTTTTCAAGGGCAATTTTTTTTCTAAGCGTAAGCGTCCCAAAACTAAATAACTAGATAAAGCTGCTATTGCAGCCGTTAAAAATCTATAAATGGGAGATACACTCAAGCGGAAATAATAATAAGTCATAAGCTTAATCAGACTTGTTTGTTGAGGTGTGGGTATTGATACATTTGCCCAAGTATTACCACCATCTCTTGATTTAAATAGTTTTGTTTCAGATACTCCATAAATGGTTCGATCGAGAGAGTATGACGGTGAAAATTTAATTGCCATAGTTGGTGGCCAAAAACCGTACATATTTGCCAAAGAATGGTTACTATTGAGCAGATCATTACCAACCTGAGTAAAAGTTGTTCCTCCATCAACAGTTTTAAATAATCCTCTTCCTCTAACGTTCATGATCAGAGTCTGATCGCTCTGGTAATTGGGAGATATAGCCACAGCTTCTACATAACCATCCTCACTAGCAGTAGTACCTGTTAATTTGTCCCAACTTTCTCCGCCATCTCTGGTGACAAAAAGACCTGCGGTTGTACCAGCAAAAACCGTTTGATCTATTTTGTAATTAGGTGAAATAGCTAACTTGCTCTCTTGCTGCATCGAGGGAATACCATTGCCCGCAGGTTGCCAGGTTTTACCTCCATCCACTGTTTTGTAGACACCATCTTTAACTCCTGCATATAAAGTTTTATCCGCAGCAAAATTGGGAGAAATAGCTAAATATACTACTGGTTGACTGTTTACATTTCCTACCACCGAGAAATTGAGACCTCCATCAGTAGATTTAAGAATAGAACCTTTCCCAGTACCTTGCATCGAGCCTAAATAAATACTGCCGTCAGAGGCGAAGTTAGGCGAAATAGCAATGGAGTATTTAGTGGGTCTATTTAATGAGCTTGGTTCATTAAATAGTGGAATTTTCTGCCAATGCTGACCTCTATCTGTAGACTTTAAAAAATGCGTCCATGAAGGTGAAAATATGGTTTTGTCTTCACGATAATTGGGAGAAAAAACGATATCGAATAAACGGGCGATGAAATTATCTTGGAGAATCCTTTTGGGAATGCGTTTGAGAAAATTGTCTCTTTCTAAACCTTTGTTGATAGTTGTCCATGTAACTCCTTGGTCATGGCTGATATAAGCTCCCCCTAAATAAGTGGTGAAGGCAACAGTAGAGTCATTTTGATAATCTGGTGATAACCCCAAACCGACGATAATATTTGATGATAAAGTGTTGACTTCTCGCCAAACACGTCCACCATCTGTTGATTTGAATAACCCATCGAAACCAGCGACGAAAACGGTTCGATCCTGGTTATAAGTTTGGGAAATTCTCAAGTCGCTGAAATGAGGTCGGTTAAAATTAGGTAGGTCGGCTTGACCATCTTCAGTAAGACCTTTACTAGATTTTTTCCAGCTTTTGCCACCATCATTGGAGCGAAAAACTCCTTCATGCCAGGTAGAAGCTAGGATAGTCCCATCTTTTTGATAGTTAGGGGATATTGCTAAAGACATAATTGCTCGATCGCTGATGCCGTTATTTGCTTGGGCGAAAGAGACACCGCCGTCAACTGTTTTAAATATCCCCCCTTGTTCCGTTCCCACCCAAAAAGTCCGATCCCCAGCAAAATTGGGGGAAATTGCCACAGTTTTGATCCCACCACTATTTTCTAGGGTAGCAAGCCGTTGCCAGGTTTGACCTCGATCGCCAGAAAAGAAGAGATTACCTTGGTTGTCGCCAATTGTAATCTTGTCTTGTTGAGCGGAGTCAAAAGCTACAGCAGTAATTTTCTCCTCCTCTGTCATAACTGGCGACCAACTTGTCCCCCCATTTTCAGTCTTATAGAGTCCTGATTCAGTCCCAGCAGCGAACACTACATCAGGCGAATCAGGAGCGATCGCAACTAGGTCAATACTCAAAGTTTCCAGTCCTTGGTTGACTTGGCTCCAGGAATCTCCCTCGTTCTCCGATTTATAAATTCCATCGCCTAAAGTAGCTAAAAAGAGGATTTTTTGAGATTGAGCAGAAATATCTAAAGCAGATAATTCATGTTGATGGTCTAAACCGTTTACTATTGTTTGCCAACTATCTCCCCCATCTTTTGACTTGAATAAGTTTCCTCGCACATTAATAAATAAAGTTTGATCTTGCTGATAGTTGGGAGATACTTCTACGGCAAAAATATCATCATGGGGATAATGGGCTAAGGCAGCTTTTACATCCAAAGTAAAAAATGCCAAAGTTAAAAGTAAACCTAAAATGGTAACTTTTAATCGATTTAATTTTGGCGAAACCATAT
>JAAUYG010119919.1_pt1 | contig 16508 bp, 16 predicted proteins | sample 7278091 | NCBI WGS metagenome assembly JAAUYG01 (sample SAMN14350201, study PRJNA611818) | marine sediment metagenome | isolation source: surface marine sediment (0.6m) | place: French Polynesia: Moorea | collected 2018-08 | reverse complement strand
TAATATAGGAGCACCCTGTATTCGACATTATCCTTGCTTGGATAGATGCAAACAGACTTGCGTCATAGTACGGTGAGTCTGAAGGTGGGATATAGCATCCTCCTATAGTTGTATACATATACATGTAGCCATGAATGACCTTGTACATGTATTGATGTAGCCACATTAATGTCAATTTAAAAGTAAGGCCTACATGGCGACCATCAGTGACCAACGCATGGGGAATTATAACTGTGGCTCGGGAACTGTGGCAGTCGAAATTTCTCTCAAGCAGACATGCATGTAGGCTGTAACTAAAAAGTTGTATGTAGAAATTTACACAATGTTTTTGTTAAAGTCAGGCCACATTAAAGGAATCATAATTGTGGCAAATGACCCTGAGTTTATGATTGGTAGGCCATATATAGAGGGCTCCACATGGGTAAAATTTTAACGAAGTGCGACACGGCCACTTCAAAAGTTGTAGAAATCCAACGTGGCCTTTTATGAAAACAGTGACGTCAAGGTCTTATAAAAAGTGACATATGGGACATAGGGAAAAAATAAAAAGTGACGTGCGACATAGCATATTATTTGGACCCATGTGGAGCCCCATATAGGTGAATTAAATTAAATTAAGGTCTTTTGTTACATGTACTTGTATTCCAGTAGATGATCACACAGTCACTTCAGGCAATATTCTGTCTTTCAGACAATCAGGAATCAAATTTCAATCCCAGCACTGTGTATTAGCTGTGATCCACCATGGACTCTCAGGATATCACAAGGTAAGTTTAAGTTACAATGATTGAATATGCCAGCTTCATGTAGCGCAGATCTTCTTGGATTAAAATGAGGAGGAGCAGCTCCTGCTACATAATGTACTCCACGTATAATAAGAATAAATAATGATTTATGGAAGTAAGCATATCCTTAAACAGAATGTGCATTGCCTATTTAATTAGTCACTCTGTCACAGTGTAATTTAAGGATATACATGTACATGTATAATGTTTGTATAAATCATCACACAGTAACAATCTGCCATTATAAAGAATTGCATGTAGCATATATATAGTTTAAGATACAGTTTATAGTTTAAGATACGTACAGGCCGGTCATTTAGCCCATGTGTACCCCTACTACTTAATTGGTGTATTTGTCCATTACCTACATCTATATTTACCTGCAGGGACCTGTACTGCCAGGGGAGGGTGTTGGATGTGATCCAAGGAGCCAACTTATTTCCTGACTCTAAAACTTTTGTGGATATGTACATGAAAGTTTCCCCAGGTAATATGTACTGCATGAATTAATTAGGTCCATTTAATTATGTCTTTATCTCTACATGCAAATCACGAACAGATATGTTTGTTAATTATTTTCACTATGTTCTGCAAATATGTATAAACATGATAATGAGAAATGAGAAAGTTAAAATATTCATTTTCTTCATGCAGTTGAATCCATGGAATACAACATACATGTACTATAAAGACAATTCCTGTAGTTTCTGTTTGGGGTTAAACAATATTTACTTCATGTAACTTGGAGGGTACATATAATGTATAATCTTGTGTAAATTTATGCCTTTTATATCCTGTACCTCTTATGTTCTGTTTAATAATTTATACCTTATACACTTTTATATGGCTAAGAAATTATACCTGTTAGTACATGTAGCCAGAATTACTTTCATGTACAATGCTCATGTACTTGATGTATATCCCAACATTAAAGACTTTAAGAAAGTGATAGGCTATATTATTTCAAAGTCATATGAGCATACACATTCAAGGATTTAATAAGTATACATGTGTATAAATTTAAATCTTGTGTTTTCCATGAATGCTAGTGATGCAGCATACAAGTTATATAGTCGCTTGTATAAACCTGTAGTTGCCACAGATGTTCACGTGTCAACCCTCCCTTTCATACACGTGCTCAGAGGAAGTATTGGCTAGCTTCAGCCGTCTGGGTGAGAGACCCAGCAGGTCTGCTCTAGAGAACTTCCTGGAGACCAACTTTGTCAGACTGGGTGAAGATCCAGAATTACAGCCCTGGAATCCAGAAGACTGGACAGAAAAGTAAAGATTAGTTTAGTTTTGGAATCCAGACGACTGGGCAGAATAGTAAGGACTACATGTACATATATATACATGTAGTTTAAGCCTGAAATCCTGAAGACTGAATAGTAAAATAAAGATTAGTTTAGTAAACTTAAATCTTTATTTTACTGTTCAGTCTTCAGGATTTCAGGCTCTTTATAGTTCTGGAATCTAGAACACTGAACAGAAAAGTAAGGCTTAGTTTAGCCCTGGCCTCTGTTTCATAAAGCTTAATTCAAAGACATCTTTACATATAGGCTAATAGGCCTACGTAAAGACGTCTTTATGTTTTATGAAACAGAGCCCTGAAATCCAGAATACTGCCAGTAGACAGAAAAGTCAGCTTCTTGCTCTATCACGACAAAAGATTCTACAATTGGGATGACTAATGGGGATCGAGGGGCGGATGGCCGAGTGGTTAAGGTACTGGACTCTCAACCACAACATCGTGGGTTCGAGTCCCGCCATACACTAGGTCTTCTGTGCTAAAGTCCTTGGGCAAGGTTTTTACGCGAAATGTGCCTTGAGGTGATCATTAGTATGCAATTGCTTGCTTGTCGAGAACCTCATAAAATAAAATCCAAGTTTAAAAAAAAAAATAGGATGACTTCAGAAGTAAAGATCATTCCATTCAGCCCTGAGTGATTATACTTCATGTAGACCGGCGCCACTGCAACCTTTCAGACTTTACTGTACTTGTATAAGATTGATATGTAAGTGTAAATTCAAATGAATACAAGAAAGATCGCTTGGAAAGCAGAAAACCCCACCCACACACAAATTATTGCACCACTGGGTACATAGGTATTGGGGATTTCATTTACCTTTACCACAGTATGAAGAATCCAATAATGGCAATACTTGTGGGTATAACCTTTTGTTTGACCTTTCAAGGTTTTACTCACCATGCTCACAGTGAGGTCTGACATGGTTCTTGCTGGATTCTGCATCTATGACTTCCTATTAGTGTTCATAAGTAACACATGCCCTGAATGTAATGTGTTCCTCTATGAGATATACATGTAAGGGTTTGAATTGGAAGTGATTTGGTATTGCTATCAAGGTGACTCAAAGTCAAATGGAATGACACATTTGGACTGCAAATACATGTGCATTAATTAATTGTGTATGAGTTTCTATTAGTGTTTAACAGTAACATTCGGCCTCAGTTCCGTTATGGGATATTATTTAATATGCCTTTAAAACTGAGTGACCTTGACATGGAGGGCCGAAATTCCCACAAATGACTTTATATTAGTGTTTAATAGTAACCATCAATAACATGCCTATATTTCAAGGTCAAATCTATTAGTGTCTAATAATAGGTAATATGTTTTCTGTTTTGAAGACCAGGTTTTCTGGCTGACATAAAGGTAGATGAAGTCCGATCGTGGGGTCTGGAGCTGAACAGGCTGTGGAAGGTGCTAGGGAGAAAGGTCAGTACAATGTGTATGTGGGATGTACAGGGCGGAGAAGCTATCATAATGGTAAAAGGTGTTGCTACTGTCAGAATTAAAACTTACTATATCGTGTACATGTAGATTGTAAAGGGCTGTACATTGTCAGGTAATAGGCATAAAGCCACGTACATGACCACTGACATACAGGTTCAGCTTTGTGTATCAGTCCAGAATATACACACATTTCTTATACATGTACACTTCATTCTAAGATGCATCTGCATCTTTGTTATAAGTTGTGTTATACAAATGTATATCAATGTATTTTCTCTCAGAATTTATTTTAAAACCATGCTGACCTTATAAGGCTACCTGTATTTCTTGCTTCCTTGTGTAGGTGCATATGTATATTCACATAATCATATGAACCTGAAAACTCATGCTTTGTGCTAGATTGCTGACTGTGTGGAGCTGAATCCAGAACGCCATTCACTGCTGCCACTGCCCAAACCGTTTGTGATTCCAGGAGACCGATTCCGGGAGATTTATTACTGGTCAGAGATGTTAGATAGAGCGGAACCTCAGAATTTACATAGACACTTCAGTATTTCACATGTTTCAGCCACAGTACAATGTAGTTTTTATTCAGTAATTGTCTTATATTTGGAGCCAACACTAAGGCACAGATGTAGGGGGGGGGGGGGAAGTCAGGCTTAAAGTCGACTTTCAACTTCTCGAGGTTATCACCGATCGCAAGTTGGATTCGGTGGTGTAATGCGGGTACAGGTGTGGTGAGTTAATGAATTATTTATGCCCGATAGTTTTTGGAATTGCTCAGACCATTACACTGACTCTGAGCCAGCCAGCCGGTTGCCTAACTCAGTAGTGCCAAGCACCAAGCTGAGAAGCACAAACCTCCCTGTTTTTACGTCTTTGGTATGACACGGTTGGGAATCGAACCTTTGGCATCCTGCACGTTGAGCGGACTCACTCTAACCGCTAGGCTACAGGGGAGTTCCCACAGGTACCGGTAACACTGAGGCATAGATCTGGTACCATTGAGCCAATGGAAACACTGAGGTATGGGTGTAACGGAATCCTGAGCTACAGGCCTACAATGATAATGCTGAGGCTCCTGTGTAGCACTAATACTGAGGTGCAGGTAACTATTGACATTACTATGATTTCATGTAAGCTTGATTCTCAGGTGGTCTATTGTTCATGACGTCCCCATAAAGAATTTGGGTAGCATATGATCAGAACAGGACCTGCTAATTACTAAGTTGTACATATAACTAGCCTAACTTGATAATGTATTACTTAATACTAATATAAAGCTGACCTATCTGTTTTTATTGAAGATGTGCTCTATGTTCAGGGATACCTATTTCATCCTGGGTGGATTGCTGGTATGTGGGATGTCTGACACGGCTCGTGATATGATACAGAATCTCCTCAGCCTACTGGACAGGTAGGATACAGCTACAGTAGTCCCCTCCAATAACGACACCTCTTAATCTGCTAAAAAAATTGTCCTTATTAGAGAGGTGTCCTTTGATGAGAAGGAGCATCACATGCATTCACAGTACTTGCTGCAAAAAATGTGTGTCCTTTATAGAGGGGTGTCCTTTCTAGTGAGTGTCCTTTAAGAGAGGGACACTGTCAAGGGCATCGATCGTCATCCATCACGTGTAACTGTCAATACTCCTGCTTCCCAGTTACATGTACATGTACATGTGAGACCAGCTGAGCCAAGCCCGTGTATATTACATTGTGTAGGTCAAACTTTTAACCCATCAAATTGCTGCTTTCGCGAGGCTTTTCGGAACCTGAGCTTCCCAAAGACAAGGCAAGGTAGACATATAGTCACCAACTGAAGCCAAACTTCTGAACCAGTTAGCATGACCTAGGTATTACACACTAATAGGCGAGCTGAAGCCACAGGTTGGTGGGAAAGTCTCTGTGGTGACTGATGATAGCTCAGGGCAGTCCTGGGGGGTTAATTAAGACATCTCCAGTGTAAAACTTACAATGTATCATGTATTTACAGACACAATTAGGCCTCTGTCAGGCACAGTGTGCAGTACTTTCTGACTGTTAAATGACTGCACACTGGCATATATACCTGGTAATACCGCTTTAATGTCTGAACATGAGCATGTGCGTACCTTTTTTCTCCAATTTTTCTCAAAATACCCAGCACCCACAGACCCTCGCTCCAACAGGGCTCTGTACTTACAAATTAAAACAAGCCACTTATGCCTTTGGTACATACATCAGATTTATCCAGCAGCTCTTTGGTCAGTGGAATGGAATTACATTGTACGCAAATGCATTTAATCGGGAAGGAAAAGGAATAAGTTGCATGTTAGTCCAAGAGAACTTAATTGAGGTACTTCTAACAGCCCGGGCTGACAGCTATCAGTAATAGCTATGCTTTAGATTCCTGTGTGTCACTGTTTAGCCTGTATATTACCGGTAGTAAAAAAATATTCAATGTATACGCATGTACATACCCCGGTATATAGAGACAAGGCTGGTAGATGTACATGTTGAGATAAATCAAAATTTAAATTAAAGTCTTAAAAAAAATTCCCATCAAAATTATTATTGGCCTGAAATTTTAAAATTATAGTTAAAAATAGGGGAAATTGTATTTAATTTTTATTGGGTTGTTTTACCCACTCTCAGATATGGTTTTATACCCAATGGCGGTCGACTTTACTACACCAACCGGAGTCAACCTCCGCTGCTGGCTATGATGCTGGACATGTATGTAACAACGACTGGAGACCTGGATTTTGCACGGGATAACCTCTCCCTTCTGGAGAAGGAACACGGATTCTGGATCAATGAGAGAAGCATTGATGTCACCTGTCCTAACACAGGAGACACACATCGTCTGGCTAGGTACACATTTGTACCATTGTATAAAGAGCTGACCTGGCTGACAATTAATTAACACAGACTCAAATTTTCATAGATATGATTAGGTGAAATCCAGAAAGTTCTTCCTGATTACATATTTGGTGGAAATCCAGTTTTGTCAGGGGGGAAAAGATGGCAGCTAGTGGCAGTGATCGACCCTTGGAGTCACATGACCTACATGTATCTGGATCATGTGATGCATAGTTGCTAATACATGTAACTTTGATAAATAACTTCCAAAAATTGTACCAAAAATTGGAGATGAGCTTTCTGGATCAGGACTCTGTGAGCAGATTATCACTTCATATTATGAAGCCAGTACAATGCAGAATTATTCACTGTCAAAGGCACAACGTGTTTGAAACAATTCAACCTGTATGTACATAGGCTATTGCAGTGGTTGGTTTAGCACTAGCAGCTATTATTGATATCTTAAAAAAAATGTAAATCCTGATATTTTAGGTAATAATCGTCTACTTCTAGGTACAGTGTGGATATCAGCCTGCCAAGACCAGAGGGATATGTACCAGATAGAAAGGATATGGAAGGATTATGTGGTAGGTACAGAATATACATGTATATATAAATAGATATATATTAAATGTAATATAACATGTAGTGGTAAAATGAGCATTTAGTTACAGCAGCGAATGAGTTGTCAGATACATTGTAATGGAATAAGTTTTCAGCTGCAGTTATCAAGGCACATACCATTATGTCTCATAGATATGTACATTTCATCAAGCCCATGACTATGTTAAAATTTAAGATTTAGAGAGAAATCGCTGGTAATGGCCACCTGAAAAATGATAGATCTGAAAGTATGAATCAGACGAAAAATTACATGAGCCTTAGTAAATTTGTTGGAGAACTCCAGTTTACATGTGCATTGAAACAATATTGCTATCTACAATGCTATAATAAGGCGTCAGTTTCTTTGCTAGGCTCAGAAACACGGAGACTGTTGTCAAGTAAAGCGTCGGCGTGTGAGAGCGGCTGGGATTTCTCCTCTCGCTGGATGTCTGACTACAGAACCATGGCGACTCTGGCCACGTCTCAGATCGTACCCGTCGACCTCAACACCTACCTCTGTGTGATGGAGCAGGTCCTGGCCAAGCTTCATCAACAGCTCGGTTAGTAAGCCGTGAGTCAATCCAGTTGTTGGAGAGCTGTGATTCTGTGACTGTGTTTGTTGCCTCAGTCACAAAGGAGACGTACTATTAATATTTCAGCAAATGAATTACATTAAAGGAAGTTTGTTTATATATTTTTGGGTGTTGTGTCGATGATTCAATATGATTGAATAATTAAGGGTTATTGAATGCGTTCAAGATCTAGAATTACTTGTGATCTGGCTGAATCACTGGTGCATGAGGGTCGAGCTTGTGAGTCCCCTGTATATTACCTGATATTATTACTTGTATATATTACCTGATATTATTACCTGTATATATTACCTGATATTATTACCTGTATATATTACCTGATATTATTACCTGTATATTACCTGATATTATTACCTGTATATATTACCTGATATTATTACCTGTATGTATTACTACCACATTGTAGATACATATCATGCTGTTTTAAGCTTTATTTTATGCACAGAATGCCCCGAAAAGAGCCAATTTGGGCAGGATATCCCTATCAAAATAGCTTCGACTGTACTTTTCTTATACGGCTGTTTATTACGTAAACACGTGTTTAACTACAGAATCCCATCTGTTGATAAAGCCACGCCTTAATTCTCAAGTTCCATTGTTTCTTGTGCAGTAAATATTTCATCATACAGTGACTCTTCTGTCATTGTATTATGACTGGGTTGGTGGGGGCAGTGGCTGTGCGGTTAAACCGTGTAGTCATTAAGAATCAACTGCATGCTCACCCCTAAAGCGTTAAAAGTATATAGGGAAGTAATTCAGGTATATCATGTATCGGGATAACATTGGTTGTAAAATTCCAAACAGCTTAATTATTATTTCCAGCTCAGGAGTTGCTGTGTCTGACAATGAACACTGATATTGTGGTATTCAAATGCAGAATCATTTAATTATTTACTGTCAAGGTGATGTCTTGCATATGTTATTGTTGTTTCCGTTACCAAGGTAATAATGATACAGCCAATCATTTCGGAAAGCTGGCGGATCGCAGGCGCAGGGCAATGGACGCGTTGCTGTGGGATGACGGGGAGGGCTGCTGGTTTGACTGGGATCTTGTAACATCTCAGCCCCGTCGTCAGTTCTTTCCATCAAATGTATTCCCTCTACTGTACAAGTCAACAAGCAAGGATCTGAATGTGGTGGGGGAGAAAATTATTCAATACATAAAGGTGAGGTACTGTTTAACCTAAATATTGGATTATAGTTGTCCCTCTATTTTAAGGCCACCAGCATGACCAATTTGATCATGAACAATTCATCTTACAATGTACATGTAGGTGGTTTAGCGCAAAAATGCGGTTGCCTTAAAATTATGTGCTCTTATTTTCAAGGTACTTTCAAAATATAGGGTTGTCAAATAGAGGGACCTCTACACTATGTATGACACATGCTTAAAGTTCTCTAGTGGTTTCTCTGGGTCAAATGTTTTGGCAAATGCTGAAAATTTCTTAGCGATTTTTCTGTTGCACCGAGGCCACACATGTACACTCACGGCTATACAATGCTTCTGACAATCTTTGTATACATGGACATGTAAGAATTAATACAACCCACAGGATGTTTTCTTATTTCTGCCACTGCTAACATTGAATATACAGTTCTGGACCTGCTGGGAAGTGTTCTTTGTTCTGAGACGGTGAGTTTGCATGAGGTTCCATTATATTTGAATATTGTCACCAGTAACCCTGCTTCTGTCACTGCAGCCCTACGTCGACCGTGGTCGTCACCCCGGTGGTGTGCCGACGTCCATGACAGAGACAGGGGAGCAGTGGGACTACCCCAGTGTGTGGCCTCCACTGGTCTACCTACTGGTCCAGGCTCTAAGGCAGTTACCACAGCAACACGCAGCCACCGTTGCTAGGGATGTTGCTATGACCATGTTACGTTCCATGTTCAAAGCATGGAAATCCAGTGGTCATATGTATGAAAAGGTATATTAAATATTGAATGTTTCCTTTACTTTAAGTGAAGTAAGCGAGTGACTTTAGATTAAAGTAAAGCAAGTATAATACTGAATCAATTTAATCATTGTAAATATGTGTAATCCATGTGTTTAGATTTAGTCGGTTCAAAAAGTTTTTTTTTTTTGTGTACTAAACCAATCTACCGGTCATTCAGACAAAGAGATTTTCTGCTTTGTACTATGATACAATCTTACTAGGATTTGTAACCATGGTAACCTTCTCCCCCTGTCAGTACGACGCGCGTCACTGTGGCAAGGCGGGGGGCGGTGGGGAGTACGGTGTCCAGGTGGGGTTCGGCTGGAGTAACGGTGTTGCGTTGATGCTACTACAGCAGTACAAGGGACAGCTGGATGACCTGACCAAAGACTACTCGTAACTCAGGCCCGGGTTACAGTGTATTAATCTCAGGGAATATATCACCTCATATTCCAGAGGACAAGGAGTTAGTACAAAGTGAACGTTTCAGGTGTACCAGGTTGGTGAGATGAGATTGTTGTAAAAAGAGAACAACACTAATAGTACATGTAGCGGTAGTTCCTGATTGTGTTGAGAACCCGATTCCTGTAACACTGTAGAACTTATACAGCGTACCAACCAGCAAAAAGAATGGTGCTATGTAACTATGTGTTTTAGAGATATATTCATATACATTAGTGGTGTCGGCTTGGCCAGCCTGAATACAACCTGTCTGTAATCATAGTACTTGAGAGAACTTTCTACCTGCTACGATCAGCCACCTGGTTACACGACTGTATACTATATAGATTCTATACCTTTACGTGGAATAATTGCATTTTTAATCCGTCATTGGAATAATTGCATATTTAATCTGTACTTTTACAGTGATTGTAGTTTTATATAGATTAATTGCACTTTTACATATATAGCAATAAATTTTTACATAAAACACTGTACTTTTAAGATTATATAATGTACCGCTTTAGTAGTAGGATAGGCTGACTGACATAAGGACAGTGTATGGGCTTCCAAGGTCATCCCCTAGGTACATGGATTAGAAATTAATTTAAGAGCAGGCTGCTTATAGTGGGTCTTGTCCAGAGGGGGGGGGGGGGGCTCCTGGGTATCACACGGGATGTTCTGGGTATCATACGGGATGTTCTGGATATCAGATTGATATAGAAGGGGTCAGCTTTAAAGGCGCCAGCCATTTGCTGGGTGTTGCTGATATATGAAGGAGCTGCTTATAATGGGTCATCTCCTAGATGGCCTTGATTGATAAACCCCCATCAGAGCTTTATAAGGGGTCTTCCCCATGGATTTCACCCAGGACTGGTGTACGGTATAAAATGTGACAAGGTATCAGCTTGAAAAATTTGATTGTTTTAATAAATGAACTCTGAACTCCTTGTGGTGTTGACTGTAAGATTTATTTTGCGACAAGTAAGACTTGGAGCTGTTTTGAACCATGCCTGACGTGAAAAGTCTTTTACATGGAATCTGTGAATAGAATATTGATTATTCTTCTTTCTCTCTCTCGGTCTCTCTCTCTCTCTCTCACTCTGATCCCGTACAATAAATAGATGTTCCACACAAACCAAGCACAACACACCAATCCATTCCAGTCTCGCATCATATCCACATACAACTGAACGGTACTTCTTATATTGCTGATTATTTGTCAATATACATTGATATACTGTAAAGATTTTTGTAAGATACGGATATCCACTGACATTACATTTGAACACATACCTCAGATGCGGGCTCCGATTCATTCGTAAAATGAAGATCGCACTCAAAACATTTTGAAATCTAGTATAAATAAACACTCACTAAAACCACAGAGCATAGTTACATACTAACATACCTGAAACCTCACTAAATCACACACTATGACAAGATACACACACTTATATCCTCAGATTATCTCCTAGGACAATATTCAAGTTACCGTTCAAGTTACCATTAACGGACCTATTCACTTTTTAAACAGCACAGAAATGCGTTGTGTAACATGCTTCACTTGCCAAACATTCAAGACAGAAGAAGGTCCCTTTGAGGAGACTCTCTTAACACTTTAATTTTATTTTCTTTAGCATGGATATTTTGCTTCACCAGACCATGTATCTATATGATGATGGTGCTGTATATATTATGACATGTACACATACCCCCCCCCCTTCGCATCACTGCGTCAGGGTGTTGAGGCCAATATCACACAGACAGGAACACAAGCCAGCTGTAGCCAGTGCTATATAACAGCCAATGTGAGGTATCTCTCTCTTACCATTGTGGGGACAGGGATGCTTACATCTCCCTGTGGTGTTACCTTGGTGAGCATGACATATACACATAGCAACCAACACTGACACAGCAGGAACCTCGCATAAGCTAGCACCAGCTAATATACACTACTGTACTTCAATCACCAGCAGCAAAATCATAAATATCCCAACATAATATCCCAAATCATTCATTCGCATTCAATAAATCACACAGCACATCAAAGTTAATTAAAAAAAAAAAAAAACTTTCCACTAATCCACAATGACGGTCCAGCCAGCCAAGATTTCTTTATACCCGGTAAATACAATGCTAAAAGTTACTGCAGCAGCCGCTATCAGATGTCACTGTCAATGAAGCTCTTTAACATGACTAGCTGCTGCTACAGCCATAAATTTGAAATATTCGGAATGTATTTGTACATGTTCACCATGTCACTCGATCTGTTGGTCCAGCAAACAGGTCGCTTTTACCGTAGTCTTTGGTAATTCTGCCGTTTGATACTAACAAAGGACCGAGATTACTCCAATTTGAAAATACTGTCACCTTTGAGAATAATAACCCGTATAGTGGCCCCTTAAATACAGTTTGATTGACTAGCATATGATATGATACTCTTTAATACAAGTGGATGGATTGTTGTTGACGTAATTAAAAACAAATTATATGATTTTTTAGTACAAGTAGCAAATATTTTATACACTAGTGTCAGTATTTAGCTAGCACATTTTAATTTTGTGTTACTGTTTATTACAGCATGGTAAAAAGTATCTGATCAGAACCGTGTCGTTGTATTCTCCTGTTCCATTCCCTCATAAACTTCAAAAGAATCTTGTGAGTTTATGAAAAGAATTGAAGCAAATTGCACAAGAATTTCAGTTAACGTGGACTACTCTAAAAAACCTACCCTAAACAAAGGCTATAGAGATCAGTACATTATGCTGTTTGAAAAAGTAAAGTAGTTACTGTTAAATGTCTACCCTCTCAACACACACACACAATACCGACATGCTTCAACGATTTACACGCTTCAAAGATTTCCAGCCATATATGGACACAATGGGCCAACGCCTTTGCCAGCCGTTCAAACATTTGTACCTAAAATATCTTGAATGGATCGCTTGTTTCGTAAAAGCTTGAGGATGTAAAGAGTATTTTACATGTACATGAATATCTTATATATAGTGATACATAATACGTAGACAGTTCTAGGAGTGCATAAATATTCAGATCTCTATGGCCAGCATGAACATTTAGTAGTAAAGCCTACACTGTAAATACCGGCAACAAAAAGGCTGCTCTGCCACTAGCTATATAATATACCAATACTATAATATAGAAGACATGAGAATAATTGAATAAAGTAATTAATTGAGTAATATAAGTGCAAGGAATGAATAGGTAGCACTAGGAGTATATATAGAGAGTATATCCGCTGGACTAGCTTTGGGGAGTATCTCAAAAGTTCAGTTACTCCCTTCCCTTGCTGTAAACTTCACTGCTATTACAGACAACAAAGAGAACATCAACATGATGAATGCACCATATTCTGAGAATGTCCCTTAATGCATTCCGACATCACAAACATGGAGTATGTAGGCTTTCAATCAAGTGCTCATCAAAAAAGAAGAACGACTAAAACAAACACTGGTAAACATATTATTAAACAGACAATATAATGGTCCTATCTTAACTATGCCCCTAGCTTTGGAGATGGTCCCTAAACAATTTTAGCACTAATTCATTGAGTTCATGAACAACCATAGTACAGTGAAACCTGTCTTGAGAGACCACTGCCATGAAAGACCACCTGTCTTGACAGACCACACATTTTCGGCAGAAGGACATACATTTTAATATAACTGAACCTGTCACCAGAGACCACCTGTCTTGACAGACAACATTTTTGTGGCCAATGGGGTGGTCTTTCAAGACAGGTTCTACTGTACGGCAACATCTTTCATTCCCAATAGGAATCTCCAGGCATCTGTGGCCTACCGTATGGCATCAACTTCTATCCAATCTGGGTATCACATGTTACAGGAATATTTCCCACTGTTCACAGTAATAATGCCCCAACAATTACACGCCACCACTCTGCCACATAGTCCTGCATGTACTGTTCAATCTGCCAATCCTATATTTAAGAGAAGGTTCAGTTTTTACAAGAACTTGCACTATTAAATGCGACTCATTGTAAAGTCTCTGTCTACCACAAATGTGAGTCCTATATCTAACCATCACCCTGCACTTTTCTCCCGAACACAATCCAGTACAAAACACCTCATATAAACAAACACCGTTAGCGACACATAGCAACAAAGAACATTCATTTACAGTGCCAGTAGAACAGAGCGTCTCCGATCGCAGCAAGCACTGATACGACCCCCAGTCTTTATTGAAGGCAGGAACACCAAGAAACATGAACGTAGCATGATCAAAATGCCAGTAAAACAAGAAAAGCGAAAGACTCGTCCACTGTGGCACAGATACCCAACAACAAGCTGGGGGGTCCAATAGGCAATGTCCTGTAAAGCCTCGCCAGCCAAGACTTCAACCAGACATGGACAACTAGTGCATTGACATAGTGTGAACACACATCTGGTGGACAACAGAACACATCAGAGAGCTCTGCATGCATAATTAATTAGCTACAGTGGAACCTCAATTTGCAATCTCTGATTTAAGACCTCAGAATAAAGACCATTTCACAGCAGTACCGAAACTGTATTATCAATATTTAATGGTCTCAAATATAGACCACCTGACAATTAGGACTAGTTTGTAAACGTCTCATGGATGGTCTTAATTCTGAGGTTCCACTGTATACGTTAACCTTTGACCTCTGTATGCCGATTGACCTATTTAACTGCTCACTGTAGCGTGATCGTCGGTTCTAGCAGTAGACATGTAATGACCAGTAAGTCAATCTGAAACACTACAGCGTGCTAATACTGTCATTAGCCAATGACAGGTCACTGAATGTTAAACACCTCATGAATATTCACTAGAGTACACTCTTGGCAAATCACAAATGCTCAACTCTGTCCATTGTCCAGTGACATCCAGTGTAGTGAACTCAAGCTTAATGTTGCCAAATACAACGGTCTCTTTTAATGAATGCAGACCTATACAGAGTCCCACTGAATGGAGAGCTATTGTGACGGGATTATCTGGGGAGTAATACAGTTCTACCTTGCTGATTGTGACACAAAAGCTGTCACATAGCACAAACTAAGCATGACTCACTTACGAAATTATCACAATGGCAAGGTTGATTTCTTTCTCCTGATATCTGATATGACTCAATGTTTGAACAGTAACACTGGCCATTTGTCCTGTAATATCACTGACTGAACACATTGCCTAGTTACCAGATATCATTCTAGCTGACTTTTGACTTTTAATGTCACTTTTTGAATGGTAGTATAAAATTTTGATATGCCCCCCTCCCCTCCTTCCAGAAAGGTAAAATACGTGTCCCCGGAAATGTGGTATCCGGTCACTCTGACAGCAGATCCCACCAGACGTCATATCTGAACTTGACTGATGCAGTCACTCTCAATGTTGACAGTAACAAGGTGTATAGAGCCATACACAAGAGAATAACTTATGAACAGTTACCTATGCACTAATATCGTAAACATTGACAATCTACAGCATCACAGAGGGGAGATCTCAAAGAAACAAAAAGACGAGTATCATTGTGTAAGCTAGCTAGCACTATAACACATACTGCAGGTCCCAACCAATGGCAGGCCACCCAGCGGCTACCTGAACACCCCCCACTTAGATAAAACAATGGACTCTACCAATGTTGTTCCGCTTCAGTGAACCTTGACCCTCCAGCGTAGCACAAGATAGCAAGCCACTCTCAGGAACACGAAGAAGGAGCAGAGTACAATGAAGTCAATGTAGAACTTGGCGTCCTGCACGTCGAGTTCTTTAAGAATATCTTCCCCGTTTTGGAACATACACATCCTTTCTGCCTCCGTGTCACACTCCAGCGGCTCACGGTCAAACCCGTAAATAGCCTGTAGGACACCCTCAAACGAGTAACGGACATACGACGCATAGGACAACCACTGGAGGTACTTGGGCATCGTGTCGAAGTTGACGAAGAATCCGCTGAACAGAAGAATCGGGATCGCAGTCACTGGGCCGAGGAACACTGCCACCTGGCAAGGAAGGTCACAAAACAGTTTGGAAGGTAAAAACATTATAAAATTATTTCATCTGGGATTGATAAACCAATAACTGACAATTGCATAGAGAGGTTTACAACAGAGCTTTACATGACAAACCCATCAACACATAGCTGCTGAGATCTCAGTAAAACCAAATAAGTCAGTATTGATCAAAGGTAAATTTCCTCAAAGCAAAAAAGAAAGCATTTAATCATAAACACAGGTCCTTCCTGGTAAAGAAGCCTATTACACGCAGTCAGTCTCTAAGGACCACTGCCGTGAGACCACCTGCCCCGGCCATATAGCTTTCCAATCAGCCTGTATTTTACAAATGTTGATCACCCTTCATGGAATGCACATTACATTTTAGTAAAACATGCACCAGTCAGAACCAATATTGCATGGCTACGCCATCTATGCCTGTATCATAGTGAGTAATGCAGACAAAGCTGGTTAGGGTCAGAGTGAGTAATGCAGACAAAGCTGGTTAGGGTCAGAGTGAGTAATGCAGACAAAGCTGGTTAGGGTCAGAGTG
>JAAUYG010070035.1_pt1 | contig 16509 bp, 14 predicted proteins | sample 7278091 | NCBI WGS metagenome assembly JAAUYG01 (sample SAMN14350201, study PRJNA611818) | marine sediment metagenome | isolation source: surface marine sediment (0.6m) | place: French Polynesia: Moorea | collected 2018-08 | reverse complement strand
TTAATTTTTTAATTTTTTTCCATTCCACCGGTTCGGGGTGTGGTTTTAAGGGGTAATTTTTTTTTTTTCCCTTTGCACCCCTTTTTTTGTTAATTTTGCGGCGTTTTGGCACCCACCCCCCCCATACCCCCCCCCCCCCCCCCACACACACACACACACAACCCCTACTCCGCAAGCAGGAGTCGGGAATGAAAGCCATGCTCGGAGCAGGCATTTCTGCTGTGACCATCAAAACCATCAGACTTTAACTTTAAGCACAATATACAGAATTTTTGTTTTGACTGTGTACCTAGTACACACTGAGGGGAAGATATCCAGGTTCTAATCTTGTCCATATTCAACGTCATTAACATTTTGCGTAATTTTCGATGCCATGGCTTCCTTGTACGAAGACGAAGATTCAGCCCTGCCGCTGATACAATATAGTGCGGCAAACCCGAAACACACGGCGGTGGATATTGTCGACGATGTAAGTGATGATGCACAGAAGGCAATGAAGGTGGAGTTCATGTCTGAAACAACCTACAAAGGTATGTCTCGTCAGTTCACATGGACGGATTCCCGTGACTCTTACCTTGATTCCTGGCTGGAATACTATGGTCGCAAGTTATCGGTTGATCCAAATGACAATAAAGAGTTGGAAGAATCCGTGTTGGAAGTTGCCCAAAGCTTGACAGATCACATGCGTGATCAAATATGGCCAGCTTCAACAGAAATGAAGTTTGGAATGAAAGTTCTCGGTATTGGCAGTTACTACAGCCGTACGAAGAAAAGTCCTGCAGATGAATTTGATTTTCTCTGCGAGTCCCAAATGAGAACAGACCAGCTGAGATTTGTCCACCAGCCACTGCCAAGTACAGAGAACACAGACTTCACAAGACCAGACTTCTTTCGAATATATGATGCACAGAACCAGGAATTGAAAGCTAAAGACTGGAGGAATGCTTTTCAACAGGGTTTGAGGGCGGTGTTAAAATCCCGCTATCCTGACTGCAATATTGAATGTAACGGACCAGCGCTGAGCACTATAATAGAATCAACTAGTTCTGTTAAGGTTCTGGAGGCTCTGGTAAAAGTGGATATGACCTTCGGCATACCCCTAGACGCCCAGGCAAGGGATCGCATATGGCCACTAGACAGTTCCCAGGTAGAGCTTGACCCTAGCAGCGATACAGAGGAAACACTCTCGCCACTGCCACCAAGACTCGGAAGGATAGCACGATGCCACTTTGTGCCTTTTGGTGACTTTTGGAGGGTGTCCTTTGCGGAATATGAAGGTGAACTATTAGTCTAATCAGATGGTTCTCTAAAGAAAAGCGGGAATTCCTTGTTGCCATCAAGGTAATTATGGAACCTGTTAAAACGATATAAAGGTGCCCTTAATTGTGATTTGTAGTCATGTGTTACGTTGCCAGGGGTGCATGTGTAAATATTCGACCAAGTTCCCAAAGTGAAAAACTGAAATGCACTTTAAGACGGCAGTCGTATTTTCAGGCGAAAGATTTGATATAAACATTATGGTATAAAAAGGTAATCTATTTGACTCTTCTACTCATCGGGTATTTTTGAAAAATAATATTTGCTTTATCGGAACATTCTTTAATAGTTATAAGACTACATACACTAGTTAGTTCACTATGTTATATCTGGTTCCATTAAGTGAATTAATTGTATAAAAATACATTTGCAATGTCCGGACCTCTTATCAGCTTCTCTACCATGAAATCCCGGCATTCAAATAATTTCGCAGTAAACCAACCATGGTTGGTCCCAAGGTTACCTTAGTAATTCCTTGATGATGTTAATTTTCATGCACTAGGACATAATAGTTAGTGCTCTTTATTATTCTGCACGTGCTGTCTGATTTCCGGCATGGTCTTCAAGTGGTGTTTCTCTATACGTTTCAGAAACTGAGAGACGATGTTTCAGTGAGTGGTAAATACGAACCTTCCGTCCTCAACAGCCACATCCTCCAGTCAGCCTTTCTAGCCGAGGAGAGGGAGCACCAACAGCAGGACGACTGGCAGGGAAGGAATCTCCGAACTCGTGCGAAGAACGTCCTGAAAAGTCTGCAAGAACAGACTGTGGCTCATGCCATACCGGCGGACTGTACAGCCTACAGCAGTCCTCGTCAGCACGCTACTTCACTTGAGGCAACGCGACTCATAAAAAAGGCAAACCAAGTTGTAAAATCATCTTCGCTGAGGTATTATTTTTCGTTCTTATGGGCACTTCTCCCATTATTTATTACTCTCTTCGTAATTTTTGAGCGAGAATGCGATCCTGAAGATGAAGATCCCCTTGATTTTTTTGTTTCTGTATCAATAATGGAGTTGATTGTGTCTGGTTTCGTTTTTGTCATTCCCATCCGTATCATATTCCAAACCCGAAGAAACTCCCCTATGCTGAAGTTCTCAAAAATCTTTCGAGGGTCATGGTATTCTAATACTTACATGCTAGTAGTTTGGATGCTGTTTGCATTTTGTATTCTTTTCACTTTGAATAGCCTTGTATTTAAAAAATACTTCGAATGTATCGCATCATACAACAAAAGCTCCACAGCGACAGTAGAAATGACAACCCATAATACCTACACCTTGAACACGGTATTCAAATGAAATTGTCTGTCTTAGGCATCACCATTTATGACAGAAAGATGTGCAGAAGACCAGGTGTCGTCCTAAATTGGTTTTAAACATGATAAACAAATAATGGCTGCCTAGGGGATTTCGCAACTTATGTTTGGTTTGAAGACTTAATAATGTCAATACCTGGCCCAAGATGAAAAAGGGTCAAGGGTTAAATTTGATGGACCACAAATGGACCCGTGCATTTGTGATATTTAATATACGAGGGAACTGTATCTGTCAGACAACGTTAAACATTGGCATCAGTGGAGGCATCAGCTTGTTTATAAGAAGACCAAATATTTTGCCAATTTCTTGTAAACTGTAAATTTTGAATCCCTAATCCCCTACCTATTACACAAGCTTTATCTGATTTGAAACGAACTGTATAAGTATAGGAAGGAGGGTGGAGGTGGGGAAAGTTCAAATAATGCACGCACTTCTCCTTAACAGAAACGGAATCGTATTTGAAGAAAATTGGCAACTTTATTTGAAAATAAGATTTTATTTTGTGCCCAAAATGAGTAACCTTGAACTTGACAAATTTGTGTCTGAACTTCTATACATGACTTCCTATTAGTTTTTAATGACCGTAGAAAGCCCCAGTCTGCTTCTGTCTGAGATATAATAAAGGACTCAAAGCATGGGTAATATATTTGATATTTGCGACACACAAATATGTTAAGTCACTCTCCATATGGGTCTGAATTCGTCTTCAACAGAAATGTATGTCATCTTCCTTCGTGATATCTAAGCACTTGAAATATGAATAACTCTGAGTATATCTGAATTTGACCTCTCAATATCACTCGAGGTAAAAATTAATGATTCAGTTGTTCCCTTGAACATAAATTTAAGGCTTACTTTTGACGTTTAATGGTATCCTAATATCTATCTTTTGTTGAGCACTACTTTTTCATGGCCAGTTTATATTTTCTCTTATTCTTATCATTGGACCAGAATTTCAGACCAAGCTCTCACCGATTTTTTTTTTATTATTTTTTATTTACTGGAGGGTGTGATAAAGTGTGCATAAAAGTAAGTTGCTTCTGCAAAAAGTAAAATTTCTCTGTATTGTTTTGGTATGCTATTCACAGACACGGAAAAAGCACCGAGTGAAAGGACGTATATTGAATCAAAGCCCTGATGTCGTGTTAGCTCTGTGTAGGCCACAACTTTATCCTGTGTCCAATTAATCACAATTGGCGTCTGTTCTGTAGGCAAGCCAGAAGCCACATTGTAGAAAAAAACTATTAAAATGTATTTTGTTGTAGAGTATATGGTATGGTTATGACAATAGCGTTATTATACAGGATACTGCAATTGTTTACGCTCATGGAGCAGTCGCCTTCTCCTCAGGCCTCTCTTACCACTGTAGCGAAATATTAGACAGAAAGGAAGTGTGCAATATACGTCAAAAGCAGAGAAGACGCGAGCTAGAGCTCCTGTTATTGATAACTGATATCATATCAGCTGTTTACCAGTTTGTGTAGATACGGTAAACAAAAATGTGTAGATATGGTAAACGTTACTTGCTCCCCATGTATGTTTCGAGTTTGTTGAATCGAGTTCTGTTTGTAATACTAGATCGTTTGTGAGCAACAACTGTATTCTGCTTTCAATTTTCAATCAGTTGTCAATCAGTTAAACTTAATCACAACTGGGGCTGCTTTGTAGACAATGTGTAGGCGTCATATTGTGGTAGAAAATATTATATTACTCAGATATTATACCAATGGCTTGATAGAAGATCATTGGTTCACTGTGCTTGAGTAGTAACCCTCTTACATCTGTTGACCAGACTAGCTAAGTTTCACATGCATATGGTGTTCACTGCATAAACGCATGAGCAAACTAGTTATAGCAAAACGATAACGGATGCATTTATTAAGCAATTTGTGTAGATATGGTGTAAATATGAAGTTATCTATACGCATTTATAATATACTGAACTGAACGCAGGATGACACATTATGGTGTATGTAACTGATGCCGCATCCTCTTTCCATTTAATCTGTGATTCGCGAGGCAGTGTGGTGTGCTTAGCAGCGTTTTTCCCCCGGTTATAATTTGTGTCATGCCGGGGGTTTTTGGTGGTCATCATGTCACGTGGTGTAATGGCAACTGTCAGGTTTACAATTTCAAAAGATCCGCAAACCGTTTATATTAACGTAAGACTTATTCTCCTTTGGCTGGATATGATTTCTAGTATATGTCTTAGTACTGGGAGAGTACAAGTATATTTCCAGTTACAATCCGAATAGATTTACATATACCTGGATCTAACATTGTAAACTTTATAAACGTTGTAAACATTGGTGTTAATCCAAATCAAAATAGATACAAGTCATGTAAATCAATACATGTATATATACACACCACGTGGATGTATTTCGTTTTACTGTGGCAATATGTACATATAGACAAGCTATAGTAAAATAAACACACGGCTTGATAAACAAAGGGGACTAGAACGTAGGCATAAGTCGAGACTTTAGTGCTGCTGTATGGGGTGCTCCATTTACTATTACCTTATCAAGTATTATCAAGGTTCTGCTAACTGTATCACTGGTATGTGTGACTAATTATTAGTCATGTCGCATACCGGTAGAGGCGCATTCCACATGGACATCTGCTAACTTAATGTGACTTAGTTTGAATTAGTGATGTATAGTTATGCTTTAGTTCGGTGGCGTTTAGCAGGAATATACCTGCGCTTTGTTAATAAAGATGGTAATGTATCTTTAGAAACGAAAATTGTTCCAAAGCCTGAATAAAACTCGTTTGTAGTAAAAAATACTTTTGGAGTTGTGCGTCTTTGTTGTTTTGTAAATTAAACGTTTTCTCACAAAACGACCAAATGGGGTAATGCCAAATTTTGTTTTGGAGATTTTTGTTTTTACTCAGCCATTTTGCTGGGGGTTTTTTTTTAATTGTCTCTGCTTTCGTTACCAATGAGACCATATGGGAGTGAAAATTACAAAAAATCCAATGTTCTTAAATGATAGCTATTTACCATATCTTAGACCATTTTTCCGGTTTTGAAGCCAGCCAGGTTCCCAGACTTCCCAGAGGTCAGCGGCTGGGTCATAAGAAGCCAATCGCATCACCGAGAACAATCACAGAATCAAAACATAGAGTGCTAGCTGTTATACTTTAAAGGGTCGGATTAGTCTGCTTAGGGGACTCACAGTTGAAAATAAAACTACTGGGGCCTTGCATTGCGCTTTCAACGTTCTGGCTTTTCATGAATTTTCTGGCTCAAAAATAAATAATGGCTAATATATATATTTGTTCGTACACGAGGTACAACATACTACAGGTGCAAAAAACAAATAGAGTGGACAATGAATCAACACATACAGTATCAGGAATACCACAGCTTTACGTAGTCATTTGCACAGTACATAAATATATTAAATATCCTGGACGTCTGAGCGTCTTGATGACCAATCCACACAGCCCTGTCGATATTAGAAATTGGTAGTGAGTCCCGAACTGATACAAATTCATTAATGTTTCCTGCCGTTCTAATTAAATCTTGGTCTGGTGTTGACGTCGCTTGGAGAGCGTAGCGTTTCTCTTCTTGAAAGTAGAAGTTGATCTTATCGATTTTATATCTACGCCACAAAAGATTGATATTATTGGCCACGGAAGAACCACTGCCATATATTGCATGGCAAAGCAACACCTTAATAGTAGAATTATCACTTTTGATGAGAGACCGGTAAAACTTTAAAAATCGATTACACATCTAAACTTTAACTGGCCGGTCATCACATATCAGCGGTGGTAAAACACAATGTGTTTGGGGAGATATCTTCCACACCCTTCTTATTGCTTTCCGCCAAGCGGTATAAAACCTTTCACAATTGATATCAGTAAGATCCCACAAAACCGAGTCATATAGAGGCATACAATATGTTTTAAACAGACAGTTGAGCACGTCACTATTGATAAACTCAAAACTACACATCAGTACGTTCACCTTCCTTTGAAAGTCGGCTACACCATGCATGATAGATTCTGTATTGGATTCAAGTCCATTATATTAAGTAAGTGTTTTTGCTTGACCTTTGGATATAAAGTGAAACTTGTCTTTAAGACCATCTGGGAAATAGGGACACCCTGAGAATTAGGGACAGCTACTTCAGTCCCTAGCCATACGTAGTATGTGCAAATGGACCTGAGAAATAAGACCACCTCAGAATTCAGGACTGTTTTTCTTAGTTCCTTCGGTGCCCCTAACTCCCAGGTTCAACTGTAATAGTGCACCCCGTACATTAAAACAGGTTGTAATGCAGTTTTCCAGATGTGAGCCATAGTGTAGGGATCAAGTCCACCGGCATCTCGCATACCATAGAAAGCTCTGCGACAAGCTGCTACCCGATCTTGTACATGTTGTTTCCCACATATATCGTCTATCGATATATCGTCTGCATAGCCAAATGACCCCAAAAAGGTATTACCGATGTAACATCCCATAGCGAAAGTTTGCAGTCTTTGTAGGAGCTCATCTACATACACTGTGACTGAAACAGGAGAGAGGACGCCACCTTAGTTTTTCTCACCTTACTTTACACCATTACTCACAGTAAATGCTTCTGACATTTGATTACGCCATTGAATTTGACATCTGTGATGAGTATATACAATGCGGCCAAAAACTGGGCCATAAATGGACACATACCCAGTTATAATAGCCTAAATAATTTAACGTACTGCACCTGACCAAAGGCTTTCTTGGGTCAAGTAACATAGCACAGACATCTTGATTTTTATTTATATAATATTGCATTACTTCTTCAACCGCAAACGAACACATTGCCGAAGAGCGCTCAGGCCCCGGGCTCAGGCTTAAAGCCAAACTGTAAATCAGACGACAATAGGACGTTTTCATTTTGATCAAACACCCCTTAACACCAATTAACTCTAAATAGCTCACTGCAAGTGGGAGATCCTTCATTGTTTAACATAACTTTTTTAAAGGCATGCTGTTCTTATAGCTACCAGAGATTTGACACCTATACATCCGCAGAAAAGTGATCAAAACTGAAAATATTTATTTTGATGCACTTTCAAAGATTCCACTATTTTGCTACATTTGTGCTATGTATCAGTTCTGACTTTTTTTTCTTTTGTTGTCGCCATGTAGAGCTAGTTACGTTATCAATAGTGACTATTTTTTTAATTTTCTTAACAAATATTTAACAGAAGCGCTAAGTGTCAGATGAAATGAATTTTGATAGGGAGGATTAGAGTTCTTGGTAAAGAAAATACAGTTGTGCGGGAACTGTATGGGCAAAAGGTCATAATATAAATTTGATAGAGGAGTGCTGTTCTAGGTCAGATTCTTAGATTTTAAAACTCCGTTTTATGGTAAAACCAAGCATGTGCACACGCAGGCGTTTGTCTTTCATAGACACCACTTCAAAAATGGGACACAAATTTCAAACGTTGATAAAGAAACTACACAAGTTCAGAGCAAATTTTGTTAAATATATATTTTTTTTTTAATGAACATTAGCGAAATATTTTTATCTTTATTTTTGATGCGATGCCGTTGGTGTGTTTACATGGATCGTGAGACCCACCGGTACTTGTGATATGTATTTGTTTACAATGGGTAAAAGAATATGGTTAGAAATAAATTATCATGTAAGGCAGTCAATATGTGAAAATCGAACCCCCCGCCCCTTCCGGGATGCTGGTTACGGGCCTGAACAGATATCACTCCAGTTCTGTACACACTGCATTAATGGCTACCCGTGGAACAGAGAGTCAAGTTTAAGATTTTAGTTCTGGTCTTCAAATATCCACATGGTGTGGCCCCAAACTACCTTCAAGAACTGCACATGCCACGTGAACCATCAAGAAGCCCCAGGATCGTGCAAAAAGCAGTTACGTAGCATACCATTTGCAAAGGCATTTGTGATAACCAAACGTGCCGTTCAGCTGGACAATACTTATGGAAATGTTTGCCTTTTGAAATGAGGATAATCTATAGCCTTGACACATTTAAACGTCTGCTGAAAAAACATTTATTTTTGAACCATTTTAAATTAAACCAGCTAAATTTTAGACTGACAAATACGTTCATAGGATAGAAAGGCTGTATGGGGGAAAACGGGACTGCCAGTCTCAGTGTGTTGTGTTATGTTATCATTTACATCTGTTAGATGTTAAGCGTTTTAGAGCACCTTGTAGGTGGATTTACCCCATATAAAATAAATTTAGCAGTAGTAATAGTAGTAAAGTAGTAGTAGTAGTAGTAGTAGTAGTAGTAGTAGTAGTAGTAGTAGTAGTAGTAGTAGTAGTAGTTCACTGGGATATGTGCACCTGATGACCCTAAAATGACACAAGTGTCATTCTGGGGTCATTTGGTAGACACTGCTCAACGTCAATAAGTATCCATGTGCATCTACATAAACCCCCAGGGCCAGTGTTTTCATCGGTTTTGCACGATGAAGAGAGTTGCAGCCCAATTTAAAAGTGTACTGAGAGACATCAAAATGACATTGACAAGTACAAGGTCAAGAGTAACTAGTTGCACAGTCAAGCAGAGCTTAAAATCTTCTGGCTGCATGATGACCTTTTGTATATCGTAGGCTTACCCCTTTAATAAAGTTATTTTTTGACAAGGTTCTGGTCATTTGCTATATTCCCTAAATGCATGAATAGGAGATACAATTGGGTCAATGACATATCAAAATGGTCTTTTATTGTCTAAAATACTACTTCATATAACAGATGCATAATGCAAAGTAGCAGGTAAAAAGTAATAGGGTTACTGGACTTGTTCAATGATTTACATTTGTATGAAATACAGTGAAACCTGTCTTGAGAGACAACTGTCATGAGAGACCACCTGTCTTGAAAGACCACTAGTTTTTGGCAGAAGGTCACAAATTTCAATGTGAATGAACCTGTCACCAAAGACCACCTGTCTTGAGAGACCATATTTTTATGGCCAATGGGGCAGTCTTTCAAGACAGGTTCTACTGTAACAGCTTTGCATTCCGGCTCGTAGGTTCACTGGGAATATGGCTGTTAGTCCATACAAAAAGTAAATTGTTGAACTCTTGCGATAACTGTTAATGATCAAAGTGGTCTTTAAATCAGAGAGTCCTAAAATAAAGGGACCATTATAATCACTCTCAATAACCTTATAAAAGACAATCTATCAAATTATTATAAGTTTTCATGACAAGTTTACAAATTATTTTTTTTCTAGTTTGAAACAGCATCTGGGCTTTTGGTCTATAACATGCACACTACGCCCAGAGAATTTCCATATCTTGTACCGGGTGAGCTGTGGCTTTATACTGCCTGGTTTTATTACAGTAGAGTGCTTATTACTTCAAGACCAGTGATCTCTCATGGCAGTGGTCTCTCAAAGCACGTTACAATATACTTCCTGTTTCACCACAGCAGTGTGTATAGAACTGGAACACAGCTTGGCCCTCCATTTTAAGACTACCCACCCAGAGAGATACATGTGCATGTACTCTATAGCCGAATCTGGCCTCTTAAAATATTAGAGGTAAACTTCATTGAAAGTACAAGAAAGATATCAGAGATGGACAGTCCTAAAATAGAGGCAAGTCTCACAATGGAGGGTTTTTAATTGCACAGAGTGCTCTTCATTTGAATCTACACAAAATGATTGTACACTATGATAACTAAGAACCTAAGCATATATCCTGCAGACCATATCAACTGCAGTCACTCGTGTTTCTAATGAACCCTACACAGTGAAACCTGTCTTGGGAAACCACTGCCATGACAAAACACCGGTCTTGAAAGACAAGATACTCCTAGTAAACCCTTTCACTGTAATTGAACCTGTCACCAAAGACCGCCTGTTTTGACACACCACATTTTTATGGACAATGGGATTTTACTGTACACGGATTTGGCAAATTCAGCTTTACAGCAAACCGTTCTGCCAACCTTTCGCGAAAGTAAATATCAGTTGGAAACTTTAGTTAACCAGGTCTAGCTTCTTTTCAGTTTTGACAAGCCTTACATTCAAGGCAGTATCTAGTGACAATTGCACAGTACAAAACTATAAGTGATACCTGCATGCATCTATCCTTGGTTAAATGGAACCATGATCTATAACCACAAAAGTAAAGTAGCCTTTGCTAATTGAGATGTAGCTGTACAACAGCCAACCTGTATTTCCTGACCAGAACTATATCTGCCATACAAAGTAACAGTTCCTCATAGGCTTAACACAGCTGTCCTACTCGGTAGGACTTCCGTGTCCTACTCTGTGTTGTGTGGGATGTACTTTGTCCTACTTTTTATACATGCCACACATGACAAAAGAAATGGCATAAAAAACTTTACATGATCAGACATCACCCTATCACAAACACAGCAGTATTAAGCCTGTGTGAAGAGAGGACATACATCAGAAACATCCCAGCTGCATTAATTAAACTGCAGTCTTGTAATTCAGAGAGAAACTACATGTACATATATGTAGGTCGCCCATTATAACAGAACTTTCAACAACTGTCAAATCTTGGGAGCACATTTAGTTTTAGCACAACAAGCAGTCTTGCAATACACATTTGCCAGTCAGTATCACTTCTATCTACTTTGTTTTGATGCAGCACATCATCAGCCTACATATTTGGTGAGTGTAACCAAGTTGAGGATACATGTACTACTATCCCACCATTGAAGCCACTACAGTCTTTCTGATCTAGATGCAGACTCTCGTCCTTTTACTTCCTGGCGTTGTCCACTGTGACCTGGTTTTCCTGTTGTCCCAATATGAAGTTACAGCAGTTATAGCCCAGTATCATAAATCCTCACTATCGCTGAGTTCCCAAACCTGGTGGAAACAAAAATCTTGTTTACACAACCCAAAATAACACTGTGATACTCTTTCTGAATAAACTGATAAACACAAATAATTTTTGCACTTTTAATTTTTTGTCTGCATACATAGGTGTTACTTCTGGTTTCAGTCACTGGTGAAGCTGGATTTCAGCTTGTACCTACTATGTGTTCTCTATCTTTCTGCCATCTCACAACTTACAATTCTCCCTACTTACACATGGACTGTGACTCAGGAAGTTGAATTCTGACAGCTTTTACAAGAATTATTCTCTTTATCATCATGATCAATCCCTCCTAACTCCTGAAACCCCGAGCAGCTACTAAGATCCGAGATGATTTTAGCACACCTATGTTGCTATGGTTACATCACAGATGAGGTGGATGGGGTGATAACAAGTTACTATGGTTACCTCTGAGTCGAGTGTGTCGGCCTTGAGCTGGGTTAGCCCTGTGATGTCCTCCAGATAGTGAGGCTGGTTGAACGCCCGCAGGAGAAACTGAAATCCTTCCTCTCTGTAATGCTGTATCACCTGCACAGGAAATAGAGATGTTTATTTTATTTATTTATTTATTTATTTATTTATTTATTTATTTATTTATTTATTTATTTATTTATTTATCAAGGAATCAGCCATTTGGCAGCATGACATTTTTCTCAGTGGTAAATGTTATGTATGCATACACAGAAGTTGTTTCTGGTCTCGTTAACGTTGATAACCTGATATGCTTGCTGTTGCTAAGAGTGGATTTTAGCTCTTACTAAAAACAGCAAATTTACCAAGAAGCGGGAAATATTTCATGTTATAACTCATGTACATATATGTAGCTTAAAACTTTAAAACAACAGTTTATACTATTAAGTTAAGTTATTATTAAGCTACAGTTAAGTTACATTTCAAGTTTATTCTTCAAGATAACCAATCAGTGTCATACTGTAAATTCGCTATAATGTGTTCACGAGGGATTTATTTAGCAAGTTTCGCGACCGCAAAAATAAATACCAGCAAATATAATTGTAGACAGAACTTATTTTAACAAGGCCCGAAGCTAACCATGAATATTTATCCCCACAAATATGATTTTGTCTCAAAAATGCAAACATTATTCCCCACATTAATCCCCACAAATGTTAACAAATTACAGTATGTGTTTGTGCCCCATGCGTATCCTCAGAACTTAGTGAGAAGTTACAGGTTTTGGGGACAAAGAGGAACATCACAGTGTGAGCGATTACATTACTGTTGATATAGTGAAATAAATTCTAGATTTCTATTGCTTGCTTCCATCATAATTGCCAAACCAATATATCTGATTACGATGTTTCCCCATACATGTAGCTACATGTAGCACACCACAGCCTGTATGAAGCAGTGTGACCCCCCCTCACCGTGTCTGAGCAGGCGGTACACTTGTCAAAGGCTCGGCTGGCTGGCAACACTTGGTGAAATCGAGACAGGAAACCACGAATCTGTAAACAAGAGGATAAACGCGTAATGGTATACAAATGTAATTATTTACTTAAGTTTTTTGTCACAAAAGCTACAAACTTTTAAAGTGCCATAAACCCTATCAAAATGAGTCATGCAAGCACCTAAATTATATGCACTGCTCCATGGAACATTTACATATTCATTTTACATAAATTGCTGTTAGTAGTTTGCACTCACGAAAAAAAGGTTTTTAAGAGAAAGTAGTCCTTTTCACTATCACTGAGGAGAGCTCCCAACCTGTACACCCCTTACCTGATGTGGGACCAGCCCTACCTGTACACCCCTTACCTGATGTGGGACCAGCCCTACCTGTACACCCCTTACCTGATGTGGGACCAGCCCTACCTGTACACCCCTTACCTGATGTGGGACCAGTCCTACCTGTACATGCACCCCTTACCTGATGTGGGACCAGCCCTAGTGGTGACTCAGCTTCCTGTGTCAGGTGTTGATCTTTAGCACTGGTATCGGCCGGGGCAAATGCACTATGAAACAGAGAAAAGATATTACCGGTACACGAAAGGTACATAACAATATAATTTTCTTTCATTATTTACGATCAGTTGTTGCTGACAGAATGTATGTCAACATGTGTGTAATGCCGAGTTTGCTCTAAGCAATGGCCACTTCAACAAATGCAAAATTAATGTCCATGTGCCCCCCAAAAATTATGTCTGGATTTCTAATTTGCTGTATACATTGGAAAGCCTTACTTAGAAAGCTTTACCCACAGTTGCAAACTGGCATGAAACAGGAGTCAATCGATAACTACAAGGCAGCACAAGGGATAAGTTTTAATACTATGACTAAAAAGTTCAGTCTTACATGTAAAATTTGAATTTGGGTAAAAATTTTGCATAAATGCCTGACGATGCAAAGACAAAAACATGTTGAAATATCAATAGAGAAAATCCAAGAAAAACAAAATCAGCATTGTAGGCCATGCCAACTATGGACTCACCCATCAGGATGAGTTAACACGGCAGTGAGTAGCTCGACAGCGAGCGCACTGGTTACCATGGAGATACCGGGTCTGGAGACGGTACACTGCTGATCCAGAGTTCTGTCTCGTGTTGACTGCTTGGCAGCGGACCGAAGATCAAGACAAAATTGACATTCATTCAGTTTCAGACTTTAATTTGTTTACAGTGAAACCTTCTCTGTAGAGACCACTGCCATGTGAGACCACCTGTCTTGATAGACCACACATTTTAGGCAGAAAAGCCTACATTTCAATATAAATGAATGTCATGAGACCACCTGTAATGAGAGACCACATTTTTGTGGTCAATGGGGTGGGCTTTCAAGACAGGTTCTACTGTAATATATCTGTGCCAAGACAAAAACCACTTTTGATTTCTGCACCATATTTATGAAACAAACTTAATTTAAATTTTATGCTCAGCATTATACATGGACCTATGGGTATATATGTGATATGGTAGATCTAATACTTTGAATGATCCTGTTTTTGTTTTTGTTTTTTAATTTAGACCATAGTATTTATTTCTAAGTAAAAATTTTACCCACACCCTCGCACAGTCACATGACTCACATCTCCAGGGGCAACCACATCATTACAGAAGTAGCAGCCAAGCTGATCGCCAGGAATGACGCTCGCTAGAGATGCTGTTGCTGTGGTAACATCTGCTGTATCCATAGCATTGGCACATTTTTTTAATCCATGCCTAACGACTAGAAATGTGTCGAACCCCAAAGCTGCATTGATAACCAACTGGAAACCAAATGACAACATGGCAACTTACATTATATAGTGGAAACTAGCTGCCGCCACATAAATATAAAACCATACCTGTATTTTCATAAGTTTCCTAGTATAATATCATATATTTATATCGCCAATTAACAGGCAATAATCATTTGAATTTTTGTCACGCCATACAATGTCTTAAGGCTTACAATAGTGACAAATGTAATTTCACCGGATATATACCTCACCCGATACTGAATATCCTTGGCATGTACACGTACATGCATAATTCAACCTATAAAAGCAGTGTTACTTGTATTTTAAGACCACCATGTAAAAAGTACAATTCACAACCAAATATCTGCAGCTGCCTGGTATGCAAGGGCAATCTACACAATATATTTCTGTATGCAGGTGTTGGAAGCCCTGTGTACTATATTTCTGCATAGTGTATGTCCATCATTTCAATCCCTAACTGTGACATACATGTACATGAAGTACATGTACATATGTACCTTATGTTTACTGGCCGCGAGCAGGGTCGGCAACCACCGGCTCTCCCTGGTGTCCATCAACAGAAACACAACATCGTGGTTGTCAATCAACGACTCTAGATGCGACACGTCTTTTTGTATCTGCTCCACAGCTCCCTCTGGTGGTGGAAATGAAAACTTGTACAATGTGAATGTCACCTGATATGTGTGCATATATGTACAGTGAGATCAAACCATAACGCTTTACATCCACAATTCCTTACAATTAACAGTTTCCTTGCAGTAAAAAAGCCAAGAAATTGACAAAATACATATTTACAGGCACATGTATTGATGGCTCTTGTTTTGACACTGCAAGGTGCAATTCCCCCTCCCCAACTTAATGACTAAGGATTGGTTCTATGTACCAGTAGTACAAGCAAACCGGTATGATATAATTATCATATTATTACTTTATGATATTCGTTTTATGTGGTACATATCAAGTTAAATACTTTTAAAATGTCCTCTAGAATCTACTATTACTAGATCTACAGTGTATTTGTTATTTTGTACCCACAGCCAACTGTGATAATCCAACTGTAATGTTGCCAATAGCAATAAATACAGATACTCATACTCATACATGTACCTGATACGGAATGTCCTGGCATTGGAATAGATAGACTTAGCCCCTCGGCATGCTGGGAAATATAATATAAACCATTTGAATACAATACAATGTTATTTTTGAGCAGGCAGCACCCATTTGTATAACACAGTGAAATGCACTTACATGTATCCTTATTTTTTATTGGGAAGCTACTTAACAATAAACCAATCAAAATATTGCTCATCAGTACTAACTGTCATGATATAGCGTCACCCCACCCCCCACCCCAGTATATATATACATGTACATACCACCCCTGGGAATATCCTGCGCAGTGAGTCAGCTGCAGCCATTGCCTTTGGCTTCCCGCCTTGTAGAGAGTCTTCAAATGTAAACAATGACTGCCTCACTGGGTTTGAATATGACACTGTGCCATTGTCTACTAAAGTCAAGTGATGAACGCCCCACGCCTGTAAGATATATGGAATCATAGCTCTGGTAAATGAGGAATGGTGATATATGAAATAAGCATGATAAGCAGTGAACACCACAATGTATGATCCACACTCTTACCAGAGATATTTAAAAGCAATAGCGTAAACACAAAATGCTATAAAATATAACACAACTACCCTTACAGAAAATATAAGCTTGCTGCGGACTGTGCAGTAGATCTGCAGTAGATCTGCAGCGAGTCTGCTGCAGACAACTAAAAGCAGTCTGCTGCGGATCTGCAGTG
>JAAUYG010027451.1_pt1 | contig 16515 bp, 9 predicted proteins | sample 7278091 | NCBI WGS metagenome assembly JAAUYG01 (sample SAMN14350201, study PRJNA611818) | marine sediment metagenome | isolation source: surface marine sediment (0.6m) | place: French Polynesia: Moorea | collected 2018-08 | reverse complement strand
TCTCCTACCCTGTGTACACAAAATTGGCATTTTGGGGGTGGCCGTGTGCCTCTGGGGGGGGGGGGTGGAAGTGAAAAACCCTAAGGCTAACCAGTTTGCCATTGTTACTAGGTCAGGGCCAGGTGTGGGGGGGCAACATGCTTAATTCCCCCAGCCATGTGAAGCCCCCAGTCAAGAAGTGAGGCACTGAGTGAGTCTCCCCTCAGGAGTGAGCTTCTGCTGAGGGAGAGGTCAGCCTGGGTTAGGGGGCCATGTGGGGATATTTGCTGGGAGCTGCTAGGGGTCAGGGGTCAGGAGAAATTGAGTCTCCCTTGGCCTGGAGGGTCAGGGAATGGAAAGGAGAGAAAAGGACTGGTGGGAGGCAAAAAAAGGCTGAAGTACAACTTGTCACCAGCACTGAAAATGGGCATTAACTGTACTGGGATATTTTATTTTTTAGTACATTAAAAAAAAAAGACAAAGTAATATTGGTGGTTAATAAAAGTGTTTATAAAAGAAGAAATAATGAGAGTCAGAAGAACTTTTCCAGAGAAACAAGAATCTGTAAAATTTGTTATGAAGGTCATTGTTATGTATAAGTAAGAGGCAAAAGATATGGATACTTTATGAGTGGCCACGAGTGAGTAATGTCGCTTTTCTTTACCCTCACACTATATCTCTTCCAGGTCTGTACATATATCTTCTGTTGTTTCACCTTGGGGAATAGTAACCGCACAGCAGATTTTGGTGATACATGCAGTTATCGCCAGCAGTATTATCCCTCAACAGAATATTTCAACAACAACAAAAAGAAACTCACAAAAAAAAAAAAAAAAAAAAAAACATTTCTGACCTTGTGTGTCCTTGAGTGGTCCGAAGTTGTTGAGGTGTCTGACCTGTGTGTAGGATCTGTGGGGCGGAGAAGTCCCAGGAAGGAAGGAAGCCATTAATCAAGTCTGTGGCTTACTCCTGACCAGGTTGGGTGGCAGGAGAATGTAACACACTTCTCCCTGGCAGCACCTGTGCTTGTCCGTCTGTCCATCTGTCCGTCCTAACTAAACGAAACTGCTCGGTGATAGGGTTGCCAGGAACATGAGAATGAAGCCAGTCGACTGGAACAGAGTGAAACAGGGAAGGAAAAGAGGCAGCTCATTTCATGGGGAATTTGTAAGTGGCTGGGTTATTAATTGCTTAAGTTTGCAAGACACTAAGCCAAAGAAAAGGCTGTTCTGCAAAATTGGCAAAAAGTTGAAAATATTTTGTTTATTTTGGAGTGGTATACTGAATCTAATAAAGCATGGAAAGATATTTAATTCACCATCACACAACACTGTGGACAGAGTACTGGTACCAAATCATCATTTACTGGCCACTCACTCTTATGCTAAAAATGGCTGATTTAAACTATTGCTATAACAATGTAATGAGGGCATACAGTATTGTTTTTTTTATCAGTATATACATCAGAAGGAAAATAGAAGGTGCAGAAAAGCTAGAAACAATACCACTATCACATGTGAATGTCCTAAATATATATCAACCCCTTTTAATCAATGGCTGTAATAATGATGCCATGATGTGCTATGTTTGCCAGATGACCAACAAATGGTTCAGTGGCTTGTAACCTGGTAACAAGCATTTGATCCATTACTACGAAAGTTCCGTGGTGATGATCGTTCACTTCTTCCTATATAATCTCTCAAGGAATCATTTATTTCTGTTGTAGTTTGACTATATTGTGGACAAAATGGGAGGACTGGGGTGTTAATGATTAGGAGGGGCGTTCATGTCAGGAAATGGATCTCAAGGGTGACAGCTTGACTTTTGGACAGGTAATTTACTGAAGAGCAACTTACATACATAATGGGGTGTGTTCAAAAGATTGATCCTTGTAGGTTGCTGAATTTAATTTGATAAATATAAACCGGATCAAAACACTAAACACACGTGAGGAAAAAGTCATCACCAATTATTTGAAAGTCCACTTATGCACACGATTATGACTAGATATTTGTGCCTGACTCAGAAATGAAGCTTAGCTGCAGTCAAAGGGGAGCATTGGAGTGGCAAGGGGTTTGACTACAAATTGAGGCCTGCAGAAAAAGGACCTAAATCAGAAGATATACTGTAAGCAGACATACAGAGAAATAGAGAGAACTAAAGAGCAAAACTTGTTATGATACTTTTACAGGCCCTATAGGTCTTGGAGGCCACCAAATGTCAGCCAATGAAAAGATCTTCACTTTATATACAGCCCTGGATACATCAGTCAGAAGTCAATCGGGTTGGTCAAAAGCCCTGACATTTGGATGTAACCCATACTCCCTGGGTGCTGCAACTTCTTCTTCTCCCACAGAAACATCAAAAAGAAATGTAACAGACCACAGTTTGGGTTTGACACCACTTGGCCGCCAGCGATGGTGATAGACGCTCAGCAGCACGGAAGGCGGAGACCACTAAGGGCGTGTATGCCATCTTAGACAATGCTGGGGTAATCTGTTTGTAGAAGCAGCAGGAAGCGCTGTTGGCCTTAATGTTTGATGCAAGTCCCAGATTCCTGCACTGGAAGAAACAGTGCGGCATGTTTACAAACACTAAGGTGAGGTTGTGGACTTTGTAACAGTAGTAACCAGGGAAAGGTGGCTTCATAAACACCTGCTCGGTCCAGGGTTCCAAGATCTGGAGGGAGATCTGGAGACTCCAGGGGCTCCCAAGCCGTGTCTGTCCTGGATTTCTTGCTGAGGCATCACGGACAGACACAGACAGAGGAATACCGGTAGCGCTTAGAGACTCCTTGTACCTAGATGGCTGCCCAACCTTTGCCTGGCCCGTGCCCTATGGGTGTGGTGAGGTGAAGAAGGGTCAACAGAGTCAGGCCGAGATCCTCACAAATTAGAAGAAAAAAATCACAAGCCCCAGCAGAGATTGAGATGGAGAGTCAAGGGAGCACATTGGGTGGGGCTAGGAGGGTGACCCCTGAGAGTGCCAGTGAGGGTCCTAGCTAATGAAGAGCTGACCTGAGAGCCCCCACTGACCACCTACTACCCCAACTCCTGTCCATACACTACCAGACTACCAGAGAGATCTCCCAGTCTGGAGTCCCCAGGCTGGAGTGGCTTTGATTAGACCATCTCCAGCCCAATAGGACATTTATTTACCTTTGTCAAAGGTTAATATTGGTCATTGAGAGGAAACAATAAATCTTCTGCCTGTCAGATTTTGCTGGGGCCTGGGTTGAGTTAGTGCCATCTTGAGATCCAGAGTGCCTTGGAATGAGAGCAGGACCATGCAGACCAAGCTCAGGAACCTGGATTGCTTATGATGCAGATACATCTGATTCTGCTGATGAGCACTAATTACCATAATCACTGAACCACTTCACACCAGTAGGCCTGCTGCACCTATTGAATTCCTATTGAACTCTTTAACCAAAAGCAGCTACTTCAGCTGCAGTATTTGCCTTTCCAATCTGAAGATGATTGCACTGTCACTATTATTTTTTTACCACTGATGAACTACATGAACCTTAGGTCAAGGGCTATGGGAGCAGTTGAGTATGGCATGTTATAAGGGCTTAGATAAGGCAACAGGGACTCACCTGTCAATACTGAACATTCATGCTGTTTCAACCTCAATTGTTCATTATCCTGGTAGGTCTGTTATATTTTCCTACAAAGCCACTTCAGATTCCCTCAACAAGACCATGCCATGCAACATGTGGAAATAAGTGAACTTTTGATTCATCAAAATAAGATTCACCTCAGCTTTTATATGTGAACAATGACGAGTTGTTATGAAATAGTAGTAGTAGTAGTAGTAGTAGTAGTAGTAGTAGTAGTAGTAGTAGTAGTAGTAGTAGTAGTAGTTGTAGTAATTTTTATTTTCCAATTGCATAGTTCATAAATTATATTCACAAAATAAGTTGATAACCTTGGGTACAATCTAATTATCTCATCCTAGCTCTATGAGCTGTTACAGCAAAATATTTTATGCTTTCATTCACTCCTATAAATGATGTGCTGGTCATGAGACCCAGAAATTACCTAATATACTGAACTACAATGTTATTACTTTCTGTTCCTTGAAATTGTTCTTTCCTGACAACTGGCATGTGACTTTTTTTCAAACTGCTTTGTTACATTTAAACCTCCAAGCAATCAGATTTGTTTGTCAATAAGCAAAAATGAGTGACAAGATATTACTTCTCTAGCATTTTAATTGCACTTCCAATACCTTAGCCGTAAACGATTCTACCGGGGTGCGCATTCAATTCCTTCCTCACCCTGGAACAGGCAAAGTACCACATCATATGTTGACCACTTGGCACTGCTCCTTGCAGGCATTCTGGAAGTGGTGTCACTACAAGTGTCCATATACCTGGGTTCAAAGGTCAAATATCAGGGCAACATGGACACCCAGTCATGTTCAGGGCTTTGACCAGTGTACCCATGGAAGAAAGGGGTGATTGATGCAGATTTAATGTTTTTCATGTCTACCTTGATAGAATGAACCCTTTTTTCATTTTGTGTGTCAAGTGATGATTTAGGGAAGTCATGCCTAGGTACATATTAAAATACCTTTGTAGAAAAGCAACCCTAGGCCCAAATACCATGTGGGTCTTTGGCAGGTTGGCGCTTTATGTGATGTACTTTTGGTATGAAAGTTTGCCCATTCACAGATTCATTGTACACTGGTCTTGAATTATTGCAGGATGGCATAGCTAGCCTAATCCTGGCAGTTTCAATTAAATTGGAAACCTATCAAATCATACATTCAAAATGCAAGCATACAATGTTTATGTCCATTTCGTATTCCATTCATAAATATAAAGTTTACTCCTCCTGGATCTTGCATACTATACTGACCTTTCCATTGCCAAAATGGGGGCTAATTGTTAGCTAGACATATAATAAGCCTCTCCTGGCTGACGACTTAATTACACCCAAACACAATAGTAGCTGTGCATGTCATGAGTGCTTTCGGGTTTGAAGCCTAATTATAATTGTCACCAGCTTGGAGGAGAGTTTAGGTGTTTCTTTATCAGGATGGTCCCCTGCAATCCAATCCCAGAAGTGCTGCCTGCCTAGTCAGCAAATATAAATGCCCCCTCCAGCTGGAGAAGGCCTGTGGGTGGCAGGAATGCCATTGTTGCAGGAGGAAGCCATGGCCTCTGGCTCCTGTGGCTCCTGCTCCTTTTTTTTTCCAACAGCAGCCTGGCTCACTGCTTCTGTTGTGGGTCAAGGCTGGGGGGGGACTGCAGCACCTAGAGGGGTGATTCTGTGTCAAGGTGAGGTTAAAACTACCATAAACAGCAGGAGGTGGCAACTTATTAGGCTGTGGGCCATTCATACTTGATAAATAGTGACATAAGGAAAATCAGGCAGGGGATGGCTTTCACCTTAAATAATATATGCATATATAACAGTTCAGGGGATACAGCATTTAGATTGATTTGTGACTTTGTAAGTGGAGACGTTTTAAAGTAAATTATTCAAAATTCACATTACTTTGGAATTGCAAAGGACATAGCTAAAATCACCCCCACCCGCCCCACCCCCCATCACCATCAGCACCAATCCTGCTGTTATCTTACATCTACCTTATGGACTCCTTCAGATGTGTATACCTACTAAATCATTCCCCCAAACCATTATATACCAATACAGTCTCTGCCATGGGCAAATGTTTTAGCAGTATTGTGCTTGCTCACCCTACTAAGGTGTAATTTGGTCATTCTGGCGATTTCTCTCATGCCACTCTTTTTATCTCCAGAATTTACACAGATGAGGTATCCTGATTCACTATCATGATCCAGTAAGGACTCCAGAATGAGCAAGTGTTTCCCATTAAAGCAGTAAGCCAGAAAGTGATTAGCCAATATCAACCCTGTCCCCAAGCCATGTGACTCTATAAAAAGAAATCTGGACCTGGTGGAACATCAAAGGGATTCATGTTCTGGCGAGAGTGACTGTCCCCAGGGTATCTACTATGATTGACCAGGGTGTGAACTCTTAACACAGAAGGCTATGCTTATCTGTGTATGAGAAGGGGAGGGGGGGGAAGTGGTGTGTGTGTGTGTGCAGAAAAAGACAAAACTACTATCCCACTTGTGTCTATAGAGGGGGGGGGACCTTAAATAGCCCTTAGGGCTTTCTGGACCATATGTTTGATAAATAACTACTGGCTTCAGAGGCCAAGTCCAGGATGAAATATGGGAACAGGCTCCTTGGTGTTGATCACAACCGGGCAGCTTGTAATTGGTAGTTGGTGGTGATCTATGAGTTTATGTTGTAGTGGAATTCTCCAGTCATTTGGGACTGTCAGGCTCAGGAGGGACCACCATTTAACAAGCCAGTAGCTGGAAAGAGAGGTTTGAAGGACCCCTGGGGGTACAAGGACACACCTTGGTATCCTTTGGATCCGAGCAGGTTCTGGGTTATAGTAGCACTTCTGTGCCGCTAATTGTGTTCAGATGTGTATATCTACAAAATCATTCCCCAAAACCATTATAGACCAATACAGTCTCTCTTGATGGGCAAATGTTTTAGCAGCAATGGTTCCTGCTACCATAGGTAAGGTGGAATTTCAATTTCCTGTGGCCTTCATCCAAGGAGTGCAACCCCTACCTGCCCTCACATTAGCATCCCACAGGGGAGAAGAGTCTTCCATATCTATCTGAAAGGTACAAGGCAGGGGGTACACAGTGGTGGTTTCCCCTCCCAGGAGAAGGAATGACAAGCAGAGATGGGTCAGGGGTGGAGATAAACCATTGATCCTGATAATCCAGAGAGTTATATCTTCCATGCTGTGAGACGCCTGCCACTGGATGGAGGTGGGCCCTTTGATGATGCTGATTGTGCACTGACCAAATTGTGTATCAAGCGTACATCTGTGGCCCTTGGAGTCTGGGATAAAATAATCCCACTCTGTCCCTTAATTGTACAGGCATCATTCTAAAAATTACCAGGGAACAGAGCCTGTTCTTTAATAATCATGTGTCTTCCAGTTCTGCTCCAGAAACTGAATGCTTTCTGCAACACTGGTGGCAAGATACAAAGCGCTAATCTCACTTACAGATATAATGTCATAAACGTCAACATAGTTGAGCAAATATCTAGATTACACCCCCGTTCCCTCCCTACCCTCCTACCCTTAATCTTCAGGTATGCCATATTGATCCAAAATCGTTGTGAATTTTAATGTACATGTAGCTAAAATTATAGACTTTCATTTATCAAGTACTGAAAAATGTTTGTATACTAGAGCATGCTGCCAGACCTTTTCTGCACGGAGACAAACCTAAATCTAGGTCAAGAAGTCCATTAAAAGTGCTAAAAATAGAGCTATACCGGTAGTTCATGTTTGTTGCCAATATCAATGTCCTGTCTCGTCATGCTGTTAAATTAAAACAGTGTCAATGATGAAAGATTATTTTCTTGCCACCCGTGTTACACGATACCACATCAAGATTATGATGCCATTGTCTTTTAAGGGCTTAGGCACCTCATGTAGACAGGCGCCTCCTCTTTGTCAACTTGGATGGCCTCCAGATTTGCCCTTCTGTGCATGCCATTGTCTCCCCAAGCAACTATTCACATGAGGAAGACTGGCACATTCTTAGACAGAAGCTGGCCTAAGTGTCCCTGTTTATGCGAGACAAATATGTAACTTCCTGGTATCTGATTTTTCCGATCGAAGCTGTTTCATTGTTGGGGGGTGTTCATTTCAAAAGATCCCCTTCGCTCATGTCTCAGGAAGTAATCTTCTCCCGGAATTCCCAGACAAGATTGTGAAACACTTCAGCTGCCTTTAGTCCTGTGAAAATCCTGCCCGTTATAGAGGCAAAAAAAATCAGCAGTGGGTCCCAAAGATTGAGAGGGGATGTAGTGAGGGTCGAAGGTATGCCAGCTTCCGGAAGGCAGGCGACCAAAGATGCCTCCAGACTTCATGATACCCCGCTATTTGTAATTGTCTGGTGATCAATCCCTCTGAGAGCTGGGATGGGACAATGAGACGCATGGCGTCATGTCACAATGCCCGCAGAACGGGGATGCTGCAGCTAAAAAGCACTCCTGCCGTAAAGTGTGGTAAACATCCATAAAAGGTTCATAAATGGAACTTTCAAAGGTCTGCTCTGCCGGGTCTTCCTTGTGAAACCTAAATGACCGTTAGTGATGTGTTCCATGTTGAACATCTGCGACCCTCAGCCATTATAAGTGATGGCTAAACATCTGATACTCACAAGGCAGCATTTCTCATAGGACAGACATCAAATTTATCATTGAGCTGATGCAAAGGGCATCCATATTAGACATGTCGTGGTCCTGAACTATTATGATGCTTTTGTTATATAACGTTACATCTCGAAGGAGAAAATAAAAAAATAAAAATGGCTGAGTCAAGTCATTAAGGTGATCAATAGAGTCAAATGGCAAAACATGATATTTAAGGCCATCATTTGATAGAAGTGATTGACAGCTGTCGTTAATTCTGCAGCCATATTTTATTAGGAAACAGAGGGTACCTGTAAGCTCACTTTACAGTTGAGTGAAGCTTGGGAGCTTCACATCTGGCCTGTGGGCTCTACAAAATTGGTATGATCAGACAAAAAAGACAAAGTTTAATGTCAGATGTCAACATAGGATTAACAAGGCAGATTGTCTTCATTGGCCTCTATCAGAGAGGAACCCCCCAGGAACTGTTGACTCATCTGCAGTTCATGGTATATTTAAAAGTTCAGTGTTCATCAAGTACCTTAGGTCAAGGGTGATATGAGCTAAATTGTGTTCAATTGTATGTACAGAGCCATCAGTCAATAATACACGTGCTATTTGCTGCCACATGTGAACTGAAACCATTGTCATTTAGGGACATTTTATGTCTTCGCTAATGCATCCGGAGACATGATAAACAATCTTGGGTCTATTGTTCAATACCGTCTGCGCAATTTACCCCACGACTTTATTGATGGTCATCCTGTACGTCAGACCGTGGCGTGTCGGCGGGATGCGTGTAGCCAAAATTAAATTTACGGACGATTCAGTCTGCCGAAAAAGGCATTTTTACCCCGGCTGCCATCTAACTGCCACTGGACTGCTTTACCCGGGGACCCAACGTCTGCTAGCTAACTGAGGCCTATATAGATAGACCCCATTGATGTCTTCAGGAACCTTAATTGGAAAAAGATTGTGGCATGAAAAATTGCCCCAATTTGGACATGGGGCTCAAATGATGGAGACAAATGACAGGATCCCCAGTGGCTGGGTTTATTGGCATCCTTGATTTGGGGGTGAGTAAAAGGGCGTAATCGTGGAGCCATTCAAAAAGCGTAGGGAGAAAGGTTTAATTAATACGAGCCTGGGCTAACTGGGCAGCCGTGCCAATTCTTTCATTACAGGTGGATAATGATAATTATGGGGTGTTGCAAAAACAGGGGTGGGAAATCTTAAAAGGGGGTGGGGTGCTTTCAACCCCTGTTAAATCAGTGTAACTGGTGTGAGCAAATACTGATAGTATCCAGTCCCAGGTGCAAATCATTTGTCTTTAATGCTCAAACATTCAGAAATCAAGTCATTGAAGCCTCAGTTTCAAAAATCTTGCTATGTGTACCTCTTACACCTCTGGCATAAACTTGCAGAAGTGTACAGTTAAGCAAACATGATCATGCACCTGACGAATTATTGTTGTTGGTAATTGTTTCATGAATTCCATGAAGTATTCCAAATGTTAGTTCCAAGTCTTTAGTTTCCTTAATTCGGCACTTGTTCAGATATGAAGGTATTTATCAGTTCAGGCTCTGTACAAGGAAATTCATGTGTATTTAGGTATTGTATATGAATCATTTGTGATAACTGGTGATCTGTTGTGGTTTGGAGCAATACAAGTATTATTAACATAGTTTCGATACTTTATAAAATACTTTCACTAGTACTATATTTTTTGTGAGTAAGGATGCAAACAAAAGGTCTTTCTCACATGCATGCATACATGTATCACAAAAAAACTTACTTAAGTATGAGTTTTGACTTGTGTCAGCATTCTGGGCACCATGATTGGCTAAGGTTCTGACTGAAGTCCAAACTTACACTTAAGATTTGGTAAGGTTCTGACTGAAGTCCAAACTTGCACTTACAGATTGGCTAAGGTTCTGACTGAAGTGCAAACTTACACTTGAGATTTGCTAAGGTTCCGACTGAAGTCCAACCTTACACTTGAGATTTGCTAAGGTTCCGTCTGAAGTCCAGACTTACACTTACCTAAAGTCTTAAATTTTTTAGAGAATACCATCCCAGGTCACTTAGCTTTCTCACATGCTTCCCAATCAAGTATAATACATGTACGGGTGCATACCAGTTCTATAACTCTGTGTAACTACATCATTGTGATTATAGCCCAACAACAAAACTTTTATGCTATTGAAAACAAGATCTGTGAACATGTTATGATGCAATTGACACCAGAGCAAGCTGCTTCGCTCAGCCTTTGGTGCCTTTCCCTTTTGTCTTCATCATCAGCTGGGCTCTATATAAACCTCCATCCAGCCTTCTGGCTTCCTCTTGTTGAGCCTTTGACCTCCCTGTACACACAGACACCAGACCTGGCTCTATCTGTATTTATTTCAGCCTCCAGTGTTTGCTGATTTATGCCCCAGTGAAAATCTCTACTCGCCCGCCACTGAGAAAAAAAGCAATCTGGAAAAAAAAATGCCCCTCCTCTGGTACTTGACCTGGTTGTATGCCCCAACGCAGTTTCTTTCTTCTTTTTCTACACAGTGGTTTGCTGCATATACAGACTCTGCCCTCCACCCACCCCCCTTACTACCTACCATCCAGGAAAAAAATATATATAAAGGATATGTGCATGACTGCTCTTTTGTCCATGTCTGGTGTATCGTGTGTATTTCCATTTTGTCTGGTGTATGGTAATGCACATTGGTTGGCGGGCCGGGTTGTATGCCGAGGAGCCCGTTGCTTGGAAAAAAGCAGGCGGGCCACCGACCTGCTGGTGTGGTTGTGCCATATGGAACTTGGCTGTACATGTGCTGTGTTTATTTTCAGGTAAAGATTTGCAAGTGGTGTGTTAGTGGGCTGGGAATGGTTTGCCCAGACAGCTTCTGCCTTGTGGGGGTCTAACTTCTGGCCTTTGGGTGAAGGTGGAGGTTCCCTGGGTTCATGCCGAACATTACCAAGGGGATGGGGTGTTGACACCCACCGGTTGGCTGGGGGGGAGCCCCTTTGACCCTGGGGGTCGGAAGACAGCAGGGTCTGTGTGCAGTGGGGCAAAGGTCTGGGGCCAGGGTGCTGACTAGACTCAAGTGTGTATATGATAGCTGTATATACCTCCTCCACCCAAACTGAGTACTCAACCCCACCCTTTCCAACCTTTGTCAGCATCTGTGTGACACATCCTCAGATCTGGGTGCTTACTAAGCCACTCTGACTGGAGAAAGCATTCTAAGGTTATTTTGTACTATTGGAATAAAAGGCTTAGATGGAGGGTACAATGTACAAGGTCTTTTGTATCTTTGCTTCTCCCTTTAGTGTACTGGCAAAGTTTTTTTTTTCTTACAACAAGTTCCTAGTTACACATAGTTCCCTTCAGAGCAGGAGAACAGATTGCAGAGAGATCTTCACTTTCTCAATGAATTTCCCCTCATTGAAAATCCACAGTCAGGCCACAGAAGGAGAAAAAAAAAAAAGACATTGACCAGATTTTCAAGCCTCATTGTGAACCAACAGGGCCAGCAGGTAATTTCATCGATCATTAACTTTCCACCACAAATGTAAAGTGCTTTAAAAAAAAAAAAAAGAATTTGAATTCTCAAAATGTGACCCAAGACCAACAAGTAGGCTCTGTGGCTGTGATTCGTGCCACTTATAACCAGAGAAAGAGTGACATGTTATCGCCTTCTATCTGGGGTCCCCGACCTTTCTGACAAACTGCAGACCACCGGAACAAAGCTATATCGACTGCATCTATGAATTCCACCCCCCACCTGCACCCCAGGGCTTTTTCCCCCAGCAGGTACAGCGGTAAACAAGGACTCCCAGGTTGCAGCCACTAATTAACCTAGGAGGCAAATTGAAATAAAAGGTTAGGAGAGATTTCTCTACAGCAATGATAACATCGGCCACAGAGGGCAGGTGTGCACTCTTGAGGATACCTCCACTGGTCATCCTTTTCAGTCGTCTTCCCCAGATCTACCACAGGCAACCCCCAGCCACCCCCAGCCCCTGAAAGCTTGGCTCTTTTTTTGGCCAGTTACAATTAAATTGCAGTATAAAAAGGCATGAAATTTTTCCAAGTCATTGTCCAGTTCATGGGCCTGGGCTTTTGAACACTGTTGCAGTGCTTGCTGCAGCAATTGATTGTTGGCAAGTGAAGGCAGTTATTGCTCCCAGGTGTTGTGTCTGTGAGTCTGGCCAGCTTCCTGGTGACATCCTATAACAGATCACAGCTTGCTCCTAGCTAGTCTAGAACATGAGTAATGCTATATAACTGTTGCATGTCTACAGTGTCTAGTACCTTTTGAGTTGGTATTAGTGTGTTGTGCAGAAAACTGCTTCTACCAGACTGATCTCTATTTATCAATACCTCCCATCACTACAATGAAACTATGGAACTAAGCCCACCACTGGCACCAGCATGAACATACATTTTGGTCTTAATTATGAGGTGGTCTTATACAGTAATTATGAAACAAGATAGAACTGGCATTTAACTTTTTGTCGTACAATTAGCGGTCTAATTCTTAGGTGATCTTATTTCTGCCATGGCCTCATTACCTGGTATACAGTGGAACCCTATTAGGGTATTGTTCCGCTGTATACCTGCTGAAGTACGGTATATACATATTTTTACTACCCTGTTTACTATGCGTAATATTTATTCCTGGTCAAAGCTGCAATTCGACACGATTTGTTTGTCCACACTAGCAAACGTAACATGGAATAACAGTTTATTGAGTATCAACTCGACCAGCATACAAGCTGAGGTGGATTAGTTTGGTTTGAGCATTATTCCAAGTGAATTGAGTCTTATATGGGCCCCATTGGCAGTAAAGTTACTCCATACATGTAAATGGACATGCGTATCCAACCAGAGTTAAAAGTTTTGTAGCAACTACCGGTAATCCGGGATTAAGTTTCAGCTGGATTGAATCTGAATCAAGTGTAAACAGGGTATGGTATTGCTCTTACTTGCATCGTCATTACCAACCAAAGATTTGAAACTCTAACCTGCAGAATAACTACAGAATGAGTAAGTTGCACACTCAGTATATCCCCAACAGTCAAAAGTGATTCAAAGCAGCCCGATATATACTGTATGTATAACATCTGTAAGATCTGCAACCAAGCTTTCTGAGATTTAAGGCCTCTTCCTTGTTGGTTTTTCAGGCACCATGGCAGAACAGGTAGAACCAGCATCAGGCAGAGTCTCTGGAAGGAACACACAGACAGTATTAGAAAGCCAGTGCTGTGGAACAGAGGTGAGAGCGGCTGTTAACACCCTCCCATCCCTCTTAACCTCAAGGTCTGCCACAAGATAACACCTGATAATCTCTGCTGGTAGGGGGAACAGGCCTGCCTTCCTCACTGTATATCTTTTTCCACTTTGGAGAATCCCCTAATGCCATGTTAATAGTTTGGAGAAGGCAGAAATTTTAAACTAGTAACATTAATGATTAGAATAAGTTTGCATACATGATTAGCATGATAGATGTCCATGGTCTTTTTATAGTAGTACGGTACATGTAGTAGTAGGAGGAGGAGGAAGAGTAGTAGTAGTAGTGGTAGACTAGTAGTAGTACCGTAGTAGTAGTAGTAGGAGTAGGAGTAGTACAGTAGTTTTAGTAGTAGTAGTAGTAGTAGTAGTAGTAGTAGTAGTAGTAGTAGTAGTAGTAGTAGAAGATTTATTTCAGATTGTCCAACAATGCATGTTTGTTTGTTTGTTTTTTCAAATCCTTAGAGATACAGAAAATTATATAATTTGAGATTGTACATCATAGCCAATGTCTGTGAAATTGTACAGCAACAAAAGACATTATAATATTATATTACTAGACCAACGTGTACATCTGATGTCAACCAAAGCATGCCACGTACAAAGTTTTGTCTGAGAACTTCTCTTTGTCTGAAAATTTTCAGAAAAGACAGACAGTATGTTTACAAAAACTTATGAACCGCTTATGTCTGTATATAAATTTTTTCTCAGATTTTGGATGTACAAAGTGCATTACAAACCTTTACAATCTCCACCAAGCGTTCATTGTATCTAAACAGAATCCCACACAAACCTGCCAAATGAGTGTGGAGTTTGAGGATTGCAAACTTATAATCTAACAGCTGAGGTTGGAAAAAAAGCCAAAGTGCCAGGTCAGAACATCAGAATTCCAGCAATGATTATCAAGATAAAGGTGCAAAAAACATCCTGGCTGCAGGAATCCCCAACCTTCAAGATCCTTTGGCCATATAACACTAATCCAGTGCTATATCTAAGGCCTCAGACGCTTGACTCAGCAAATATTTTGGTGAGGCAATTTTTTTTTCTTGTCCATGAAGCTGTTTATATGTTGATCAGCAGACAGGTAGGTTGGGGGTTCTGAATCTGGATTTAATGCCTGGAATACCTACCTATTGGCTTCTGGAACCTGAAGGTGGGTGGTTCAGCACCTAACATGTTGCCCTTTGGTTATAACGTGTTGTGTTGTTTGGGATATTTGCGGCAGAAGGTCCTAAGGTCTGGCAGGGTATTATTAGTGGTTAATAAGAGTGGGAATGGCACCACTAGTACCTGTGGCATGCTGGGCTGGCAGTAACTCAGTGCTCTGTTCTAGAGTGCTGCCCAGCAATGGATACTGGAGTCGAGAAACTTCCACAAAAAGCAAAGACTTTTTTTTTTACCAGGGAACTTTTAATTAGCATTGGAATTCTTCAGGTTTGAAAAACAATACCCGTACATGCACATTGCAGAAGATTTTCTGAGCTTAGTCTGTTAACAACAAATGAATACTGGGGTAGTTTGCATGCTGTGTTAAAATACTTACCAGTGTTTTCACAATTAATATCAAAATTTGAAGTACCGGGTACCGGTACAACTTTAAAAGGTTTTATTTCCTGCCAGTAGGGGGTATATTAAGTGTAATTGTTTATATCAACTTGTCTACCCACTGTTGTGACTAGAGATAAAAAACTGACATTGTAATTTGACATGAATAATTTTGCCCCAAAGGAAATGCAAGGCTGACACCCATATCACAATTGGTACAACCTTCCCCTAGCACATTGCTTCATCATAATGCCCAATATTCAATCTGTCAAGAATCAGGATTTGGAAGCAGCTCTTCATTAGCTGAGTGGGTGGGTCTATATCCGGCCCAGTTGTAAGGTCAGTCCTCATGTGTCATGGGGTAGGGTCACCACACTGGACTGCACCCATGCTGAGGACCCTGGGGCACTGAAGTTCCACTGAATGGGTTGATGGGGATACTACCTGGTGTGTATCTAGCTTCTGAATGGACCAACCTAATACCACAACAGTCCCTACAAGCTTATAATAAATCACCACCAAGGAATGGCATGCAGTACCCTACTGCACTTGTTGAACATTTTTGGTAGGCTATATGATAATTGCTTACAGGACCCAATCTTCTTTGCTAGGGCCTGACCAGTTTCTGAGGCCAGCCATTTCCAGTGCAGGGTGTAATATCTTTATTGCATGATTGTGTTTTATGCTGAAGTAACAGTTGGTTTGACCTGGGAGGGTGGAGGTCTGTCTGTTTAGGTATCACACAGTCTCAGCAGCTGCTCTTTGCTTTCTGTGTGGGTAGGTTTTATGACCCAGTCGTGGTGACAAACAGAGCCAAACCAGAGCCAGAGAGAGAGAGAGAGAGAGAGAGAGAGAGAGTGGAGAATCCAGCCTCAACTAGCTGATTTTGTTTTGACACAAAATGTCCCGCCATGTTCTCAGTTGAAACCGGCAGCCGCCTGCCCCTGCCGCTGTCGCTCAGACACCACTGGGTGACCTTGAGGCCATAGAGCGGGACCCCAGGTCTCCATAGGGCACCTGTGTTTGGCCCTCACCACTTGGCCTCTGGTCTCCCAGGATTGGGGGTCTGTTACTGGGGTCAGTCCCCCTTGGCCCCAACCTGCCACCTCGACTCACCTCTCAGAGCCCTGATCCCACCACAACACAGACGGAATTTGTCAAACCCAATGACATTGCCTTCAATCAAGTAATTTTACCACTCTAACTCGGTTCCACCATGTTTGTGTTTTCAACTGCTGCTGTTTATTTTGGGTGACCCTGGGAACATGTGCTTTATATCAGGAACATTATCTATCAACTTTTTTTATTGGGATAATGGTTGTGGCCGACTTTTTTAACGGGTTGCTGTTGTTTGCGGTGGCTTGTTTAGTGGGCCTAGAAATACTTTTCGTAATTTTGTGGGTACTGGCATTCGCAAATTGATGGTTAACTACTGCGGGTGTAATTTTGGAATAGTTTGGGGGGGGGGGGAGGAAATTGGGGGGGTGG
>JAAUYG010184327.1_pt1:0-12500 | contig 16516 bp, 14 predicted proteins | sample 7278091 | NCBI WGS metagenome assembly JAAUYG01 (sample SAMN14350201, study PRJNA611818) | marine sediment metagenome | isolation source: surface marine sediment (0.6m) | place: French Polynesia: Moorea | collected 2018-08 | reverse complement strand
CCGATCCATAGATATTTGAGATGTATTTGAGATGTGTTACGTTTCTCCCTATAACGCAGTACACCAGTCTCAAGTACACATCAGTAGATTTTGTGTACTTGAGCATCTGTATAAAAATGTTAAGGACCCGCAGGCTAAACAATGGTGAGATTTTTTTATTGCTTGGGATTGCTTTATTGCTACGGTATATCATAACGGCCTATGCTAAATACCATCCCCTCATTTGTATGGATATACAGGTAGCAGCTATTACACCCATAAACACAGCAGTGTACGTGCAGTGGGAAGGTAACCGTTTGATTTAAAACAACCAGTAAGATATCTTACCTGGCCCTGCTTGGTAGCGTATCTCCTCAACATCTTCTCCAACGTAAGCCAACAGCAGCCGCATCGGCTGCGCTAGCTGAAAAAAAAGTAGTTATTTTTTGTTTTTCTTTATGGGTTGGACTGCTGCTGTTATCGTGCTAGGTCGGAGTTTTTGAAAATACTCGAGTCAAAGTTTTGACTTTGGTCACCAATCCGAGCAATGTGTTTGGCTTAGAATCTGACTTAAGTCACATCTTAGAGTTAAGTGTTTTCAAGCCTTCCAGCCCAGGTTTGCCACAGCTACAGCTTAATGTTCACTTATATTATCTTTTTGTTATGAGCTCTTCTTCAGACACTGTTTCTTACGTGGTATGCTAGCTTAATGCCCTACTGCATGTTATCTCACTGTTGCATTGTAAATATCCAATCACCACACAGACTGGCAAAAGGCAAAGTTTTGTAGTATTCACAAGGATGTGATATTGTTACCATGGTTACCGTTATAACACCCTTGGTATTCACTTCTGGGTTGAAGTTCTCAAAGTACTTAAATCTTATTTTTTGTCCCAAGTCAGATTCTTGTGACTTAAGTAAAAACTCAGACTTAAGTATTTTTGAGAATCCGAAACTGAAGCCGTTCATTTGTAAATAAACTCCAGACCAGAGCCATTCGCATACTATATACCGTGGACGATTTCGGTATGAATAGGATTCCAAGTTCAGAACTCTACTGGTAGCTCTAAGTTAAGCTTCCATACATGAGGATTCGATTTATAAGAAACCGGCCATATAGCCAAACTACTTACCAATAATAAACAAACAAGAAAATGATCTAAATATGATCAAAATAGGCACCCTGGTGATATGTCTATAAACCTACATAGAGGGACGTAACTGGTTTTGAGGGGGTCTGAGGCATGCTCTAATGGCTAGTTTCAGAAATTTTGGAGCAAAATGGTACGCACAGTGCTTATATGCAGATAGACAGTTACGCCACTGACTCATACATCTGGAAACGCAGAGTGTGTACTTTTAAGTTTGACGGCAAAGGCCAAAACAGTTATCTGGGCAACATTGCGGAACTAGGTTCGAATTTTACAATGCATTGTGAATACTGTATATACAGGTCGTGGTATTGTTATAACCTGTCATAGAATGAAGTGAGCTACTGTACGTCAGACGTTTTTACGTTGCTGATCAGCGGTACTGTCTCACGTTTTAGATATAAGTATTGTTATGGTTTCACTCTCAATGTTTACCCTGGCTACTACTACTACTACTAGTACTACTAACACTACTGGTACTACTACTACCACTACTACTACTACTACTACTACTACTACTACTACTACTACTACTACTACTACTACTACTACTACTACTACTACTACGACTACTACTACTACTACTATATCTACTGGTAGTACTGGTAATACTACTACTACAACTGCTGCTTCTACTGTTTGTTGCTTGTTTCCTATGTTTGCTAGAACACCTTTGGTGTGTCCGGATATAAGCACCAGGATAACATAATTGTTTAAAACTATTTTGAGAATAAATAGCGCTACAAGAAATTGTTAATTGTTTACGGTTTGGCTTATTCTATGGTTAAATTGTCTCGAGAAAAACAATTTGTACCATTATTAATGCATAAAATGTCTGTTGTGGAATGCTGACGTTTTATACTATCACTTTTGACCCAGAGCAAGTATAGTGCCCCCGAGTTCAGCTATTAGCAATGTATTACTTGTTTTGGATATATCAAAGAGACCGCAGGTAAATGATACCAAAACAAGCTTACCTGTGATGGAAGGAAATATACAGATATTTATTTCAAGGCCATATTTGACCTATTTCTGTGAATGGTGACGGAGTATCAGGCCCAAGAAAAATGTGCATGTCTCAGTCTACGATAAATGACGAAAATGCGAATTTGAGTGTGCATCCAGAAAGTGACCCAGAAAAAGTTCATCAAGGATAAGAATCTTTCATCACCTGGATTAGTAAAATATAAGGTTTGAGGAAACATATTATGAATAAAATTTCTGGCATACTCAAATTCACACCTCGACCATGAATTAGGGTTTGTCTCCTTGACTATATTAAATAATACTAATCACATGTCTGTTCTTCACAATTTGTCTGTTATAGCCGCACGAAAAAATGTTCTGCTATCTCTTATCATTATACCAAAATTTTGAACAACCCACCCTCACTCTTACCCAAAGGCAATTTTTCTCAATATGGAATCACTTTATCCCTGGGGTCAGAGTGAAGCCTACCACCTTGAACAAAGACACTCGGTTAAATATTGTTTCCGATGTTTCTTCACAGACTCACACTGTGTGCACAAGCATGAACAGCGGACCTTGGCGGGGTTTTAAAACTAAATTCTGAACAACAATAGCCTGATTCAAGGTTGGGGTAAACTGTGGATGAAATCGAAAGATCCTAATTACACAAAGACGCAGTCTGACTGAAAAAAGAGGTGTTAACAATACTTTGCCCGTGTATATAAAAAGACCCTGATATATGTTGATATTTCTGTCCTTTTTCTGTTATTTCCCAGCCTGTGATCCTGGTTGGTACGGTGTGGACTGTGGCAGTCAGTGTGGTCACTGTGATGGCGGGGCCTGTGACGTGGTAAATGGGACGTGTCCTGGTGGCTATGCAGACAGTCCAGGTAACCTATAAGATAAGATAAAATAGATATTATGGACAAATACCTTGGAAGGCAGGTACTCCATACCGGACGTATACAGGGAGAAGTCCTAATCTTCGAATAGTGGGTGGGTGAAGCAGGCTTATAGTCGGCTTTCAACCACTCATGGTCATATCACCGACTGCAAGTTGGATTCGGTGGTGTATGCAGGTGTATGAGTGGTGATTTAATGTGGACCTGTCTTGTTTGGGCCGAACGATCTTCTTCGAATAGTTGTCTGAAAATTATCTGTTCGTGTCCAAGCGTTCTTCAAGGAACCTAAGCAACCACAATCATGACCTTAATTTCACTCGAAATAATTATAGGTAATCATAACGGAATATATTGTGCAAGAAATCTCTCCAAGCATGCATGTGATACAGTAGATCTGTTAACATCTGATACAGTAGATCTGTTAGCATGTGATACAGTAGATCTGTTAACATGTGATACAGTAGATCTGTTAGCATGTGATACAGTAGATCTGTTAACATGTGATACACTAGATCTGTTAACATGTGATACAGTCGATATGTTAACATCTGATACAGTAGATCTGTTAACAGGGTGATACAGTAGATCTGTTAACATATGATACACTAGATCTGTTAACATGTGATACAGTAGATCTGTTATACAGGGTGATACAGACGATCTGTTAACATGTGATACAGTCGATCTGTTAACATGTGATACAGTAGATCTGTTAACATGTGGTACAATAGATCTGTTAACAGGGTGATACAGTAGATCTGTTAACATGTAATACAGTAGATCTGTTAACAGGGTGGGGTTGACAGGTTAACTACTGTATACCGTTTAAACAGACATACAGACACACAAGCAGGTTTACAAATAAATGATATGGCCCTAGCCGCTACCATAATCTGATGGCCGTATAAACTGGGCAATGGGCTGTAAAAGTTTCCCAGACGGGGTTCGAACTGGCGACCTCAGAATGAGCATAGAATGCTGACTGGTAATACTTTGCTGTCACTCGCAGGTGTGCTGAAGGTGAAGGCCTGCGAACACTGGGATGACATCCTACCCGTCTCCTGTCCGGCAGGGGAGATCATCAATGTCATCAACGGCTTCTTCGGCAGGACTACTGGGAGATTATGTGACCGGTCGTTCGACGAGACCTGGAATCTCAACTGTGTATCTGCGACGGCTCCTGGGAAGATCCGAAGCTTGTGTAACGGGCAGAATTCGTGTAGAGTTCCTATCACGAACCGCTACTACGGTGACCCGTGTTTCGGCACGTATAAATACGTTCATGTCACATACGAGTGCCTGTGTAAGTATTGGTTTGTGTGTAGGGATAGAGGCCGGAGTGTACGTGGTGTGAGTTTTTAGACACGATAACAATTAATAGTGTATAAAAATGCAGTTCTAAAATTTCCGAACTTCATGGCAGACAGCAACATACCTTTTTTATGACTGTTATTGCAGCCTGTCACCACGTAATCATACGTCACTGGATCAAATATATGTGGTGCAAATACATTTCCCATAAGGATTTTAGCTGTGCTGATTGTCCCAGCATGGCTTTTGCGGTGCCGACGCGTCCGTCATAATCTGTCGTAGGTAATATGTGTTTTCCTTGGGAACCGTCATGAGGCTTAACGCCAATATTTTAGAAAGATAGCTGTCCGCCAAATGTGTAAAACTTTAATTATTTTATGCTTTAAATGTTAACGATATTTTGTGTTGCTTGTTTTGATAATCATAACCTGCTGATGATCACTCTGAACTTAGTGGTTTACAGTCACTAATCGGTCTTGACTTAGGGTTTTACAGTCACTAATCGCGATAACATCACCATTTTATTTCTATTCTCTGTTTTTTTATTATGTTAACAACAAAAGTTATCTCAAAAAGTTAAAAAGAGTTTTCTCCTTTATGCATTCGATGGTCACCAGCCGGAGACATTGCTCAAATATAAATTACCAAATTAGAAGATTCTAGCGACGCTAGGACTAACAAATAAACCTAGAGCTTATTAGCAGACTTGGTGGTAAATGTAGTAATTTTTAATTGACCCGCAACAATCTAATGATTAAACCGTCCACTCCCTAGCAACTGTATTACCGTCATAGTGAATGTTCGTGAATAACAAGATAGGGAGCTTTTTGTAGTGCGTAAACTCCGTTGCGTACATTTTCACCACAAGGTATAAAACGAAATTCTTACCTGTTAACACCATGCTATAATATAAGAAGAATTAAATTTTACAGCCAGAAATACGACTGCGGATATCCAGATAATGCAATCATCAAGTCTCACCCTTTCTGTGACAAATGAACAATCATCCAGTGAGGACATTCCTGGTGAATCAACTAAAATTGACGACCCAACAACCCAAACAACAACGTCGACCTCTATAACTGAAGCAACTACGACTACTGACAATTCAGCAATGCAAACATCAACGGATACATTCCGCGCTGAACCAACTGCGATAACAAAAAATCCAGCAATGCTAACATCTACGGATACATTCCGTGCTGAACCAACTACGACTACTGACAAGCCAGTAATGCAGACATCCATGGATACATTCCGCGCTGAACCAACTACGATAACAGACAATCTAGCAATGCAAACATCTAAGGATACATTCCGTGCTGAACCAACTACGATAACAGACAACCCAGCAATACAAACATCTGAACCAATCACAACTGACGTCCAAGCAATAACATCAAGTATGAGCGACTTCCCTCACAATCTACGGAGTACCGAGGGCGAAACAATAGACTCAACTCCATCCAGTGGCTATCCTGCGACAAAATTAACTTTTGCTCACAGCCATAAAGAGTCAAGTACAGCAGGAGCATCTACTACCCATTATCGTAGGGAATCTACAACCGCTGAACACCAGACATCAGGCCTAACTACCAGCACCAGTGACTTCCGTACAGTATCAAACAGAACCGACAGCTATCGGACAGCAGGAGTCACTACTGATTACTACCCGGCAGGCAATGAAACCGTGCTAATACTATTTCCAAATGCATCTTCAACAGGTGATGGGCGTGAAAAAACAGAAGACCATACTGATCAATTCCAAATTACCCCAGATGTGACAAGAACCATGGGGTTCACCAGTCAAGACCCTTTGTCCACAGAAGTTTCACTCAACAGCACTGAAGGTGAACAAGACTCACTAGCAGACGCCTTTATGCTCCTTCTCGAACATCAGATAGGGTTTAATACTGTAAATTCCATTTTATGCCACGTTATAATGCAAAGACATCGTAAATATTGCTTACACTGGTGCATTGGTTTGCTAACATTACTAATGTTCTACAGGTTCTGTTGCATTATTCCATCTCTAGAAAACATGTACATGTATGTCTGTATCGGTAACTCTGTGTAATTTTACAATTCAGGGTGTTATTCACAGAAATGTCTTGAAAAATGCTTCAATAACCTCTCACTTATCGACACCTCCACGACGATCGCTGCCATGTACCTACCTGTCCTAGGGGAGGAGTGGACTGTCATGGTGTCTGTCACATGTCGTGTGCCCAGGGAGACTGTCATTAGTGACTCAAGACGCACGTGTCACTGTGGAGATTGGGACCAGGCGGACGTTGTGTGTAGAGGTAAGCTAGAGACGTACTACTTATTTAACATAAGCGTCGATGTTTTACAACAGTTAACTGTCTTCACTGCGCTGTTTCAGGTGCCACTACATGAACTTACTGATGATTTGTTACTGATCTGAATATATGCAAATTACCTAAATGCAATTATTTGTATATTTTTCGACATAGCTGGTCAGGAGTATTTCATGCTTATCTTGGAACAGTTAATTCCTTTATTCTCAAGATATGGGGTGTCCCCGCCCGCCTCGTTACCGAGGCGCAGTGTGGCGCTATGAGGATTCAGACAGCCGCCTGACTGCCCTCTACCATTGTCTCCTTGGATACCGTCACGTGACTGGCCCTCTGGGGAAGACATGCTACCGTGAAACCAAACAATGGCGGCCGGAAATGGATATCATCTGCTCAGGTAAGACAGCATGGCTACATTTCCGTTAAAAAAGCACGCACGTGTTTCACGTGTTTCGTCAGAGTTTTTAACGTGTTTAGCTTCCGCTTCACAATGTACTGATCAAAAACGTTGTGCTTGATGGGATTAACCACTTGAGATGCGGACGGATTGGCGTTCTACTAATAAAGTATAAACTGTAGAGTGTACAGTCGTTAAAATGGAACCTGGTGTGCCTGCTGGGAGATCTTAACGTCGTAATCTGCTGTAAATCACGAATGACTCACTTAATCACTCATCATAAAACATGAAAAGAGGCTGTGTTTTATCATTAATAAAGCAGGAACAGACTTTGGAATGTCGTTGTCTGCACACTTAATACATGTAATAGGAAGATAAAAGTATCGTTAGACAGTATCTTGCATATATAAAGCCTACTCTGATTTCTGATATTATATATTAAACAGATATTGCGGCGGCTGCAAAAGAACAAGAAAATACCGAGCAGTTGACTGAACAAGAAAAGTTATGGGTGTCTATCGGCTGGACACAGTCCGACTCCCGTCCGTCTGCCATCGCCATGGGTACAGTTGCCGGCATTCTGTTCTGTGTCTTGCCACTGCTGCTGGTCTTTATTCTGGATCTGCCGACAATTTATCGGGATTTCCGCCGGGCGCTGTACTACATCAGTGGTAGCGAGAAATGCAAACCGAAAAAGAAACTCATGCAACCCTAACCAGGGAAACAGAGAACCCGAAGGTAGCTACAGACATTACGCAAGGCACGGCACCCATGTGAGGTTGTTGTAGCTCAGATGATCCCGGGAAAATACCAGGGGCCTCCGAGATACGAAAATTAGGCGAGCAAGCCAGCCTCAGAAAATGAGACAACAAATCGAATATTGTAAATATGCGATAGAAGACCTTTGTCATAACGTAAACTGACCTGCCTTGCTAAACCAAGTGGAGTTTCTTACCCAGCAATGAACATACAACATGTAGAAGACATCCGTGTCTAGTTTTGGACTGCCTGTCATCAGGTGCAGGTACATCGTTACTGCAACTAGGCAATTGAGATACAAGGGTTGGACTAAACACAGCTCGTGGGAAAACGGAAGGCGATATCCTTATTTGTGGAGGTAGAAAATCTGCTCCATCGCTATGTGTGCTGTGTGAAATATTATGCTACCGTACATATATAGTGGTTGTATATTTGTTACAATAATCTTCGCTTGTGAATTCTTCCAACAGCACAAAGCTAAGTATGACATCGTAATGGCTATTCTCGTATAGCTGCAATGAAAACCAAGCGCAATATTTTTATGGGTGCGTGAATGTTGTAAGCCATATATCAGACCTTGTGTACTGAGTACGTCATGTACATGTATATACTTTCATCGGTCCTCTACGGCAAGCGGTTGAAAGATATACGCTTGGTACGAAATGAAGATGAAGTGCATTCACATGGACAGCCCTTGTGATTGAAATGTGCATGAATGTGTAGTCCAAATGAAGTGAATTGTTGCGGCGGTATATGTTATAGCTCAAATCGAGTTTTATGCGATATCTTCTAATATAAAGTGATAGGTTGGTACGATACCTTGTACTTCAAAAGTTGAGATGTCTTGTAACCCGATATAGCTGATTCATTGTCTTAAAACCATGTTTTTATTGATTTGATCTCGCATTTCTTGCAATTCAAGAGGAATGTGTTATCTGTCACATTTTTCTAAACTCTCATGTACAGATATTTTATTGTTTGTATAACCAGCTTCCCCGTATTTCTTGCTTATTTGGTCACAGAAACGTCTGCTAGAGTGTATGTAAGGCCAGACCCTTGCAGTATTCTAATGGTAAATATCACTAGTTTGCTAAGACGGGAGTTCTTCATTTCGACAGCACGGATATGACTTGGGCACCACTCCAGCCAATAAAGCTTCACCTATAACCCAAATGATGGAATAAGTTACCGGATTATTTATTTCACGGAATGCACGCTCGACGGGCTTATAAAGTGTGCATTATGTGTATATATGATAACATGTAATGTACCAATAAGCTATTCTGTTAATACTTAGGATAAAATCAACAAAACAAAACAAGGCAAATCAGAAATAAAATGTGGCAGTTTCATGTCAATATCTTCAAGTATAACTAGATATTACAAACATGCATGAACTCGTAATACTACCCTTTATGGCGTAGCTGTTCATGCGAGCTCCATGAAAGGTTAATCGCATGCAATACACATCATGGGCTAAGGTGTTTGTACAATTGGTATTTTGTATTTTCTTTAAAAATATATAAGATAATAAAAATTCCTGTAAGTACTTGTAGTACAACAGTTTAAACGCAATTATTATGGCAACCTTTCCATTGCAAATCGTATATCTTTTGAGCTATCTTCGGCCTGGAAAAGCGCTATATCTAACATACAGAGACAACTATTTTGGCAGGTAGTTTAGGTACAGTTTATCACAGGTTGTTTGAACCGTTTTCTCCCCTGTGCACTGTATCTAATGATAGCGATGTTATGATGTGAGTGGATGATTGCACTGAAGAGATGCATGTAATTTGGCATACCAAAGCAAATAATGAGAATACCAGACCTCTTGCAAACTATGTATATTTTGTCTTACTTAAGATATTGCTCAGTTTCAAGTGTCTGTGAATAGAGTAGGTAAACGTGTGAGGCTTTTGGAATAATAAATTAGTGAATGAAGCATTTACACAGCTGAAAATAAGAAGTTATGTCTACTTTCGGGCTGTCGCTAGACGCGATAATGACTATATATTCCATGGAGAAAATGACGTTATGTCATTACTTTGTCCAGCTCACTATTCACATTGTAATTTATGGTAATATTCATAGACAACTGCGTTATAACAGTGACATTGCAATTTCTTTAGCTACTTAAAATTTCACCTTGTATATATCGTTGTTTTAGAAGTTAATAAAACATGGTATAGTTACTTTACGCTTTTAGTTTTGTTCGTAGTTGGTAGTAGTAATAGCATTAGCTGCAGTAGTAGTAGTAGTAGTAGTTGTAGTAGTAGTAGTAGCAGCAGCAGCAGCAGCAGCAGCAGTAGTAGTAGTAGTAGTAGTAGTAGTAGCAGCAGCAGCAGCAGCAGTAGTAGTAGCAGCAGCAGCAGCAGTAGTAGTATTCAAATATTATTACGTCATGCATTATCATATACATTCTAAACAAAGATTGGAGTTATAGCCTATGACATCGTGGAACCCTAACAGGAAGACGGATATGGACAACCCAGCTGAATCTTTAGATTGGCCTTTCAGTGACTTTGGAAGGTCAAGGGCAAGGTCAATGTCGTTGCAAGTCAAATGTGTCGTTATATGAAGCGGCTATGCTGACACTTTTCCCCTTAAGAGGTGTCATAGGACCCGTATGGATTGCGCTTGACTTAAATGCGCTTTAACATCTTCGGCAGGAGCGTTAAATACCACCATCAAGACCAATGGGCTCTTTTTATGTTTTTTTTTGTAATTTGTGGTTAACATTTGGTCATATGAGAAAGTATGCGACCGAATGCAATTTCTGGGATGCAATGGATAACCGGAAATACCAAGCTACATGTACAGCTTGCTACGAGTTTCTCACACCAGTTATATCAACTGCATTCTGCCAACGCCAGTTCCCTTATGCTGACTGGTAAAGGAAAAAGCTGTAAAGGCTGGTCGTCTTCCATACATCGACAGCTTTCTGTCTGTAGCAAAACTTTATTTGACTTTCAAAACATATCGAGAGCTTCACATGGGTGAAAAAACGTAGTGTGACACGGCCACTTTATAAGTTATAGAATCCGACGTGAGCCTTCATAAAAACTCGAGAAAGTGACATCAAAATCCTATGAAGATTATAGAATTGACGTGGAAATTTTATGCAAAAGGAAGATAGAGTTGAAAGTCTTACAAATTATAATTATAAATATAATATGTGTATAAAATATTAAAGCAGTAACGTAACGAGGTACAATTGTTATAAAAAGTGACATAGGACAGAAAAAAGTGAGGTGTGACACAGCATATTTTTGTGCCCATATAAACAAATAAAGCCCTATATTGGATGAACAATGTATAGATGGATTCGGAAAAAAATATTCAAATTCGAATAATTTTGTACGAAACGGGAAAGCACAATTGTTGGGAATATCACTTGACGGCCTACGTTTTTCAAGAATCGTGTAGATTTAATATGCGTCAACGCATGAAACGGCCAAGACAGTTAAAAGGAACTTCACCCGATTAAAAAAATCTTGACAGAAAAGAAAGTTGTTTGCTGCACCAAAGTTCTACCCTGTCCAATTTCAATTACTGGCAACTTGTGTAAGCCTAAAGTTACTAAGGGCAATGGAAACACAATACCGGAAAGGTCACTACTGTTTTTGTTAAATGGCAATTGTTCAAGCTATAAACATCTTTTAAATGGAATCTGGAATGAGCTCCCTACACATATGTTAATAATGAGCTTTAGCCAACGAAGTTTGCAAGTGCTTGAATGGAATCAACCCAGCATTCATGTGTAAAACAGTTTTACGAAGTATTTGAGTACAATTTCCGAGATCAAATGTTTTTTTACTTAATTTTAAGGCTATAACCGATGGAAGGAAAAAGACTGGCCACGGGTCGGACTAGTACAAGACGGGTCCAGTACATACACACCTACAACTTACAGTCGGTGATTTGACCATGAGTGATTGAAAGCCGACTATAAGCCTGATTCATCCATCCATCCATCCGATGGAAGGAACCATTTTAGATAAGATGGGGCGTATGTCTAGAACAATTTTTAAAGTGCTATTTTCAACTATTTTACTGCTTTCGACAACGCACAAACCTTTACTCCTATTCTTAGCTTCAAATGCATTCGCGTTAGCTTAAAGATTTACCGAAATCGCAACGATGCCCTGGCTAAAGTAAACCCAAAAGGTATTCGCCCAAGAAAAAAATTAGTAGAAGTGTAACTGTCAGAATTCTTTTTCCGAGGCCAGCGTTGGTACTGATGCATCATGCTGATACAAAACTAGGTCATGCAAGAAATATTATCTTCCCCGACCTGGTAGCCATTAACATTTTATACAGGAGACTGCCTCGAGCCACTGCTGTTCGCTGCTTGCAGTAAAAAATCGATAATTGCCTCCCCGGAAACTGGAGTGGTGTGGAGAACGTAAAGAAAGTACGTTTTGGAGGCACTTTCGTATTGTCACAATCAAGAAGACCCTGAATATTTAAATGTCGCAATATAATGACAATGGTAACTTTAATTACTGTTAATAGGCTATATCCATATAGTCCCATATAGTGTACATTTGTCATGTGTCATCCTTTAAATCCGGGACTGTGTACATCTGTCATTTTATAACCCCAGGACTGTGTACATCTGTCGTCTTATAACCCCAGGACTGTGTACATGTGTCGTCTTATAACCCCAGGACTGTGTACATCTGTCGTCTTATAACCCCAGGACTGTGTACAT
>JAAUYG010219470.1_pt1 | contig 16517 bp, 13 predicted proteins | sample 7278091 | NCBI WGS metagenome assembly JAAUYG01 (sample SAMN14350201, study PRJNA611818) | marine sediment metagenome | isolation source: surface marine sediment (0.6m) | place: French Polynesia: Moorea | collected 2018-08 | reverse complement strand
TTATGAGTCGAGTGGGCAGGGATAATTGGAGAAGCGCTTACAACAAATGTGTGTTAGAAAAATATTAAGAAACAGACCTATGTACATCATGTAAAATTAATTATCGAGATTTTATCGAAGTTATATTAAAGACCGTATATAGAGTCTTTGGTTATAATATATCGTTATATTAAAGTATCATACTAACTATTTCGTAATACGATTCATACTTTCTCCTCTTTCTTCCCTTTTATGAGCCGAGTGGGCAGGGATAATTGGAGAAGCGCTTACAACAAATGTGTGTTAGAAGAATATTAGGAAACAGACCTATGTACATCATGTAAAATTAATTATCCAGAATTTAAAACACACTGTGATATACATGTATGATGGGCTAGGACAGATATATCTGGTTATACGTGTACTGAGAACTACTGTACTCAACCATCGATTTGATCGGCGACAACTAGTCTCATGAAACGTCTAAGTATTTCCGATTATTTGTAAAAGTTTGGAGTTGTCTAGACATAGTTATGCTACTTTAAACAGGAACACACACACACCCGTGGAAATGTACACCAACGAGACCAAAGATCCGACGGTCAGCGGTAGGCGCCGTGCAGCGTTACGACCCGAGCGAGTTCTAGGAACTTGTGAATGGGTCGTTATTGTATTGATGAACGTTACGGTGACAAAATCCTGGGACATCATGAGGTCATGCATGCGCTGCAGACAATTTTTCTACCCGTGCATTGCGCTCTGTGTGGGGGGCATTTTTGGTAAGTTCGACGGTCCTCTTTTTCACTTGTAATTTCGCGTATGATAGATCATACAGCGTGATGAACGGACGCATATACTAATGTGCCCAACGTGGAAACGGAGATGTTACATGCTTATCAAGATATTTTGGGTGCGCTTTCTCTTCATTTGCAGATTGGTACTCTATTCGATACATCTATATCCGGGTCCCGGGATAAAACGTATGGATCAGTCCAGTAATAGTCGGATTGAAGCAGTTTCATAGAACGGGATAGTTGGAAAGAGTTTCATAGCGAATGATTCATAGCTATGATGGCGGTAACTCCTAAATAAAAGTCCATTACTCATTTTGGGAGCTACTCACTTCGATACTGATCATAAGAAGTCTAAATAGGCTGGTGTTATTATGGTCTCATTTTCCAGTTGTCTTGCGGTGTTCATTCTCCTTAAAGTCCGACAGTAAACTTATACTCGCGTCTTTATTTCGGGTGTATGTCATGTATACACTGTCGGCAGCATGGAATCGTCAGTTCCGGTCCATCGTTTCCATGCAGCAACACGTCGAAGGTGATGATTTTCAGCTCGAGATTACATTAGTAGATCACTGAGTAGACGAGTAGACCACAGGAAACAGAATTTTTAGGTATAGGCAACAGATACTGATCTGATGGATGGCAAGCTTGTGATGACCATAAACGTTTAGCTTTAAAAAATATAATCAAGCAGATATTCACTTTACATGGAATATAGAAGAATGATACGATCACTGTGATGACGGGCTGACGGGGAAGGGGGAGGGGGGGGGCGCATGTCAGTAGACAAAACATGTGCGCGTTTAAACAATCTTAGTTCTCAGATTTCAGTGAAACAATACATTCTTATGAAAATGTAACTATTTCGGGGGATTGACTGCGCTTTGTCTTGCTAATACACAACGTCGCTGTCTCGCACAGGTTGTTGGAAAACCAGTGATCACAGAGACCGTTGGTTCTGTTGCTGTACACTCATTTCCATAGGGGCCGTCAATTTCCTGGAATTACAGCCGTCGCTCCTCTCCTGGCTAAGTTGTGCTCATCATCTGTTAACGGCGTGTGCTTGTCTACATGTGTCTGTTTCCACTTCCTGAACCTCTGGGGCTTTTTTTTTTTCGCGAGTCAAAATTCAAAATATAGGAAACCGATGCTGATGTAACGGTTCAGCGTTCCATGACCGTTACCGTATATATATATAGTCGCGAGGTGTAGCGCTATAAAAGTTTTTTTTTTATGATCAGCATTTTTGGGAAAATATATATAGTTTACCGCGTCACCGAATATGACATACAATGTATACTAGAAAGCTGACACGCTGGTGGTAATGTTTTTTTTTCATCCCTAGTTATTTTCTGCATCCTGCCATATTTGGCACATATTACATAAGCGTATCTTTCACTTTCAATATTTTAAAAATCATCAGATTTTTTTTTCTTCTTTAGACCACACGTTACAAAGGTGGAAGATGAGACGACCCAGTTCCAGGGTATATTTATTACTAGTTTCTGTCTGTTTCGGTTTGCAAATTGGTTTGAAGATAGACGTGGACTGCCTATTATATCCTGGGCCATTTATCACACTTGGCGACATCCCACATATGCATAGATCAGCAGCTATTTATAAACTTGCAGATGCTTGTTACATGGCGCACAGGTCCGACCTGCCTCCCGCTACCCCTCCTGAGAAACCTTTTACACCAGCAGAGGTCGGAATGCAGTGAATGTCAGAAATTGTAGGGGCAGCTATTTCTCGTTTCTTCCTTGCATTTACAATGTCCACTTTTTATGGGGCAGGAACTTTCTTGCTATATACATGTGTATATATTGTGTAAATAGTGCAGATATATATTGTGTAAATAGTGCAGGTAAAACTCGACAGAAAAGCTAACTTCAGGCACTGGTCAAAGACTGTACTGCAATTGATTTGCAGGGCTGAATCATCAGTGCCTGCTTTTTATTTTGTGTATATCAAAACAGATATTGCACTTCAAAATTACCTCGGCACATCTAATTTTAACTTTGGTAGTATATCAGACCAAATATAACCAGCTGCTTGTACTTACTACTACAAGTACTACTACTACTACTGCTACTACTACTACAACAACCACCAAGATACTGAATGTATATACATGTATGTACTGCAACATTATATCAGTTATACATGTATATATATATAAATTGCCACACACTGCAAAGATGATGCAATAAAGAAGAAAATTCCATGTGCTGTCTAAAAATAAATCTTTTTATTGTCTATTTTTATAGAAAAAAAAATTCAAGTCATGCTTCACCAAAGTTTGCTTACAACACTTACACGTACTGTAAGATTAAGCACACACGCCAGGCATGCATCTACTCAGTAATTTAACCGACCCAGTCCGAATCGTGCAGTCTATCAGGGAATACAACGTTTACAAAAATTCGAATGTATCATGCACAATACCGAGTGTATCAAAATATACATACCTGTACATACACGTATGACAACCGAGATCATATTATGTCTAATACAACCCAGAATACATCGCATGGAGATTAAATTACTGCTATACATGTACTGCCTGTATATGTTTATTCTTTCTTTGCACACTAACTGTACATACAGGGTCATCCATTTTAATGCACAGTCCGTACATACAAGCGTTCAGTATTAATTTCATAGTCAGTGTCATTCAAGAGGGGATAAGATCTAAATAAAATACACATCACTCCATAATATCAGCCTAGTAATGGCTCTAATAAATACCACATGGATTAGTGTCAATGATGTGTGCACACAGGCTGCTCTTTCTTCGGGGTTAAAGTCACACGTGCACATCTCTTTGTGTATTTTTAAATATAAATACACCCATAATATACCGCAAAGATTCTTTCAGATACGGACACTTCAGGTTACTTACTATGTACAGAGTATGGGTCCTAACGAATATATCTTACTGTACCTTCGTCCCATTTTTAGGAAAAAGTGGGATGTACTGTACATTATGTTAATAGTAAGGACAACATGAACGTGGATGTAATTTGCGAAGAGAACATGGAATAGAGAGACAAGACCAAGACGATATAGAGGAATAGACACAATAGCTAAAGGGTCACTCAGTTCGTCTTCATGCCATATAAGACTTGCACAATATCCGATTGTCATAGCGGTGCTAAAATGCACAAAAAAGATACTTTAAATCATCCGGCAGTGAAAAATACTGAACATGTTTTGCGTTGGAGGCAGTGCAGTGTGAACTCGTAAGTACCTATAGATTTAATTGTTAGAAATACCGTATCAGTGAACAAAGACAATCTTCTGATTTGACAACATTTTTCTAATTTGAACGGCTCCTTTACACAAGAGATATATTAAGAACTATAGCCATAGCTTCTGCTGTACATGTACCAACAAATGTGATCTGTAGTATATGTCATGAAACAAAACTTTTTAATATAACCTGGACATACAGAAGAACACTATAACATTACATATGTCCAACCCGAACTGCTGAGCACTAAGCGGTAAACTAAAGCACTGTTTATATATAAGCACCTTTCGGTAGGATAAACTGCAACACAGCAGTCCCTTGATTTTAAACAACATGTAACCTTCGGAAAAAAAAATGTGTAGAAAACAAAATTTTAGAATCAATATGTTGAAAACGATGGGTGCTTGAAGTTAACATGCCACAAACTTTTTGTAGTTAATATTAATGCACAATTCAATACCAGGTTGGTGGAAGTGTTAACAAGATACATTACCAGTATATTAAAATCAAGGGACCACTATTTTTGGTCAAATATAATGAAACCTGTTTCAAACAAGCTTGGGACATGCCCTATATATATTTATATATAGATATTTGTATATAACTATGCATCAACATATAAACAATCCGGAGCACAGACTAAACAACTGGCAAAATCTCTATCTACAAATGTGTCTCTTGCTGTCAATGTGTGTATATGACAGCATGGTTAGGCTACAGGAAGTTGTCAGCTGAATCGAATGTAAATCTAGTATTATACTTCTCCTTGTGCATGCATTCCTTTATCACGTACATCATGCCCAGCGGCAGATTGTTATCTTCATCAACGGAATAAAACCTGTCAGACCAAGCATTTCTTTCTCATTCCATACTGTCAGACACAAGTTTGAACTCCCGTTATACATACAGTACGCCTGTCGGCCACTATCAAATACTGACCATATCAGGCCTGTCATGCCAGCCCCAACATTCGTTCTACCCTTAAGAATCTTTCTGGAAACTCCTTGCATTGCAAATGTTTAATACTTGCGAATACTTTGCCCGTCTTACCGATACTGCATCGCTTCTCAGAAGCAGTGCGATCACTAGTACATGTTTGTCTGGACTGCTGAGGAGCCCTACATTTGAAGGCTTCGTTTGCCCATCAATCGCCTTATAGGGAATCGTAACAGTCTGAAATGTTACCGTCTCAATATGGCCGCCATACGGAAGAAGGATCCGAGGAGTCATGGTGAGTGCTGTGATGAGATGCAGGAAGCGACAGTGCATTATGGGATGTGACGTCAGCCCCTGCGTGAACCTTGGGCTTCAGTTCATCAAGTTCGGCCTGACCAGTGGTGGTCGTCGAGGGCAGTGCCGGTGGTGTCATGGAAAGTCGCGATCGTGGATTACTGCCAGAACCACCTCCCAGCAGTTCCAGAGTCTGGCCTTCTGTGGTGTGGATGTACAAGTTTGGCTGGTATTGTGAGCCAGATCCCGTCGGGTACAGGGATGAGTACAGGAGTCCCGAACTGAGCACGGTCGGCGATGATGGCAGATACGATGAAGGGGCGATGCTGCTCGACGGGTGCGTGATTGAACCGAGCATGTTAGACGAAATGAGTGGGTATGCACTGGGTGTGGTGGGCAGGGGGAGTGTGGTCAGAGATCGACTTTGTTCCAGAATGGCCATGTTAGTGTTTGATGCCGTGTATGATAGGTTGGAGGATGCTGGCAGCAAGCTCTGACGAGGATCACTTGAGAATCGAGACTCGCCATATCTGGATTCGCCGTAGTGGAGATCGGATGAGAGTGACCCTGGATACCTGGTGGGCAGTAGCATACCTAGACTGCTGGAATCCAGAGAGGATTTGGAATCAAATGTCAGGCGTGATTCTGGATTTGAGAGTCGGCGTTCCAGCGCCAGAGTGTCTCTGCTGTGTGCCAAATCACTGCCAGAACTCGCGGTCACCGCAGCGGCTGACGGAGCGACCCGGTGAACATCTGATGACAGTGACGACAACTGCTCGGCAGCCTTGAGCTCTGCCTTGATTGAGTCTATCTGAGCCAGGGAACTAGACGTGTTTCCATGGAGGTCGCCATGCAGAGGAAGCGTCAGGTGGGACTCGGCACCAAAACGCTCTCTAGGGGTTGCTGCATGCAAGATGCCAACTGGAAGCAGAAAACAAATACAGTTTAGCATTGACAGGAATGACAGTCGTGACAGAAATGACTGGTGTGGCACCAGCTTCTGGGATTTGTGTCAGTTGAATAAGAAAGGATTACTTAGTACATAATGGTAAGATAAACCACAAAAGTTCCCCCCATGTGAGAGTATACATGTATATAAATTCTACTTAAATAATGTAAGAAGTTACAACAAGTTGATAATGAAAGTAGAAGCACCCAATAGCTAAAAGATCAGCAAAATATATCCATTTTTGGACCAGCCCAAGTGCATGTACAAGGCATATCACACCAGTTTGTTGAGGAAAGCATATACACATAAGCAAAATCAATTTTAGTAATTAGTGATTAAAATGCAGGAAACTGCTGGGTATTAAACGGTATATTGGTAAATATGAGGTTTATGTACATATAAGCAAGAACAGGGCAGTGTTTTAACATGGGGACAAACCATAGGGGAAAGTAATTGGAAGGCATGCACTCGAGATGTGCTGCCTATAACCATGGAAATGTACATGTTAGACTAGTACAGAGCCAGTGGCTAGAATATATGTAGCAGGTGGAACGAAGCACAGCTGTGTTGCATTGAAAAAAATAATTATCAATATATCATATGGCAACACAGGATTTTTATGTAACAATGATAATTCATAATCTTAGCAGATCTCGGCACACGATGTCATGTAAGGCCGGTTGCATTGATTCTCTACACAGGTTTTGTCATCTTTGTGATCAAGATATCCTGTCTTAGTCCTTTAAACCAAAGGAAGTCATGCTCTTCAGCTTGCTACAAAAAGATCATACAAAGGTACCATTCAGGTACACATATAGTAGCCTGTACCATCTTACCCCCCCCCTTCCCCCTTCCCCCCTCCAAAAAAAAAAGTGCTCGTGAGTAATGTATGTACAGTATGCAATTTTTATTCACCCCAAATACTGCTTTTTGTATGTAGAAAAAAATCGGTGATAAAAAAATTTGAGTTCAGAAGGTGACAGCCCTCTGCACACGGCCAAAACCGCAAGGTCACACTTCCTCTACTTGAGCACTGCAGAGGATGGCTGGGCATTGGGCGGGTAGGGGTATAATTTCAAAGCCAATATTATGCCACAAGCATCCGCTTGTTGGCAGGACTAAGTGCGTTTTTTCTTGCATGGTGGCCAAGGAAGGCAGGGCAATTGTCCTGTCCCATGTCACAACTTTTGAGCATGACTCGATGCAGCTCTAGATCAGAGCAGCAAAAAGTGTATGCTGCTGTACCGGTATATATTAGCTGCTAGGTGAAACCATACGTGTTGTACTATCTCAAATATGACCGTAACGAAAAAAGGACCAAATAAGGAAAAGGGGCACCCAAGTTATTACGTCAAACACTAAATTTAATAACTGATTATTTCAATTGCCATCAGGTAGTGAAAGGAATTTTTTTTGGTAACCCCAATCTCCAAAACAAGTTTTGCATGTGAGAGAGTACAAGTCCAAGTGTATAGGTGGGTGTGGTACAGGAAAACAAGTTGTCCCCGTCCAATTAAACAAAACGGTCTTTTTTATTCATAACATACCTGAATGATTGTATGAAGTAGGCTCTGTCTGGTTACAAGTGGCAGTGATGGGCTGGCTCAACTGACCGTTGCCATTGGCAACTGCCGTGGCCCCCATGTTGTAAGGGGGTGGGGGTGGTGGGGGTGCGGGGTAACAGTTACCCCACTGCCCGGAGGCCCCAGTCCCAGGGTTTTGACCCATATAATTAGAGGACTGTTGAGGTACTGAATGATCTGGAATAACGTACAACATCGAAACACAAACTTAGGAAACATCTACACACTGGACAACATAGACTAGCATTTGTGATGCAATTAAAAACAGAATACTCGTGTGACAAAAATCAAGCTAAAGTAACCACTGATAAAGATACAACAAATACATTACTGCCATTCGATAACCACTACATAAATTAGCACAACATACAAAATTTAACACATCCAAATCGAAACATCGAAATCGAAATTGGTTCTAAACGGAATAGAGGAACTGAAAGTTTTGACTTGTGTAAAAGTCAAATTAATATAAGTCAAAATATGATAAAACATCTACCAGTATAACCACAATATGCTGTATTGAAAATATATTGATCCCAGGGACCACTTAGTAGCAATAAATTAATGGCATGACAGAAACCTTTTTGCGATATATTTATCACCCAGGAACAGTCTGCACAAATGATTATATGCCTGCGCAGTGTCAAACCAAAACCACATTAGTCACTAAATGAGACACTTATCGAAACCATGCAACATGCAATGCTACAAGAGAGAAAAAAACTTCTAAAGAGCAAAAACATGGTTATTAATTTTGCACCTTTCGCTTGATTATCGGGAGACCGATAGATCAACAGGTCTACCCTGGGGGCTTACAATTAGTTCCAGGGAGTATATCATGAGGAAAAGCATGGTAGCGCACAGCCGATGTACAAGAATTAGCGTGTTAATTTGCATTCATATTCAGTGAGTGCACCAGCTGAGACAAGCGACCATAAGAGTCAAAGAAAGCCAGGCACCGCGCGCGAAAAAAGATCACAGGGCATTCTGTATGATGCGAGCTCTCCAGGTTAATTAAATGAGGTAGGAAAAAGGAGGCAGTGCCGGATAGGTTCACACAATTTCCTGATCAGCTGGCCAAGCTAATTAGCCTTTAGTAGCCTCCCCTGGCCAAATCAGGAATGATTTATTCAGGTCAGCATGCAAATCTTATCCATTAGACAATGGGCCTTTTGTGGATAACCCATGTGATTCCATTCTTCTGCCTGTTGCGGACAACTCCAATATGTCCCTTGTCATGTAATCGGATAATGAGAATTTTTTTCTCGCAAGCACTTCAGGTGAATGTTTCAGCGATTCTTTTGTCCCGGGGGTGGCTTTTAAATATTTCAGGAGAGCACCCGGGTCTTGTTTTTTGGTCCCTCTGCGACCATTTTGTATGGATTTGGGGTTTGCTGGGCGGATGCTGTGGAGAGGTTGTGGGCGCTCAAGGAATTGATCCATGGAAGGAAGGGCTACAATTTAGGGTTTGCGGGATCCTCAGCAAACTATTCCACCATTCTCTAAACATGCAAAACGGTCATGAGCCATTCTCTTTGGTTGTGTGCATTAATCATTTGTCAAGAACATGTTGGCAGGCTTCTGGCTAAGCAGTAAGCGAGGACTGTACCAGAGCCAAATTTAAGCATTAGCCAAGTTCTCTGGTTAATGCAGTGCGAAGAATCCAAAATGTGCTTAAAGTATATGTAGTTATGCCCCTCTTTCGTGAATCAGTTACATACACGTATCTCTCTCTCTTTCTACTTAAAAAGGCACCATTAACAAAACTAAAATTTTGGGAAGAATAATTATTAATTTCACTGTACGGACAATTTGGGATGCTTTACTTTTATTTCTGACTTTACAGTTTCAGAGGAAGGCCAAAACTTGTTTCAAACCATATTTCCAGTTGGAGTATTTGAATCATTTTCAATTTTAACTTTAAATTGCTTAAGGTTGGCCACACTGAATACTTGGTGTGGACAGGTTCCTTTACAAAAGGAAACCAGAATCAGGCTGAATATTTTGTGTGAACCATTTATAATAATCCAAACTCTGCTGTAAACGTCAGTGCTCACTCGGATTATTGATTCACGAAGAATGACAGGCATTAGACAATACACTGCTATCTGCAACAACTATAAACTACAGCCTATGCTGAATATTTCTAACAAAATGTACGTCTTAGAAATCTAAATTACATGCGGCACATGCTTGCTAGGTTAACACTGCTAGACTAAGTGGTCAGTATTCATGCAGGACACTTAACTATATCTAACATAAGATTATGTAATCTTACCTTGTGCATGTCTGTAGGCTGCTGCTGTTGTTACGCAGGGGTCAAGGTCAGACTGTGTGCTCCGCTGTAGGTGTTCCAGCTCCACAAGGTGTGATTGGAAGTGTCGTTCGGCCAGAGGATTGCCGAGGGAACGACCCATGCGCACATCGAGTGGCGTCGGTCTTGGTGGTATTCTCCGATCGTCTGTTCTCAGTTCTGACAAAAGAGCAATAATTTATTGTTAAAAAAACAGTCGCAATAGAAAAGGCATAATTTCATAAAATTGTGGCAACATCAACAAGTAATTTCATACAATCAGATCCCTATTGAACACAAGCAGTAGATCATATCGTGTCGGCTTTCCTGACTGTAAACATGTCACTTTATGCTACACGGCAAATGTTTTATAAGAAAAGTAACTTGTTAATTTGTTGTCAAATTCAAATTATATAAACTCAGTTTAACAGCAATGAGTCTATCAGTTCCGCTATCATCAGTTCAGATCTCGACTTAAAGGAATGCAGAATGGTCACGCTGAAGCAGTCATATCGCATCTTCCATGTAGGTGGGTATTTCACAAAGGCATTTAGTGTTTCAAATGTGTTTGGGGGGCAATTCAAACAAGAAATGGCATACCCATATAAAGTTGGCATTTAAAGACCAGGCCACAGTGGTACTTTACCTCTTTCTTTAAAAGCACCCTACAGATTTTGCCCCTTCCGAAGAGACTGGGAAACGATTCCTTTTCAGGTTGATAAAATTGATGACCCCTGTTTGAAGGCCTAAACCAGGGGGACATGCATCCTACACGTGTGAACTTGGCCATTGTGCTAAATACTGGAACCTGCTTATTAGTGGTTTGTTGCCCCGCCGCTGCTTCACCTGATGGCAAAGCTGAAGCGAAACGGCAATTTTCTTGGTCCATTTATTACCCATGCAAGCCAAGGCTTTGCCTCAGGGTCAAACGGAAGTAGTTTTACTATCTTACAAAGGCTTCCCAATTTATCCTGCTGACTTGAGGTAGTTTTAGCTGGTACAGTAATTGAAAAGGATTCCTATGCAAAAAAAAAACAAAACAAAAAAAAAACCTTAACACTTATATAAAATTTTCATGCTCTTTACTTGGTCATGATGGTATTTACATGTACACTAGCTGCATTGTGAACATTCTGCTAGGTACACTGAACACACAGTGTACTAGGTGTATACCAAAGTTTGCACTCTTTTCCTTTTTTTGTTTATCTCTACCCCTTTCTTTGTTTTTTATTATGTAAATCTGACAATCACAGATTTTCATTTCAATTGACTGATATTGAAAGGACTCCAATGCAACTGTGTAAATTCACAACAGAATGGCACTGTATGACACTCCGCATATAAAAAGCACTTCTTCTCTGTCTGCCCAAATCAAGCAAATTTCCATAAGTAAATTGGCACTAGAGATCAAGAATTAACCCTGGTCTCTCTATCTTCCTATCTTTATTTTGTCCTTTCCTGCCCCTGACAAGTGTCTGGCACAGCTATCTGAGAGAACTTCCGTCTGCTCACACCTCTGCATTATAATCCTTAGAGCCAGAAGGCAGATTGGGTCAATGTTTATTGTGATCTCTAGCCGGTGTCTCGTGGGCAAGCATGTCCCTTTTCGCCCCAGTTGTGATTGATTAATGACCCTGAGACCCCCAGAGGCCCATTGGAGAGCAGGAAAACCACAATGTTTAATTTCATTTGCCAGTTGTTGGCCATGTATCCCCCACCATCCTCCATTTCCTTACAGTCAATGGCGCCCAGTTATGGGCTTGGCCTCTGCTGATCTCCACTGGGGTCTTGAAGTGAAGGAAACCTGATCAGTTTCCCTTCCAACAACCTATTATACTCTGATATTTGCTACTGGGACACAAACATCTAAATGATGAATATTGGGCATGACATCAAACTATTTTGACAGGCTTATGATAATTTTTTATCTAGATTTAAACATTCTACTTCACAAGCAATTTCCATGAACAAAATTTCTCTTTGTCATCTGTTGTATTACCGGGTACAATGATATTTACAAGATTTTATAATATTGCTAGTTAATTTCTAATTTTCCAACCCCATCCTCCAGGACCAGTCCTTAAAGTAGCTGCTCAACATAACAGTTAAGTCCATTTCTTTCCAATTAGGAATCCTTTCTTTCACATTTTCATGGATATGTGGATACAAGGTATGCCCTAGGTGAAAGTGTGCTCCAGCCTGGCAAGGCAAGAGAAGTGTTACATGCTCACATAAGGGACCTAAAGTATGCTTGACCCCACTAAGTAGCTGACCAATGATGTCCACTCTGGCGGTGGTCTCTTCACTCTTACAACAACAGCTTTTGTGACGTGGTTGACTTCCATGGTTGTATTTGTCAAGTCCATATCGCCTTGGGGGGTTACTTTATCCTGTGTCAATTACTTGATCTGTTGATGTTGACCTGGGACCTGAAATGCACTACTCAACCCGGAGGCCTGGACTTCCGGAACTCCTTCAGCAATGTTTATAACAGCTTAGGTTAGTCATTGGCTGGCCAGTGGTATATGGTCCGTTATCAGATCTTCTGGTACATGTAGGGGTATATGTGCCTACTGTGTAACTGCTTGTCTGTGCCATCCAAAAACAATGCAACCATTGTCACAATGGTGATTCATGATGCAAGCAATGCATTACGTGTATTGTTAAGGGTGGACTCTGATCTTTGTGACACACTCACTGTACTTTCATATTAAATCCTACATATATTTTGTATCACTGATGACACGTTTAAATTTAACTGACAAACCAATTTGACCACTTTCGCTGAATTATACCCTTTGCCACTTTATACAGTTTGACACCTCTCTAGAATATTGAGGGCTACATTCCTTGCTGATGTTACCTGCCGTCCTACCAACAGGGTTATACTGCACCATTATAGGCGGAGAAGGACAAAATTACAGGGTTGAATTCAATATTTATCAAAGCGGCAGCCCACCCAATGTGAGAATCAGATGGGTGGGCAAGTACTCTATCTCCAGCAAACATATTGCTCTCTGTCATCACACGGGGACTGCCTTTCCATTGGGCAGGAGGAAAGCTGTCACCGGTGATATGAATATTCAGGTCAAGAAGGGCACCAAGTATATTCACTTCACCCCTGACTACTGGGGTAGTGGTTATGCTTTTTTTCAGCAAGCTGCAGGCACGAATGAAAACAGACAGAACTCGATGATAAATTGATGATGCGATATTGTACTTGCACTGTATGATGTCTCTGTTGCATCCATTTTTAAAATCTACAGATGTGTGCACTATGCAATATTTATTAATAGCAAATGCTGTGGCAGATTTGATGATGTAAATATTTTAGCACTCATATGGCAGCATTTCTTTATGGCATTATCATTAGGGATCGATAAGGGTACTTGGAGCAGTCTGAATGAGTGACATAAAATGGCTGGCAGAATGCTGTCTGTATTTTCTGAAAGGCATGGCTTGAGTTTTTAATTACAGCAACTACTTCTGCATTGGGATTAAAGCCACAAGGGAAATGTGGACATGTGCTTTCAGGAGGGTGATGCTCAGTTACGGCTCAATGAGCTCAGAATCAAGTCAGGCAATGATTGTAGATGGAAGTGGATATGCTGCATTGTCTTCACTGAATGTAGGAATGGTTAATATTCAAGTCTGAATGCATGCAGTCTCCAGGTAAAGATGGCAATCACATGTTGTTCTATGCATACAAAATATTACGTATCGTCAAAGGGCTCTGTGTGTAAAAGATATTACGTGTCGCCAAAGGCCCCATTGCCAAGGAATTCAATAATTCATTCTTAGTTAAAATCAAGTTTGTTTTATTTAAAGATAGTATAATTTTGGGAAGAACCTGGTGAATATGGCAACCAATGTTTAAGGCATCAGGTTTGAAGTTTTTTTCATGACCGTTTGTCCAGGCTAGGTTATGTGGACCGCCCTTTGTGTAAATAAATAATCGTACTCCGACTCTTTCAAAATACATGTAAAGGAGTGTAAATAATAAGAATCGGCTCAGTTTGCAAGCACAGTTGTTAGCCAGATTCACAAATGTCAATATTGGATAGAGTCGTCCAAAAAAAAAAACATATATATGCGGTATTTATACATTCCAGCATTTTGTGAATGAAAAATGCCAACTATGCACTTCGTATTGGTATAAAGGCCAAAATATCTCCACAGGTCTTGGTGTGGTTGAGGTGTCAAAGAAAAGGGATAAAATTCTGCTTAGACCTATCTGTAATGTGGTATGCCAGCCAAACAACTGTCCTTTGGTTAGCATGATAATAGCAAGTGGTCGACATTGCATGCGCCTGCGGTGAATGAACACGTGCAAACTGAAGTGTGGCGTGCGTTATGTGGCTTGCAGTTTATGTAACTCAGGTTTGAAAGGCACTAATCTTAAACCACAATGTGGCTGGCCATCTTTTAAGGTTGAAAGCTTAACCTATTGATTAAAAAATTCATTATTGGAGGCAAAATTTTACGGTGTACCATTCTAGATAACAATCTAGCCTTCACAATGTGTTAATAACAAAATGTGAAGTCAGTAGACATACAGGCCTATAAATCATATGATACCTGTAGTCCATATCACAGTGAATATTTTTGAATACTATTTTAATGAGCAAACCACTGATACATGCAAGGAATTCAGATTTTTGGGAAATCATTGGCTGTCAATAGGAAAATGCTACACTGTGACACTTTTAGGGTACTTCTTCATTCCTCGCTGGCAAAAAATGCAACCCATGATACAAGCTAGTTTTCATCACACAATGGGCTACAATTAAATACCAAATGTCACGTGTGATTTTGTACTGGATGACTTGTGAATATTATGCATGAATTATTCATATATATGCAAGACCAGTAGATGTTTCTCAAGTACATTCCATACTTTATACATATAAATATGATATGTCCAGAATGACATTACAGTGCATCAGCTGTTTTCAAACACTCAGGTAGTCAATAAAATAACAATACCGGCAAAAGAAGGGGATTCCCCGAAACCCTGATTATTCACCGCAAAGGCATTTTGTTAGCCAGGTAAGCTGAAGAGACCTTTGTGGCTTCATCTCCTTCGTCTGGCCTCTTGGTGGTTGAGCCATGTGCTTGTAAATTGTCAACATTTGCTCTGTTTGATCCCAAAATAGTATATTGATTTTATAATCCCTAGAATTACGGGTATTTATGTAACCAATCCATTTAGCTATTTTGCAATGGGGTAGAAAAGCATGCGCGAAGGCATGTACCAAGACTTAACTTAGATTCGAGATCAGAGCCTAAAGTATAATTTACAAGTACCGGTATATTTAATAAGAAAGGGTGTGCTACTGATAAGTCAGGAGCAACATTATTATAACTGGTGTAGAAGACACCTGGAAGGAAGTACAAATCATAAATTTGACTACATGTGAGATTCAAAATTTGCAGGAGCTGCCTTGTAAAATTGTCCAATTTCTCATGTGTGTGCATCGGATCCCCTTCCACTGTCTCAAGCACCAGTGATGCCTGCACCTGCAGCAGTGGGGGAAGATACACAGTCTCGCCACTGCTGATTATCAGCTGACATGCAGGTGTGGGTCCTGAGGGTGGTGGCTATGGGTTCACTAAAGAGCTCTTCAAAGGCTATCAGGAAAACACTGCTATATGCAGCAGTACTACACACATGGAACATCAACACCTGTAATAATGAAAGAATGGACGTCCTATAGTTGGTAGCCTAAAAATGTCACAACAGGGTCTCTGACCTGCCATTACTTGATGATGGAGGATTTTTGTCTTGACCACAGGCCAAGGTGGGAGGGTGGAGATGGGGTGGGCATGTCAAAACACCAAGTAAAAGGCAGAGGTAACCTCTTGCCAGACATTAGCCTTCCAGGGGGACCGGAAGTTCTCTGTTGGCCAAGGGAGCATGCCGGAGTAATTGATAAAGCAAAGCTCCTGGACAAAATGATGGCTCCAGTTCTGTTTTTAATGTCATGGAAACACACCCCACTGCTCTTCCCATTTATTAACAGAAGCATCAGCGACAGTGTCTGTCTATTGAAACAGGGTCAAGAAAACTGAACTCTTGGATTTCAGGTGTGCAAAACACCAGTTATGCCAAGTTACAAAGTTTAAGGCCACTTATTTTAAGAAGGGGGGAATTCAACCTATAATTGTCAGCCACAAGGACCTCAATCATTTTCAGCTGGTTAATTAAACTGTAGGGGGGCTTCTTTTGGTCCTCAAGTTTAATTGCAGGATGTGCATTTGATGAAGAGTGACAAAAAGTCAATGATCCATAAAGGGGGGGGGGGGGCGCCAAGGTTTCCATTGGTAAAATGTTTTTGGTTTTGTGTCACAGCATCTTATTTGTCTAATACATAAAAGAAAAAAATGTATAAGACTAAAAATTTATGAATTTTGTTCAAAAACATATGACCAACATGGT
>JAAUYG010003338.1_pt1 | contig 16517 bp, 10 predicted proteins | sample 7278091 | NCBI WGS metagenome assembly JAAUYG01 (sample SAMN14350201, study PRJNA611818) | marine sediment metagenome | isolation source: surface marine sediment (0.6m) | place: French Polynesia: Moorea | collected 2018-08 | reverse complement strand
GGTTGTATTGTCGCGTTCAAGCGACCTCTCCACTCGGTGTAACCTCCCCAAAAGTAAAATATGTTCTACCGAGTGGAGAGGTCGCTTGAACTGACAAAACAACCTACTACTACAACTTGGGTGACTGTGCGGTGCTTGCCGGGTATTTGCCAGTACTTTGAGCTTTAGCTGCACAGGGCCGCCCTTCATTAGTGTGTAGCGTGGTTGTCCGAAAAATAGCAGCGTGCTCACTCGAGGGTGAACCCTGTCCTCTGGCCGATCTGTTTTTCCTCCACTATGTGTACAATCAAGACATACTGTATGAAGACGTAGTTGGCACTGCAGACGACCCACACACACTTAAAGTGTTTTATCCCAAGACCCCCCAACTTCACTTTTACTATATGTAAGCAAGCAATCCTGTTGGTCACCGGCGAACATTCCAGGATGGAGGCTTTGCTGCCTTTGGGTGGCTTCAGGGAGTGGCTGAATGTAGCTTCATATTTTGATTCGGAAATCCTGTATACCTTCGCTCTTGTGAATTTCGATTTTAATACCCTAGAAATTGATGTAAGCGAGGCAGAGCCCTTTATACGCACCATGGTCCGGGATTTCTCTGAGGATCTGGCCATGCTGGCTTTTGAAAGGCTGGCACACACAGACCTCATTTTTGAATTTGCAAAACAATTGGCCAGAGATAAGACAAAATTCTTAGGCCCCTTCAACGAAAAGTTATGAAGGTATTTTGCCCCCAAAACAGGTATGACCTGGGTGAAGGCACGGCTGATCATAAGCCGAACCCACGACCATTGGGGTATCCTGATTCGCTGACAGTGGGATAGGATGAGGAGCTATGACCGGCTGGTAGGTCAGTTGTGCAAATCCACAGAATGTTGCATCAAATGCAATGTTCCGATCCGGGTCCTCAGTAGATTTATGACTAAGGAGAACAGCAACATCATCTTGATGGGATGTTGTTTCGCTTCAGTTCACAATCACTGCTTTAGAAAATTTCTGGCATTCACCCACTTTCTTGTTGGTAGGCTTTGTAAAGGTTGTACCACTGTGTGGTGTTACAACCAGCAATCCAGAGAAGAGAACCAGGAAGCAGAGATAACGCAGGAGCCGACCAGGAGGCACAGGAGTGTTGACCTGGAAAGAAGTTCCTTGCAAAGGTCAATACAGCTGTGCACAAGGCCGGCACAGGGCATTCATTATCGCCCTGGGTAGTTTCAAAATTTCACCTCTAAGGGAAATGTATGAATATGAGGTTAAATGTGTATTCCTTTTTCTTTCCTCTTTCAAAATTTGCCTTTTTAAAATTCTCCTTTCAAAATTCTGCTTGCAAAGGAAGGAAAATCCAATTTTCAAACTCTGAGCTCCTGTCAAATAGGGGCTTGCTGGGCTCATCGTCCTGTGTAGTGGTTGCTGTCAGAAAAATAAATAAAGAAAAAAAAAATAATACAACAAAAAAGAAAAGGAAAAAGAAAATTAGTTTTGCTATTAAAAAGTATATATTGTATATAAAAATATGAGTATATATAAAGAGTATATAAAAAGTATATAAGAATTTATATTGTGTTGTTGACAGTGTTGTATAAAGATACACAAACGAAAATAGAAAATTAGTTTTTGCTACTGAGAAGTAGTATGAATTTATATTATTGACTGTTGTGTAAAGATACACAAAAAGAAAATAGAAAATTAGTTTTTTCCTACTAAGAAGTAGTATGAATTTATACTGTCTGTGTACTGTGTACTTTCTTAATTAAGACGGGGGGGGGGAGGTAGCGAAGAAAAGAAAGTTGAAAACAGAACACCTGAGAGAAAACGTCCACTATTGAGGCTCATCATCCCAGATAGGCCAATATATATCCCATCGTGCCCGAGCGCCAAAGAGATGTGGGGTTTGATCTATTTACAATCGTATCAATGAAAATAGACACGTTTGAAAGAAGTATGATTTCCTTGGATGTCTACGTAATGATTCCCGAAGGATTTCCGGAACAATTTTGTCTAAATCTTCTGTAACCATAGAGACTGGACTGCTTGTTATACCCGGCATAATTGATTCTGAATATAGGGGAATACTTCATGTCATGGTATTCAACTCGAACAGAAAAACAAAGGTTTTTCTCCCGACACACACAAACATCGCACAAATAGCGGTAAACACAAATTGTTGTAGTGTTATGGCAGACACTGCCCGTGGGACTCTACTTTAGTTCTACAAGCCTACAGAGAAGAGCATTTAGGGGACAATGCGGCACTTTCTTGGGAGAGGGTGTGTCAACATGTAATCCTGACGTTCGTCTCTACAGATCATGCTGATGTACTGAAAGCAGAATTAGACAGTCTCAGTAAGAAGCCATTCGAATCTATAACTATGTCAGGGCTATGGTCAAAGTCCAAGAAGAAAGCTACAACAACATGGTGAGTCCATACAAAATTGCTATCTGCGCGAAAAATGGAAACTTTGCAAGAGCATGCAGTGAGACAAAAAAACTAGATGTTATTTAAAAATATATTTAGATGGGGTATGCTTGTAAGCAATACGCTTTTATTCCTAAGTGTCCAATTAGAAAGTCACAATATAAAATATGAGAAAAAAATACATATTTAGATTGGGTATACTTGTAAGCAATACGCTTTTATTCCCAAGTGCCCAGTTAGAAAGGCACAATATAAAATGTGAGAAAAAAATACCAACATACATGCAACGTGGCTAGAACTTTAGACATGTAAAATGTCCCTCGCTTTGTACAACCTTTTAAAATCATTCACACTTGCTGCATTCCTTAGGTAACTGGGTAGAGACTCCCAGAGCGCCGGCGCTATGTACCCAAACAATTGTTTAAAAAGGTCGCAGTTGACGCACGGCACGTATAATAAATTTTATCACTACTCCTACTTCCACGTGATTGTACACTATTTGCCAGCATTAAAACACTACGTAAATAAGATGGTGCTATTCCATTTACACATTCATATACAAGTAAACCCATCAAATAATCTTGCCTTTCCCTTAAAGCCATTAAACCAAATTGCTTTAATGTAATTCTACTCACTTACATCATACTCTAAATTACCTGATATTATTCGGGCAGCTCTATTCATAATTCTGAACTTTAACCCCCATAACCCCATATTGCCGAAGTAACCTATTCAAGATTGAAAAATTGTTTTATACAGGTTAGTCAAGTGACTCTGGGTAACATATCTTTTGAAGTACTTAAGAATGCCTAACTTTTGGGATACCTTTTGAACCAGAGCGTTTATATGTATGTCCCATTGAAGATATTGGTCTATTGCACAACCACGATATAAAGCAGTTTCAACTTGGTCAAGTATGGACTGGTATATTCTTATGAACTTTGGCCCAGCGGTTTCTGAGTTACCAGGTGTATGGGCGACAGACGCTTGCATTACTTCAGTAGCTATGATGTCTAAACACAAGCAACTGTGAAAGAAGTAGCGCTTTTAGCAGTTTAGTTCCGATAGAGTCCCCTGTTAACCAAAATGAAAAATTGTAAAAAGTAGAAACTTGAAATTTTGGAAGCTGACACGGGATGAAAACTGTAGTAGTTTTTTACATTTCCGGCCCCATATCAGCTTGTGTTAACTAGCATTCCGAAGTGTCATTAACTTTTATTTTTTGCCAGATCGCCAAGCAATAGCCAATATTTCCCAATGACTAGGATATCTAAGCGTAGTTATAATCGGATGAAAACTGTGGGAGAAGCAGCGTTTTGATATTTTAGCTCCGACAGGGTCTCGTGATTTTCTTCTTAATGGGTGTCTTTCTTGTTAGGTTCAGATTGTTAGTAATAACATAGCCACAATGTTAATACCACCCACTAGAAATATCTTCAGAAGATTAATTGTACCACTCATCATACCAAAACACTGGAAATATCGGAAAGATTTATTGTACCTTATTTAATGAAACTCGGGATTTCCATTACAATCTGCAATCAGTATACAACACATAATATAAATACAGGTGGGGATAGGGATGTTGGATATTGGGATTTGGGACCGCCGGATGCGCGCATTCTTTCTATGCAGTGACACTTGTACCGGCACTGCCAGATGCAATCTCCTGGAGATCGACCGAGCCGACAGGAAAACTATCCAGGTAGGACTTTATTTTTTTTCTTTAATTTTGTGTCACATTTATTTATACATTTGAAGCAATGGATTTTATTTTAACATTTGAAGTAATAAGATTTTACTGTAGTGTATTTTCTATTTATGCGCGGTTATCTTTTAGTAAAACTTCTGCTAAATGCTCCAAAGGTGTCCCATAAATTTGACCTCGAATCATTTATCTCACATTGAAGTGAGATCCTTCTTGCTGATTTGAAGCCCGGGTTTTACGAGTCAATGTATATTAATCATTTGCTCAGCTATTTGCAACTTGAAGAAAACACGATACAAATCCATAGAACTTACCAAATTTGGCAAATCAAGTTTTTACAGATGGGAAAATGCTGAATGAAGTTTGTGAGATACAGTGCGTAGATATAGATATATTTCGTCATCTCATATTAAAATTTTGCCAGCATATATCATCACTGATTGTTATCACTGACGAACAAAGAAATCAGCTTTCTGATTTAAACCTATCAGCACAATATTAAGATCATATTAGTAAGACTTTAGGGCTTCGAAAAACAACAATCTATTATTTATATAAAAAACGATTCTCAGGATAGGGAAGCATCTACCAGCAATGCTATTTCAATCAAAAAGCCTTCTCAAACTGTAAGCAAAAGAAAGCATAAAAATAAAGATGGAAAAACTCAGCCAAAAAAGGGGATTTCAAGCACACAACCCTGTGAATGTCATCTATTAAATCCAACATCTGGTAACGACAACGAACACGAGGCGTGATTGTATGTGTACATGTATTTAAATGAAGGTGTGTTACGTTTAATGCATAAGGATTAATAATTGTGAGTGTGCCCTCAGCGATTACTTGAAATGTAATGTATTGAAGTGGATAATGATCATGAATTCTTATGGATAATGAGGTGAAATGTGGTCGCTTTGGTGATGAATTACTTATATGTGAGGTAATGATTCATGATTTGTATCAATGTAATCTTAGTAGAGATAAGTCAAATGTAAAATTGAGAATGTAGAGAAAGTGGGGTAACATGGAGTGAGGCCAGGAACCGACAGTGGGTCCCCTATCTCTCTCCGAGCACATGGTCAACGCTCCCCATCATGCATGTCTAAGGCCAATACAACCTTAGGTATGGACAATTGTGTGGACCACTTTGAGGCTTAGGTGTCAGTCATCCTTAAGGTGTAAGGGTATCCTTGGGTAAAAAGGGGAATGTTAGGAATACAGTAGGGAGGTAATCCTGTCCCTGAAAGGTTAGATTAGGATTTGAAATTTGTAGGGTTTATTGTAATAATATTGGTGTCAGTGTTAAATGTTCGTTGTTATCTTGATGTATCTTGGGTGAATGTTGTGGGTGATTTGTGTGTAAGAGGAATGAATTTGAGGTGTGATCAGAGATATGATTCATCATGGCAATGGTGTCTGTATATTAACAACCAATGCATGCAATGATGGCCTGTGTGCCTGTCATCTAGCTTTGGTTATAATAGCATTCCAAGGAATTTATTTTTAGTTAAGCATTCTCTCACTCATGGAGGTGATATCCAATCATGTTCCCGGCCTTAAGCCATTTAAGTTTGCCCCAGTGGTCGACAGAATTAACCCGGTTGCTCACATCTATTTCTTTTACATTCAGTTTTTTTTTTAAATTTTGAAAAACTGCACCTGCCAATGTTCACGACTTTTTTGCTTTCGTTAATATAGAACCCTATGGGAGCAAAAACTTCAAAATGCTACTCCTCCCCCAACCACTTTGAATCTTTTCAAACTGCAGATGCAGATGTATTTTTCTTTTAGTAAAAATTCTGCTAAATGCTCCAAAGGTGTCCCATAAATTTGACCTCAAACCATTTATCTCACACTTAAGTGATATCCTTCTTGCAGATTTGAAAACCCCCGAATTTTACGAGTCAATGTATATTAATCATTTGCTCAGCTATTTGCAACTTGAAGAAAACACGATACAAATCCAAAGAACTTCCCAAATTTGGCAATCAAGGTTTTACAGATGGGACAAGGCTGAATGAAGTTTGTGAGATACAGTGCGTAGATATAGATATATTTCGTCATCTCTTATTAAAATTTTGCCAGCATATATCATCACTGATTGTTATCATTATTGTCAAATGTGCATTCCTTATAAGCTTTGGAAATAAACAGAGACTTCACTTTGCTGCCACCGTCCTCTGGTTTGCCAGAGCAAGAACAGCCAACAGAGTGAGGCCCAAGTCACAATAGCCTGGACTTAGTGTTTTGTTTGGCACCGATGTGTGGAGGCCAGTGGAAGCTAAGTCAGATCGCCAGTATGAGCCCACTTTAAAGTTGAAGTTTAGAAAACAATTGAATTTTCAAAAGGACTCTACACATTATGGCGACTGATCACTCAGGATGCGAATCATCGCCATCAAATGGAACTTTTGACACCAGGTGATTGGAAATGGAAAATTTGTAACTTTTTATTGAACACAATCTTTGGTACATTTTTTTTATCTCATTGAGGGACAAATCTATGAGCAGCAGACAGTAGAGAACTATTTGAAATGCACAAGGACCGCACTGAGGCTACTACTGAAACGCACAGCTACAGTTGAGGACATCTTTATAGGCATCAATAAATTTGGACATTTTGCCCGGCTGATAAAAGACCATGAGAAGGCACAGCAAGCTCTTGACCACCGTATTCGCATACTCATGCCACCAGCATACTGCATTCACTATGGACAACTTTTTTTCAAACTGACCTGAATAACTAGTCCAGGCTACTTTCATTTTATGTAGTAATTCGTCCATCAAAGTGGAACTGCCTGATGTGCTGAACAGTATAAATTGGCATTGTGACAATCTCCATTGTTTAAACAATGAGTCACCATAAGCCATTGTTTGAACAATGAGTCACCATAAGCCAAGTCTGAAGGCCCACTGACAGATAACAATTACAGGGTGCCATCAGAGAGATTGAGACTGGCAGTACAGAATAGCCTCTCTTGTATTGAGGTCAAATTGGCTGTTATTGCTATTACCTAACAAAAATACTGAACACTCTAGTAACGATGGAAAAAGCAGGCTTCGTGACAGTCCTTGAGAACTAAAGCACCAACAGGTCCTTATCCCAAATTTTATTACAATACCCAGCCGTGATAGCTGTGTATACCAATGTGAACGTGATGGGAACAACCAATTACTAGACCCATGACCTTGAGATCCGCCATTTTCAAGACTTGGATGTTTGATCATTACATTACATATTAGAAAGAATTGGCAGGGTCCATATTGTCCCTTCCCCATTGTCACTCCCCTGGATTTAAATGTGCCTCGGTGGGTACCCCGGGGAAATAGATCTTTTAGGGGTCAGGGCCTCCCGGTGTCCCGGTAATATATGAAAGTAATAATTGTGGATGCGTCATGTGTATAGCATTGCGCATTACTAGTTAGTGCTTAAACAGTCCGAGCTGCTCTGTTAATATGAATGAAAGGAGAAGGCAGTTACGAGATATACAAATATTGTCTTCCAAAGCTACTTCACTTGCAGTATGGGGAAATGTAAACCCCTGTTAGCCTGGTAGATTGATAAACACTATTATGTACCCATTATAAAATATACATCAGTTACGTGCATGGTATGGTAAGATGTATATGTAACGAAACAACCAAGTAAGCTAAGAACTAGACCAGCCTAAAGGCCAGTATGTGGTATGCGATGGCCAGCCGTCTTTGGGTGTTCTCGAGACTGCGTATGCGATTTCTTAGAAAGCAATTTCTGACTGCATGACTATTGTTATGCACTTCGATAAAAGCGAAATTTTAATGGTCAGAATCTAACACAATATTGTTAACAGAAATTTGAAACGGCTGACAAAGCACACACAGGCAGAGAGGTGGAGGGCTATTCTGCTGGCCTTAGACGGTAAAGTGATTCACAGAGGCCCTGGGCGGGTAGACGTATTGTAACCACGTCTTTGTCTTAAGAAGTTGTGATCATATAACCACATCATAGTTCATATTCTGTCGTTCGGTATTGTCTGGTATCTTACGCATTAGTAACGCACTTTATGTGCCTTGGTTTCTGAAACACACATATATTGTAGTTCTTCAGTAAAGGCATAGCAAAACTACGAACGCTATGGCAGAGGTTGCCTATCCCCCGTGTATTCCAAAATGTCAAGTGTGATATAGCAAGCCTCACTCTATCAGGCTAATGGGACTTCGCCCCTTATAGACCAGAAGGCCCTGACAGCATGGTAAGCATCCCTTACCCAGAAAATACAAAATTCTCATTCGTCCTTTTTATAAAGGCAATAATGATTCTGTCGAGAGATTTCGGTAGGGAAAGTCTCTACCAACAGGAAGCAGGGGATTTTCAGGCCTGGGTCGAAATCGCAGCGTACTTTGATGCAGACGCTTTGTATAGCTACGTGTTCTGTCAGGTTCCGGTTTATGACCAGTATTTCGTTATAAATCCGTATGTTAGAGATATCATGCTGCATAGGAGCAGGAACCTGCGTCTGATACATCCTGATACCATGTATATGATGGTACGATGGGCAATTGTCAGAGAGGGGCTTGGTGCCGGCAAAATTACATATAATTTAAGTCGGTACTTGAGACAAATTACTGGAATAAATTGGGGGAGATTTGTAGTTTGGTTAAGGAAAAAGGACAACCAACATTCACTTTTTCCAAATTAAAAAAGAAAATACATGACAGTGGATGCACGTACAAACGTGTTTTGCAACAGATATTCTCTTTCACAAAAATCGCCTTTTTGTGCACTCAAAGTTATTGCATCTGATGTCACCCAGAAGGGGTTCGCATGTTGCTTTCAATTATGCCACATAACTTGCCACCGAAAATTATTCATCCAGTCCTTTACCGTGGTTGGTACGGCGTGCTCCTGGTGCAGGACGGCTTGGCGGGATGCTGAGCTTGGTGGTGAGGCCTGCACCCCCCAAGCTGTGGCCCCCAGGAGAGAAAAGATACGCCTACTAAACAAAGACAGGACTGGATGAGCAAATTTTACTTAGAAAAGAAACCATCCTAGGGAATTAGAGAACGAAAATGTCAAAAAGGTGATTCAGGATTTGGCTCAAGAGTCCCCTAATATTCTTGTGTAAAATAATCTCCTCTGCCAGGTGAGTCGAATAAGGATATCACGCTAGCTGATATGCAATGCAAAATGTAATATATGCTTGAACTGCTCAGTGGCTTTTGTCAAAGTGTGACTAAAGTGTTCTGAATGATTGTTCCAGAACTGATGATATGTATGTTGGATAAAAGAACGAATTCTGTTAAGATATAAGGACTAATATAAGAATGTAAATCACGCATGGTAAGTCAGTCAATATTCTCTCCATGGTCTGCACCCCTGGCCGGCGTGCATTCCATGAAGTATAACTGGAAACCGATCATGTGTGACCCGGTATTGCGCTAAATACCGGGTGGCATGCCTTCACGAGATCGCTGACAGCAGTCCTCGAATACTTGATTCTTTACGAATTGTGATTTTCAACAGTCTTGATTCTTTGCAAATTGATACTGCCCGTGGCTACCTGTCATACTTCTCTGTTGGGGATCCATACTCGCTTTGAGTGAAATAGCACGGAACCCTTTTGGCCCAGGAAGCTCACCGTTACCGCCGGGTAACAAGAGGTGAAGATAAAAAAGGTGTGCGATAGGCACATTGAATCTAAACACAAAAAAAACAAAGACAAAAGTAATAAAATTAGGGGACACAAATCACGAAAAAAAAAATTACAAAAGTCAAAAGCAAAAAGTCAAAAAAAAATCTAATTGTGGTATCATTATTGTGCGTAATAGGTCGAGTCAGTGCCCATAACTGTAACCAAAGAGGTGCACGATGGCTGCCAAAGAGTGTAGCATAGTTATTGAGAATCTAGAAATGGCGCAAATTTTGGCTGATAGGGCATCATTCTTTTGGCATATGTTTCCTGAACTGGAGGACAACCCAGAGGGTAAAGATTTAGCTCACTCAATCGCATTCCCGATTGAGTTGCCAGCCCCCTCTACCCCCAAATTTCCCCCGGAAATCTTTGCTCAGGGTGTCTCAATTTTGGCCAACTACGTCCGGGTAGATGGGTTCGTTAGTCCTCTTGTAGGTAGGACTTTCGGGGAATGGCTTAACTTGGCCTCTTATTTGGGGTCTGATGATTTGTTCATGTATACATTCGTGTGGGTGTCCACGAAACGACAGTGGCACGCTGTACTGCCTTTTCTGCATGGCATGCTAAATGTCGGATCGTGAGACAAACCACTCTAAAATATTGGTTAGTGTTTTGATCCAGAGGGTGCTGTACCCCGACACACTGATTCCCCTGTAGAAGGACATCCTGCGATGGGCTACTTCCCTGAAAGACATCCTTTATCTGGACAAACTGGCCAAGTACACCCATTATATCACGGGTCTTGGAGGTAGGCAGCTAAGGATATTATTAGAAGAAACGTTGGCCACTAGAGACTTCCAACGTTTTGGAAGGGTCCTCATGAAAAGTTACAGAAAATGCACCTGTGGGTGCTTCGAAGTGCCTCAACAGGCGTCAGATGCGCAGTGTGTCGCAAAATTATTTCAATTGGTACTACAACGACCATGGGGTATGCTAATAACCACGTACTCCCTTGTTGCTTTTCTACCATTCGTATGGAATGTTACACCAAATTATTTTTATGATCTTCTAGCGAACCCTTTCCTTGGTGCCCCCGGTGCCAACTAGAGTGGGCGCATTGGCATACATTTAGCATTAGCATACATTTACATAAATACCAGCACCCAGATTACAATAGATGATGATGAGGCATTACAGCATCGACAATGGTGGATGGACACCAGTGATGAGGATGAGGATCATGATGATAACAACCAGGCCTGGATGCCACAGGGTGTTGGGGGGGGGGGGGAAATCTTTTCCCTCCTCACCAGGAACCAGCATATGATAGTGATGATATGCAACTCCCTGAGATAAACGATGAAAACCTTGATGACGATCTTCCCCGAATACGTTGGTTAGAACGCCAAACTAACCGCCAACGCCTTCGAGAAAGGCGTATACGCCGTTTGATGAACCGAGAACATGGGCAGGACGATCAACGGGTTCGGGAAGAGTGGCTTCGCCGGCTTCGACCCCGTCGTCGTCGTGGTGAAAGAGGGAACGATGTCGTGGCCCCATTAGCCCCATTAGCCCCGTTAGTGGAAGCAGGAGTGGGAGTGGAAGCTGAGCCCAGGGTGAGGGAACGGGCTTCTCAGAGAAGATCGCCAGTAAGAAACCCTCCTGATTTTAGGCGGGGGTTAGCACGGGCAATGGAGAGGGAGAGAGAGCTGGAACGGAGAGTAGAAGAGTCAGATCTCGAAAGATTGCCGGATTTGGACTAGAATAGTACATAATGTTTCTTGTTACAATTATGTCTTTATTCCATTTCTTTCTCTCTCGTCAGTAAAAAACTCGTTTATTTTTTTTACAATTATTTGCGTGATTTGTTTTTATTTTCGGGAAAAGAGTCAAAAATACTCAAGAGAATACCAGAACACGTCTCTAAGTCTATCGGAAAATGGTTTGCGAAACAGGCCCGTGATATCTATGTCTCGTGCACATCTTATAGAGAGTGGGCAAGCAGCTTTATCCACCTTTTCACCTTGAAAAGAACGTCACAAGCGTGTTTTTCCCCCGGGGTCCCAGCAAAGATACACGTACAGCGTGTTGGGCTAGAAAATTGTTGGTTAGTAGTGCACATACAAGTTTCACATTCTTTATGATTTCCGTAGTTTGAGTATCCGTTAATTGTTCACTCCATACTATGATCCGAATGGGTTCCAAATATTGTTTTAGCATACGAAATGTGGCAGCTCTTCAGGAGCAGATAGAATTAAAATATCCATATAATTCGTCATACAAACAGACGGATTATGATGGACAGTATCTGGTGAATGACTACTGTTCGGTATAAAATCAAAGACACCTAATGCATATGTATTCTTACCAAAATGTGTTGCTCTTATATCATGTATATACTTATGAATAAACGGGGGACTTCACTTGGTGCCTGGGTCTTTCTTTGGGTTGCCAAAAGGAGACAGGGAGCTGGTGAAGCCCAAGTCACCACAGCTTTTGGACTTTGAGTTGACAAAAACTATAGTCAGATGGCGAGCCACAAGTCAACATAATCATTTTAATTTAAAGGAACCCTACACTGCCATTTTGGAAGTGTCCTTCATGCGAAATTACAAAAACTTCATTTGTGGGTAATTCGAAATGCTTCCGGGGGCATTGGATGTGCAGTGTCGCAAAATTGTTTCTATTGGTACCACAACTCCCAGGGATATGCTAATAACCATGTGCTTCCCTGTTGCTTTTCTACCATCCACATGGAGTGTTATACAAAATTACTTTTATAATCTTTTGGCAAATCCATCTTCCCCCGGTGCCAACTAGAGTGGGCACATGGGCATGTGTTAAACATCCCATATGCAAAATGGCACCCTGGGAGTATAAGAATCCGGGGATAACTGCGGACATGGCATTGGAATCGGGCCCAGTTAGCTATCCAATGGTGGACCATTGCCGGGGCCTTACATATTTGGCTGCGCTCTGGCCAGGATCTAACTGGAACTTTAGATAGTGATTTTACAAAAACATTTAAGATGTCACCAAAAAGAGGAAGGACGTATTCTCTTCAAAGAAAAATGAAAGAAGCACACAAAAATATGAAAAATCTCTTTAAGGAGATGAGCTCAGGAGATATCTTTGGAAGCCAGACGGACTTTTCGGAATGCTATTGGGGGTACAGCATTTGCTGTACATCGACACAGTGGCCAGAGATATTTTATTTAACTGTTTTACACACCTCTCCAAGATTCATCTTTATCACCATGGCTCGAACAAGAACTTTGGATGAAAACTTTGACATTTTAACAATAATAGACTGTCTACAGCCAGGGGCTATCAGTAGCCTAATATTAGAAATTATTCAGGAGGAAGTTATGCAGGAGAACACCATGAACACCGGAGACAACCGTCAAATAGTGCAGCTGAGCCGCACAATTTTTGCTGGCAATCAGCCAACAGAAGAATAGACATTTAGCTTTAACACTGTAGACTGTAAGTATGCAGGACGGACATGACGAGGGAGAGGAAAAGGAAGTCCATGTGGCAGCAGGAGAGGCGATAGCTGACCAGCCAGATCAGGACTAAGGCAGGAATAAGGGCATTGACCACAGCAATCTTGGCCTCTTATGCCACCCTTGAGTAGAAATGCCTTGCCAGAGTAGAAATGAGCAACTTTGGCCTTGGGAATACTGCGTTGTGACGGGTTCACACCAGGTGAAACAAGGGCATGGGTCTAGGCCTTAGATGATGCTGCACGTATCCACCTGGGGAGCTGCATTGACATGGCACTGAGAACAGCAAGGGGTGACCTTCGGCGAGTCGTGCTAGCCCGTGTTGAACATGCCCAAGCAATACTCGGCACTGAGGTTAGAGTATTGTGGGGTCATGTTCGTGATGACCTCATATATCAATTTGTCAGTGCCGATGAACAGCGTCACATGTACCAGACCCTGTTAAGTATGAAGAAACACCAGGATGAGACCTTAGCTAACTTTTGGAGGCGGTTTGAGACGACCATGCAGGAGGCCATACCAAATCCGGGAGGAGCCGACCTCAGGGGATCAATCATCCCCGCACTGTCGTGGTGCTTCGTGCGACAAACTTTCCAGACGCCTGTTCAGTATGCAGAATCCGTTTTTATTATTATTATTATTATTATTATTATTATTATTATTATTATTATTATTATTATTATTATTATCATCATTAATAATAATATTATTATTAAATAAACATTGTAAGGTGATAAATAAGTATATGTGAACGAGAAACAATTAAGGTAATGTTGGTGGTCATGGGAATGCATTGCGATCCATTTAGGTCATAAACATATGCATTCATATGTGAGTGGAAGACTTACAAAGTGGAAGTCTGTGATGTGTGGAGTTTTATTCAAGCATGTGCACATGTGTATGAATTGGGTAGTCGGTGAGTTGAGGCCTATGTCGGTATGAGAATGAAAGAGTAATAAGGTGAAATGGCTTGTGCTGTGTAGTGTCTTGTCTAAGCCTGTGCGTAAGCTTTATTGTGTGTATAAAATTAAGGTGGTGCATTATTGTATTGGGTGTGAGAGTGGAGACGTGAAAGGTTACCTTCCAAGTATCGTTGTATCACCACCAAATGTCTTCTCAGGAAATCCTTCGGGCAGCTAGTCCGAACCATGGTTGTGCTTTAACAATATTGGTCAGGCTTGCGTGCGGTCGTAGAATTAAATGAAGGCTGGCGGCCGGCCAGGGTAGTGGACAGGGTCAAGCCCAAAAAGGGAGCGGTTTCCTGGCCTGGCTGCTGCCTGAGGCTGAAAAATGTCAGCCAGCATTGACCGGAGTTATCACCAGTCCTGGTCGGAAACATGGGGTATTGGGCGTGGAAGTTGTCTCGAGGAGGTGTTGGTGCCTGTGCTATGATGTTACAATAGGTGTCATTGGGGTCCTTTCTTGGTGGACATTATAATTAGTGTTACTGTTGTCATTGAGTAGATATTGTGCTGAATATCGACAGGGGCTTTATAGATGATTTTGCTACTCAGAGTTTTGACAAAAAAACAAAGGGGTTGTTAGAGGAATCGTATTGGCCTCACTCTTCCATATCTTTCAAATTATTGCTCTTGACACTAACCATTCCACTTGGGGTTTTCGAAATTGAAAAATGTCATTCTTGAGGGAGGTAGGATTGTAAAGACACAGGTAGAGGAGAAATTGTAATCACGTAGACAGACGGGGAAATTTTGGACATCTTCCCCAGGCACATAGCACTCGAATAAGGCTAGATAAGTGGATTAAGGGAAAAGAGATTGGGTTTACACATGAAAATTCAGTTTGCTTCGTACATCTTAAAAGCAAGTAAATACCAATGCCAAACAAGTGTAACTTCTGGGTCCTATCAAGTACGCCAGCGTAGCGAGATTGTTCATACAACAGACCCAGTGTACGGAAGACCAAAGCCAATCTGGGGTGGGAAGTAATAGGAGTGACCGTGAACTTTGTACATGTGTCACTGGACAGTGGGGAGATGACAGTCTTGGGAAGTCAAAGCACGAACTGGTTCCCACCTTAAATTTGATTAACTCGCCCAATCGTGATAATTGTGACTGACCACTGGGCATGATAAGAACAATAACTTCCATGGTCTATGACCTTGAGATCCGCCATTTTGAAGAGTTGGATGATTACTAATCACATTATTTATTCAAAACAGTAGGGAAAACCAGGAAGTTTAGTGGGGAAAACCATACTTTCAAATGACTTTAGGTCACGTGAGGGGAGGCTCGAAGGGAAGGTTTGGAGCCATACGGTGAGGCTCATCCGGAAATGCCGGTCACTGCGGAGTGTCCCCATTGGTTGAAAGATGTGGGCTGCTATAATATTAAAAGTAGTGATATGCTGCTGACGTCAATGATTATCTTGTAGCATTGTCTATCAAATTGAATTTTCTGACAATAAACGGCCCCCCTTCCTGACACTCAGCTCACTGCCTCGGTGTTTTCTCTCAGTGTGTAAGTGCCCCACGAGCCCAGAGTCAGATGCCCATTGCCTGGGGCCATACAATATTATGAATGATCAATGTTATTTATTCAATGGTTCATATTATGGAAGGTCAATGTTTAACGGTCAATGGTTTATATTGTGGGTGACCAATATTCCACGGTCACTGGTAAATGGTTAATGTTACGAGTGATCAAGGTCTGATAAAGGTGTCCACCTAAATAAATAATTCACGGGGAGGTCGGGTGGTTCAAATAAGGGTAACTTCGCAATATCTTAGTGGACAACATGTAGATGCCGACACCTGGTCCCCAGAGTTATGTGCAATAGACGTAAGGCTTTATGCCACAGCTAGCTTTAGTTCCTACAACAACTTCACTATTTTTTATAATTTTTTGTTACCGGTTTCTGATCCATGGGAATATCCATTCGTTACCTCTTCCGGCCTTATGCCTTCTTCAGTTTGCCCCATGTGATCAGAGAACCTAAACCAGTTCTTGCCATCTTTTAATTATGCATTTTGTTTGCCCTGGTGACTCAAGGGAACCGCCGAGGGATATCCGTAATGTTTAGTTGATTACTGTAACAGCGCATTGCCATACTCGCCATCGCAATTTTCATCTGCAATTTTGCCCCGACGGGCACTCATTCCCCAAAACTGTCCATCAAGGCCCGGGCAGACTGTGGCAATTCGAAAATGTCTGAAAATTGTCTGAGACGGGCATTCCATTACCAAAAATCCTTTCAAGCTTGAACGTGCTGTCTTTTCTAGATCTTGGCCAAAAGCCGTTTCGCCAAGCATCTTCTCGGTCT
>JAAUYG010196316.1_pt1 | contig 16530 bp, 14 predicted proteins | sample 7278091 | NCBI WGS metagenome assembly JAAUYG01 (sample SAMN14350201, study PRJNA611818) | marine sediment metagenome | isolation source: surface marine sediment (0.6m) | place: French Polynesia: Moorea | collected 2018-08 | reverse complement strand
TTAAAACCATTTCACGGTCAAGTTTTTACTCAAGATGAGATAACTGAGGTTGTTCAAATCTATGGATTACCAGGAGATAGATGGAAAGTTGAAGAGGCATGGCGTTACGATCGCTTTATTGAAGCACAAGTATGGGATGCTCGTCCAATCGAGAAATTTCTACGATCATAGTTTGATAATTTTGTAGCTTCTAGCCAGTTACCGCAGAAATAGCTGATTAGCTCAATCTAACTTTTCTGAAAATTTTCAGAGAATTAAGAGAATTAATTGAGGCGGTTAAGAGCAAAGGTGGTTGGTATTCCTCCAGAAATTTCTTTCTTTATTTTTTATAAGCTTTTGCCGAAGCAGAAATCCAAGTATAAGCAGCAATACAAAATGGCAGCAAAATAAAAATCGCTCCAGAAATCACAGGATGCTCTCTAACGGTACTAATAGAACTCATGGCTGTTAGGCCTAAACCAAGGTAAACCAAACCAATTAAGGGAATTCCAAGGACTAATAAGGCAAATTTTTTATCGGGATTCATTTTATCAGGATTCATATTTTATCTCGCACAAATTTACTGGTGTGGATTTAACATTACCAAAGCCTTACAATAAAATCCTAAGTCTACAAAGTTTTTAAACGATCGAGACACATAAAAATAGGGACGTTGATAAAAACCCCCCTATTGTTTACTCATTACTAAAATTTACATTCCAGGAAGATTCAAACCACTAGTTAACTCTTCCATTCGTCCACGCATCATTTCTGTAGACTGTTCATAAGCAGATTTCATGGCGGCTGTTACAGATGCAGAAAGAGCTTCTGCTCCCTGAGACATTGCATCAGGAGAAATCTCCACACGACGGGGTTCTTGGTTGCCACTCATAACTACTTTAACTAATCCGTCTTCGCTAGTTCCTTCAATTTCTAGCTGTTCCAATTCATTTTGGAGTTGTTGCGCTCCTGCTTGTACTTCCTGAGCTTTTTTGAAAGCATCAGCGAGTTCTTTCATTTTTCCTAATGGACCAAATCCTTTTCCTGCCATATCTATTTAGTTTTTAGTTTTTTTATTAGTTACTACGAAATTAACCAGAACAATAAGTTTAACTTAGAAAAAAGCTATCTAGAATTCTCCGATAAGCTTAACTTCTGGCTCTAAAGATACTGAACAATGATATTCTACTTTTTCTTGAGCATAGCGAATTAATTCAAATATATCGTTAGCAGTAGCCGTACCACAGTTAAGAATAAAGTTGGCATGGCGATGGGCTATTTGAGCATCACCAATCTTATAACCTTTTAAACCTAGCTGTTCTATTAGTCTGGCTGCTGCGTAGGGTTGAGGATTACGGAAAACGCTACCACAACTAGGAAGATGATAAGGTTGAGTCGTCTTGCGCTGCGTCCAGTTTTGATTAGAAAGTTCCATGATCTCAGCTTTGGTATAGCCAGGTTCAAGTTGCATGTTCGCCCTGACTACCAGGCGATTATCTCCCTGTAGATTAGAGGTACGATAAGCATAAGCTAAATCTTCTGGTTTTAATTCGCTAATTGTACCATCGGGAGATAAGACAGTAGCACTAACTAAAATATCTGCCATACAAGAAGTATGTGCGCCCGCATTCATCACCACCCCACCACCTACTGTACCAGGAATTCCCACCGCCCACTCTAGCCCTTTTAAACCCCTTTTAGCAGCTTTCCAGGCTAATTTTGCGATCGCTTCTCCCGCATCAGCAGTTAATAAACCCGTCTCTGGATTAAATTCGTAACTGCGGAAATATTTAGTAGAAAGTACAAAACCAGGAATACCGCGATCGCTAACTAGTAAGTTTGAACCAGCCCCTAACAAAGTCAAAGGCATATTCTGAGCCTGATACCATTCAAAACTAGCCTCCAGTTCGTCCCAGTTTCTTGGTGCAGCATACCATTGAGCATCTCCGCCAACTTTATAAGAAGTTTGGTTAGCTAGAGATACGTCAGACTGAATCAAATTATCGCTATTCATTTAATTAATAATGGATAATTAATAATTTATTATTAAGGTTGATTGATGATATCTCTTGAAACTGAATTTGGCTAGTTTTTGAAAAGTTAATACAAAGCAATTGTTCTGGGAATAGCTTGATTTAGGTTTCCCGCACCCAGAAACATTGCTAAATCTCCTGAGTGTAATATTTCTTGCTGAATAAACTGCTCAATAGAATCTACGAGTGGGTAATAGTGAACATTATCATGATTCTGGGCGATCGCTTTGACTAAATCTTCTCCACTAATGTCAAAGATATTTTTTTCTCCTGCACTATAGATATCTGTAATCACTACTACATCAGCATCTTTAAATGCAGTGGCAAATTCAGCTAAAAAAGTATGGGTGCGACTGTAACGATGAGGTTGAAAAATTGCTACAACCCTTTGTAGAGATTCATTACCTTCGACCTTAAGTTTAGCAGCAGCTAAAGTAACATCAATTTCACTAGGATGATGAGCATAATCATCGATAAAGGTAATGCCGTTAGCTTCTCCTCGATGCTCAAAACGTCTTTTTGTTCCGCCAAATGTGGCTAGAGATTGGGCAATCGTCGTAAATTCTAGACCTATTTGCCGTCCTACAGCGATCGCTGCTAAGGCATTACTTAGGTTATGTTCTCCCAAGAGTGGTAGCTGTAATTCCCCTAAACACACTCCCCTTTCCCAAATTTTGGCATTACTTCCTTGGGAATGATATTGAATATTCTTGGCAGTATAGTCTGCCCCTCTAGCTGAATTTAGACTATAGCTAATAGTAATTGCTAGTTCATCACGAATGATCGGATCGTCAATACAGCCAATTAGAGTATTACATTGTCCTGCAAAGGTTTGGAAAATACCAATTACTTCTTGAATATCTTGATAGCGATCGGGATGATCTAGCTCTATATTTGTAATTACACCAATACTAGGATAATGTTTAATCAGAGAACCATCAGACTCATCTGCTTCGGCAACTAAGTATTCTCCTTGACCTCTACGAGCATTACCATCCCAAGCATCGACTTCGCCACCGACAATAATCGTTGGCTCGAGATTGCTCTTAAACAACATATAACCAATCAAGCTACTAGTAGTGGTTTTACCATGTGTCCCTGAAACAGCAATACTTTGATACTGTTCAATTAAAGCGGCTAAAAGATCGGAGCGATGAAAAATAGGACAACCTAACTTAACTGCTGCTTGATATTCTGGGTTATTTTTAGCGATCGCCGTAGAGCAAATAACTTGCGGCAAACAATCAGAGCGATCATTGAGAGTTTCCACTCCCATCATAGTCTCTAGTGTTCCCCTTGTAGATACTGATAGGGGTTGACGTTTTTGACTGGGGTGGGAAGCAAAAAAATCTAAATTACTTGCTTCATGACCATAAAAAATCTTAATTCCCAAAGCTTCTAGGCGATCTGTAATATGACTAGAACGCAAATCAGAACCCGATACTGACAGTTGGCGTTGAGCAACAATGTAGGCCAAAGCCGACATTCCAATTCCCCCGATACCGATAAAATGAAATGGTCTACCATTCAAATCTACTTTTGTCACTCTTTTATCTCCTCCCATAACACAATTATTCCGCTCAACGCTCATAGATTATTCCGTCGTTCTGAAGTGAAATAGTCTGTAACTTAATATCGCTCTAAACAATACGGGCTATGATAACAATAATTTTTTAAACTTAGGTATAAACAATAACTAGTAAATAGACAAACTTATTTTTTAAATCAATATCTTTGAGCAAATCAACTTAGAAATCAACAGTCTAATTGCTTTTAACACAACATTTTAGGCTTTTCTTAATTTATTTAATGTTAACCAAACTATTTCGGTCAGATTGTTGCTTTTCTTAATGCTCAAATTGATTATAAGTAAGGTCTTGAATTGTGCTTACTTTACGATATGATGAGTCTTATTAAGAATGTTTTAATCTATTAACCTAATAAATAGAGGGCAAGAAATAGTGGCTAGAGTAGCAATTAACGGTTTTGGACGTATTGGGCGTAACTTTGTCAGATGCTTACTAAGTAGAGATAACAGCAACCTAGAGTTGGTAGGTATTAATGATACCTCCGATCCTAAAACTAATTCTCACTTGTTGAAACATGATACGATGCTGGGTATTTTAGATGCTGACGTTCAACATGATAGTAATTCTTTAATCGTTAACGGTAAAACAATTAAGTGCGTCTCCGATCGCAATCCTTTGAACTTGCCTTGGAAAGAATGGGATGTTGATATCGTTATCGAATCTACAGGCGTTTTCCGCGATGCAGAAGGTGCAGGGAAACATCTCCAGGCGGGCGCAAAAAAAGTAGTTATTACTGCTCCTGGTCGTGGTCCCAACATCGGTACTTATGTCGTGGGTGTTAACGATCAAGACTATAAGCCTGGTGAATTTGATATTGTTAGTAACGCTAGTTGTACTACCAACTGTCTAGCTCCTATCGTCAAAGTGATTCATGAGCAGTTTGGCATCATCAAAGGCACAATGACTACCACCCATAGTTACACTGGTGACCAGCGTATTCTTGATGCTAGCCACCGCGATCTTAGAAGAGCAAGAGCGGCAGCAGAGAATATTGTACCTACCTCTACTGGTGCAGCCGTAGCAGTAGCTCTAGTATTACCCGAACTCAAAGGCAAACTCAACGGTATTGCCATGCGTGTACCTACTCCCAATGTTTCTGTTGTTGATTTAGTTGCTCAAGTCGAGAAGAAAACCATTGTCGAAGAAGTTAATGGAGCTTTAAAAAAAGCTGCTGAAGGAGAACTCAAAGGCATTTTGGGCTATACTGACTTACCTTTAGTATCCTCAGACTTTAAAGGTACTGATGTATCTTCTACTATTGATGGACAACTGACTATAGTCATGGATGGCGATATGGTAAAAGTCATCGCTTGGTATGACAATGAATGGGGTTATTCTCAGCGTGTTGTTGACTTAGCTCAATTAGTTGCTAGCGGTATGTAGAGCTGATTAATATCGCTATCATCTTTTTCCAAACACCTTACTACCATGTTGTACAAGGTGTTTTTTGATAGGCTTATACCGCTAATTAAAACTAGCTAGATGTATATAGGTTGGGTAAATTCTGAGTTTTGAGAAAATTTATACCTTGTCAGGTAGGTAAATCTCACTTTCAATTCAGCAGAATACTTGAAAACCAATTTTGCCCACCCTACTTTTAACTTCTATTGCTACTTGATTTTATTTTTATCTTTTTACTTAAGATTAAATAGATAATCTTGAGCGATTTTGACAATTCTTTCTGAGGCTTTTCCATCTCCAAAAGGGTTAATTGCTGTTGCCATTTGTTGATAAATAGCTGAATTTTCCAGCAACTCTGCTGCTGAATTCAAAATTATTTGTGGATTAGTACCAATCAGTTTTGCTGTCCCTGCTTCAACGGCTTCTGGTCTTTCAGTAGTTTCCCGTAAAACTAAAACAGGTTTGCCTAAACTAGGTGCTTCTTCTTGTAACCCTCCTGAATCGGTCAAGAGTAAATAGCAGCGAGCAATTGCCCCTACCAATTCACTATAATCTAAAGGTTCAGTTAAAAACACTCTTGGATGATTACCTAATGCTGCTTTAATTGGTTCTCGAACAGTAGGATTACGATGTAGAGGTAAAAGTAATGCAGTATCGGGAAAACGTTCTAGGATAACGTTAAATCCCTTCAAAATATCTTCTAAAGGTTTTCCCCAGTTTTCTCGGCGATGAACTGTAGCTAGTAATACCCGATATTTGTGCCAATCCAAATTATTTACCTTACACTCAGGCTGACTGTCTGCCACAGTTAAGAGAGTATCAATTACAGTGTTACCTGTATGATGAATTTCTCCTGTTACTCCAGATTTTTGTAGATTTTGTACCGCTAGTTTAGTTGGTGCAAAGTGAAATTGAGCAATTTGAGAAATTAGACGGCGATTAGCTTCTTCTGGATAAGGATTATACAAGTTATTTGTACGCAATCCTGCTTCAACATGACCGACAGGAATTTGGTGATAAAATGCTGCCAAAGCTGCGGAAAAGGCAGTAGTAGTATCTCCTTGAACAAAAATTAATTGGGGTTGAATTTCGGCAAAAATTGTTTCTAATCCCTGTAAACTATCGCAAGTAATACTAGTGAGAGTTTGCTGCGGTTTCATAATCCCCAAATCGCGATCTGCCTTCAAGTCAAACAATTCCATAACTCGATCTACCATTTCTCTGTGTTGTCCCGTGAGAATGAGATTGGTTTTGACCTGAGCGAGATTACGAAGCTGCCGAATAACTGGAGCAAGCTTGATGGCTTCGGGACGAGTCCCTAAAATTACTCCTACAGATACAGTTGCTATAGTCATATTGATTTGGCAAGAAAAAAAAGTTAAAAAAATTTATACTCAGTCCATGAATTGAAACCAATAGTATCGAAAATCAACTATTCAAGCCATTTTATATTTAATTTCACCCAGCTACTTAAAATTAACGATACTGTTTTAGCAAATTGTTGTCTTCTCTTACAAAAGTCCAGTCTCGCAGGAAAATCCTAATAACCAACTAGTTTAAATTATTTTTTAGCTTCAGTCTGGTAAAACTTGGATAATAGAAAAACACAATAAAAAACCCAGTATATACTGGGCTTTTTAACTAATTTTCAACTAATTGTGCTCGCTAACTAAAACTAATATTTATTGGTGAGGTTTGAATTCTCTCCAGCTATTAGTAGATAGTTATTTGAGAGCTAAACTAACAATTATCCTGAAGTGATTATTATTGGTTAGCAACATCTAACTGGCAAGTCAAAGGGCAAGAAGCATAAACAGGCATATTAACTAAAGCATTTTGTCCATGTAGCCAACTTAACCAGCTCACCTCTTCTGGATGAATTCCTTTAAAGGATAGGATTGATGCACCGATCAGCACTACAGAAATATTTAGGAGCAAAATACTTCCAGTAACTACTAAAACTGCACTAGCAGGTATAAATGTTTGCAAAATAATTGTGGCTAAAATACCTATTGTCACTACCAAAACTCCAACGGGAAAACCCACCACCAGCAAGCATACTGTTAAAGTAAAACTCCAAATCAAAAAGCTTTTTATCAAACTAAAGTAACTATTCTTTTGTACTAATTCCATTATTCTTAGGCTCACCAACAACAACAATTAAAAAAGATATTCTTGAACTAACTTGAACTAATTGAACTAATAAATTTAGCTCTTGTGCATCGTTATACCTAAGTATAAAAAACTCTAATCAATAAAATACATCTTTTAAATATAATTTTACATTCTGTCTGTGACTAAGCACAGTTTGGATCTGATATTTATTGATCCCTAGTTATTTATAGGCTATTTACGATCTTTGAATCTCAATAATAAGGTGTTGAGAAATAATCTAATATTTCTTAATAAATGGAATATTACTATCTTTAAGGTTACTAGGTATTAATACTTATGATACTTAGTAACTAAACAAAAGATAGACATATTTTTTAACTTTATCTTTCACAACAATCTGTTTAATAACTCAGCCACATACCTAAAACCAAATATATTCAACCAAGAAGCTGATTGTTATAAATATGTAGGAGGTTGGGCATACTAAGTCTAGAAAAGATTACAGTTCAAAATAATCATAATAAAATGAATCAAAGAATAGGTTCGCAGCCGTTACCCCCGCCTCCACCATCAACTTTGGGTCGAACTAATAATAATTTAACTGCCCAACAACCATCTAACATTCAAAACTCAAATAAAAAAGGTACAGCAGCTAGTGGTGGTCAAAAACCACCAACCCCTGCTGCCCAAGTCAAATCTAGTCGTCCCAAGCGTTCTTCTGGTCAACCATCATTAGAGTACATTATCAAAAAAGCTTATGAACAAGGATATTCTGATATACATCTGGGAGTAGAAGAAGTGCCACGAATGCGCGATCGCGGTGAAATGGCTTTGACAGAATATCCCAAAACCGATCTCAATACATTTATGAGTTGGATACATGAAGTATTATCCGATGAAGAAGTAGACAAGTTTAAACGAGAATTAGAATTTGATGGGGCGACTCAATACGATTTTGCTCGGGTCAGGATTAATATCTTTGATACTCTGCGGGGTCCCGCGCTAGTTATGCGACTAATTCCTCTGAAGATTCTAACTATGGAACAGTTAGGACTACCCCCCGTATTCCAAGATATTTCCGATGCCCATAAGGGTTTAATTTTAGTTACAGGTCCTACAGGTTCAGGTAAATCTACTACTATGGCGGCGATGGTAGATTATATCAATAAAGAACACGCCAAACACATTATTACTATCGAAGATCCGATTGAATTTGTGCATCAAAGTAGGCGTTCACTAATCAAACAACGGGAAGTTGGTATCAACACACGCCAATTTGATAATGCTCTTAAGGCAGCTTTAAGGGAAGACCCCGATATCATTTTAATCGGGGAAATGCGCGATCGCGAAACCGTTAATACAGCTCTTAAAGCGGCGCAAACGGGGCACTTAGTCATGGGAACATTACACACCAATAGCGCGATTAAAACTATTGAAAGGATTTTGACTCTTTACACTGCCGAGGAACAAGATGCTATGCGCATTGCTATTTCCGAGTCTTTAGTAGCGGTCATTTCCCAGGGATTGTGTAGGACAACCGATGGTAAAAGAGCAGCATATCATGACATTCTGGTAAACACCGAAACCATTAAAGACTACATCAAACAAGGTAAATATGATGAAATTCATAGCCTGATGCAAGATGGAGACTACGACGGTATGATTACCACTAATCAAGCTTTGTTTAGGCTTTATGAAGAAGGCAGAATTACTGAAGAAGTTGCTTTAGAAATGTCTCCTACAGCTAACGAAATGGCAATGATGCTCCGAGGAAGATTGTAAATCATGTAAATCATAAATTAAATATAGTGAAGAAATAGTGAAGGAGAACAAGTTATGATTCGAGTATTCGTGTCTTTAACCAATTGCCAAAATTGACAGATAGACTATCTTCTTTACCCAACATCTTTAAAGGTATTGTTGTATTTACCCCTGGGGGGGATCTAATTTACGGGATAGACCCCAATAAACAAGCTCAGTGGCATATTCATTTATGTCTTGGACTACAAGAAATATGGGGGTTATCTGATTTCCCCCATTTTTTAGTGCCAGGATATACCGCAACCGTAGAAAGCTTGTTAGATCCTCAGACACAACAGATCAAAGTTATTGCTGAGATTTATCCTCCAGTACAACGTTATATACCCTTATTACAAGTCTTATTCGATCTAGAAATCACAACAAACTGGCACATTGCTCCCTGGCAAGAGGAGCATTGTAACCGAGCAATAATCGAGACTTACCAAACGCATTTTCCACAGCTTTGGGAACAACGTGATTTAATTATTCGCTTTGACCCTAAACACACTACCAAATTAGCTTCAGAAATCAAGCAGCTGGAAATGCATGAGTCTAATACTACTAACATCACCACAGGTGAGAAAGCTGGAGGATATAATTTGCGCTTGTTTATCTCTAGCGATAACTTGAGTTCTGAGAAAACTTTGAGCAGTATCCATCAGCTATTAGAGGACGGGTTAACTAGCCCCTATACTCTAAAGGTGGTCGATATTAACAAAAATCCCGAACAAGCTCAAATCAATCAAGTTACAGTAACTCCTACTCTAGTTAGGGTTTCGCCTAAACCAGTACGGCGTATAGTAGGACAACTCGATGATATTGAGAGGGTATTACGCATTATTTCCAACTTTTAAGAGATAAATGTTTCTACTTGGTTGAAATGTGTAACTTTATACTTTTAGGAATTAAATAAATCTGTTAAAACGATTACATTACCAAGTAGTCGACGCGATCGCTTTTTCACTATTGAATTACCTAAATTCAGCCATTTACCTAAGTTAAGCCAAAGTTTCAGGACAATAGCCCAACCCTCTAGTAAACTGCTGACGGAAAGCTTCAATGTCTTTAGTATCTGGTATACCGTGAGAAACGACTGCCACTTGGTAACGGCGCATCACTTCTACAGGAGACTGTCCTGTCTCTAAACTCCAAAACACCATTTTAAGGCGCATTTCGGGTTCATAAGCAATACCCAATTCAGACATAAAAGCTCTAAAATTACCGTGTAGCTTAGGTTTAAGAGCTTGAGGGAAACGAATTTTAACAATCCAACCGTCAATTTGATGAATGACAGTTAGAGAAGCACCTAGAGTATGCTCCATGTTGCGAAGATAATTGATCGTTCTTAGTGTAACGCTGGCATTTGCCAGAAAATAAAGATAGTCCATAAACACCGTTTTCAGGAATCCCATGTATATAGTCTGACAATAAATACACCAGTTACGCTTGGGGAAAAGCACCCGATCTTTTAAATTTGCTATAGGGGATATTACCCAAATACGATCGTGCAAAATGAACTTATTAATCAGAATGAACGAAGATTTTTTACTTTCTAGCTACAATTATCAGTTGCCGCAAGAGCTTATTGCTCAAGCTCCAGCCGTCCCCAGGGATAGTTCCCGTCTGCTGATCGTAGATTCACCGATCTCTTGTGTTCATGGTATTTTTCACGATTTAGCTGATTGGCTAAAACCAGGAGACTTGTTAGTCCTCAATAATACCCGTGTCATTCCTGCTCGTCTTTATGGTTATAAAGCTACAGGCTCTCAAATAGAAATTTTACTTTTAGAAGAAAAATTAGCTAACTGTTGGTTGGCTTTGGTTAAACCAGGGAAACGTTTCCCAGAAGGAGCAGAAATTTTTTTTTCTCCAGTAAATACTCAGAAATCTTTAGGGGATTTTCAGCTCAAAGCGATCGTCGTAGGACGAGATGAGGCTACAGGAGGCAGAATTTTAAAATTTGACTTACCAAAAGGCGAAACTCTGTGGCAATTTTTAGAGCAATACGGACAGTTACCTCTGCCACCTTATATTACTAATCATGAGTCGGCTGACGAGCGCTATCAAACAGTATATGCTCAAGAGCCAGGAGCGATCGCCGCTCCCACTGCTGGTTTACACTTTACTCGAGAGTTGCTAACTAAGTTACAACATCAGGGTATTGAGCAGACTCAGATCACTCTTCATGTAGGAATTGGTACTTTTCGCCCTGTAGAAGAAGAACAGATTACTGACCATACTATGCATCAAGAATGGATTGAAATTGGCGAAGAAACAGTTAGTAAAATTTTAGAGACCAAAGCAAGGGGAGGTAGAGTTATTGCAGTGGGGACAACAGCTACTAGGGCATTAGAAGGGGCAGCTAGAGAAGCTCAAGAGTCTGGCAAAACTTTACAGGCTTTTCGAGGTACAACTGATTTATTTATTTATCCAGGTTATCAATGGCAAGTAGTCGATGGGTTGATTACCAATTTTCATTTGCCTGGTTCTAGTTTACTAATGTTGGTTAGTGCTTTGATTGGCAGAAATCGCTTATTAAAACTATATCAAGAGGCGATCGCCCTTAATTATCGTTTTTATTCGTTTGGGGATGCGATGTTAATTTTACCCACAGCTAGAGGCTGTTAATTTTTAACTTTTACTAATCAGTTGTTTGAGTTGATAAATCAGAATTTACCTTCATTTCCGCTATAGGCAAAGATATTTTGACAATTGTTCCTAGAGCTTCCCCTTCACTGTATAAAGTGATAGTTCCCTGCATCAACTCCAGCAGATTGCGAGAAATAGCCAAACCCAAGCCAGTTCCGCCAAACTTTCGGGTTGTAGAACCATCTACCATCACAAAAGGGTTAAATAACTTGCTTTGTTGGCTTTTCTCAATACCAATTCCTGTGTCTTCAACGACAATTACTACTTCTTGATTGTCATAGTTCTGCTCACTGTCGCTATATTTGATCGTGGAATGATGATTGATATCTGAACAATTCTCTAACTTAGTTTCTGGTATTTTGTCTTTATGAAGATTATTATCAACTATTGTTCCAGAATTATTTTGATAGGTCGTGGCAGGAGCTAGTAAATATTGCTCGTTTTCTTGTTCAAAATTATCTTCTTTCGGTCTAATAATTACACTAATAGAGATAGTGCCATAATCAGTAAACTTAACGGCATTACTAACTATGTTGATCAATACCTGTTTTAGTTTTGCTGGATCTGCCTGGACGTAAATATCTTGCTCCCACATTGGTGGTTGAAAATCTAAAGACTTACGCTGAATTGAAACTAGGTGAAGGTCAATTACCTCATTAAGTATTTTGCGTAATTCAACTTTTTCAATAGTTACCGAAAGTTTACCCGCCTCAATTTTCGAGATATCTAAAACATCGTTAATAATGCCCAAAAGATGAATTGCCGCATCATCAGCCTGTTGCAAAAACTCCAGCTCTTCTTCTTTACTGTCGCAGTATCCATCTTGAACAATCCGAATACAATTAATAATGCCATTTAGAGGGGTTCTTAGCTCATGGGAAGTATTTGCCAAAAATTCGCTTTTCAATTTATTGGCATTTTGCGCTTCTTTCCAAGCCGAGACAATTTCTTCTCCCCAAGTTCTGAGTCGACCAACCATATCGTTAAGAGCTACAGAAAGTTGATTAAATTCTCGAATTTGAAAATTTTCTGGTAAGCGATCGCTACTAGAGTATAAACGATCTTCTTTAAGAGAATAATCTCGAATTTGTTCTAGGGGTCGTGCTAGTTCACGAGACACATATAAAGTAGCCAGAGAGCTAGCAGCAATTAATCCCAGGGTCATGCCCACGAGGGCTTGGCGAATATCTTTGAGGGGTTCTAGAGCTGCATCTATGGGGCTAACGGCGAGAATAATCCATTTTTCTTGATTGTTGTTGCTTACAGGGGAAGGGATGGAACTATATCCAGCGACTAATTCAACTCCATCTGTTTCCAAATAAAATAAATGCAAAAAATCTGGTTGATTAGCGATCGCATTTTCTAATAGACTATTTAGCCTTTGAGCATCGGGCATTTGCTTAATATTGCGCCCTACTCGCTGTACAAAAGGATGAGCCAGAATAGTTCCATCTTGATCGATAACGACAGGATAACCCTCTAAAGAGCCAGGTTCAATAATTTCTTGGGTCAGAATAGCCGACTTAACACTAAGGGCATAACGAAGATTACCATTGCGATCGTAGACTGGAGCAGTTAACCAAAGTTTAAGTTGACGACGAAAGGGGTTGTCGCTAGTATTTTCAGAATCTCGGATTAAAGAAGTCGATGGTAATAGCAGCTTGACATTTACTTGGGAAGGAGTAGTCAAAATCTGTTGTTTCTTTTTTTGCCAGGTACTGCTTTCTAGTTCTACTGATTCGCTACAACTTGAGGCGATCGCTTTATTAGTATTTAAATCAGTAATCTGAGCGCAGAGAATATCTGTCGGCAATACTTCTGTTAGTTGAGCGATGAATAATTGGGGATCTGACATATCTGAGCGAGAAATTGCCGCATCACTGGCACTGGCAAGATTATTACGTAGAGCTTCAATTGATTGTTTGACAATATCTCCTTTTCTTACTGCGCTCTCTGTTAAATTTTGTCTGGCGGTCTCTAAAAAAGCCGATCTAGCTTTTCTGTAGGTGACATAAACTCCCATTAATAAAACTGGAACACTAACCAAAAGAATGCGCGAGAGCAATATACGTCGGAAAGAGGATTGACCTGGTGCCATAAGAAAAGATTTAGGCTCAAGTTTAAACTATAATCTCTACTGTTGTATTTTAATGATATCCACTCAAATAACATTTGCCATTCTTGCAGATTGTCAAAATTGAGCGGGGTTGGTGTTAGGACACCTCAAAAGCTTGTAAACTGTGCTACACAGATATTTAAAGTTACTTGATGAATAGGCTACCACACACAACTGCTATTTTAGCTATGACTGCCGATGGTAAAATTGCTGACCATCAGGGTTCTGCCGCTCGTTTTGGTTCACCCAACGATAAAATGCACTTAGAACAACAAGTTTCTTTAGTAGATGCAGTATTATTTGGCGCAGATACTTTACGGGCTTATGGTTCTGCCCTATCGGTATCTAATTTGAAGTTATTGCAGTCTAGATTAGAGCGATCGCAAAAACCGCAGCCAGTCCAAATTGTCGTTTCAGCTTCAGGAAATTTAGATTCTCAGTGGCGTTTTTTTCAACAATCAGTACCGCGATGGTTACTTACTGTACCCAGTGGCGCAGAATTGTGGCAAGCTAAAAAAGAATTTGAGCGCATTATCATTATTCATGACACCCACAAAAATAACTCAGCTATTAATTGGGTTTCAACCTTTATTAGGTTCAGAAAATTAGGTTTAAACAAACTGGCAATCTTAGGTGGAGGAGAACTTATCGCATCTATCTTAGCCTCGGATTTAATTGATGAACTCTGGCTAACTATTTGTCCTATAATTTTTGGCGGTAATAATTCCCCAACTCCTGTCGGGGGAATTGGGCTTTTACAATCCCAGGGAAAAAAACTCAAGCTGTTGGAAGTTAAACAAATTGATCAAGAAGTCTTTCTACACTATCAGGTGCAAGGGGCAAGAAATTAAGTGGAATGAGTGTAATGTCATACAGTAATTATTTCCCTAATTCTTACCTGGAAGCTCGTCATAATTTCATGGCTTGTTGTTCTGAGGGGGCAACCTTTGTTGAATCATGGCAGCATCCTTTAAGGGGCATAGTTGGCGAAAAGCTGTATGTGGATTTGGCTTGCTTTGGTGATATTACAGCTGACAAAGTATTAGTATTATTATCTGGAACTCATGGAATAGAAGGGCTTTGTGGTTCTGCTATCCAAGTCGGTTCAATTAAAACAGGATGGCATCGCCAAGCCGATGGTGATTTAGCAATCTTGATGATTCATGGGCTTAATCCTTGGGGAATGAGCCATTTTAGGCGCGTTAATGAAGATGGGGTCGATCTCAATCGCAATTTTCTAGATTTTCAGCAAGCCTTGCCTATAAATTCTCTTTATGATCAGCTGGCTGATGTTATTGTGCCTCAGCAATGGACAACAAAAACTCAAGTTAAAACTTTCAATCAAATTGTTGAATATTTATTTAATTCTGAATCTCAGATTGAAGATTTAGCTAGAGGACAATATCAATATTGGTACGCGCCTTTTTATGGTGGAGAAGTTCCTACTTGGTCGAATCGGGTTTTTGATAAAATAGCCAATAAATATTTTCTAGATAAGCAAGTAGTGGGCTTGCTTGACTACCATACAGGATTAGGACAATATTCCACAGGACAGTTAATGACTATCGCCAACCATACTGTTACTCAACAGAATTTAGCTTCAGCAATTTGGGGAGATAAATTAGTGATGACTGGTTCAGAAAACTCTGTTGCTGCTTATCAGCCCCAAGGAACTTTAATTACGACACTACAAAATAAATTGACTACATCAATTTGTATCGCTGCTGCTTACGAATTTGGGACTATACCACAAACAGAAGTTTTTAATGCTCTACGTGCTGACCATTGGTTACACGCCTACGGAGATTTAAACAGTGAACAAGCCTCAGAAATCAAACAAAATATGCTTAATGCTTTTTACGGCGATCGCTCTGATTGGCAAGAATCGATTTTTAACCTCGCTTTGTCCGCCCAAGAAGAACTATACACGGGTTTAAAATCAGGAGTTGCATCTTTTTTTACAGAATGATTTGAGCTTCAGGAAAAATGAAGTATTTTTAAGTCAATTCCCAATTTGATTTCGCCCTAATCTGTGAGCGTTGGTTAATTAAACTACTCAAAACTATTTAATCTAAAGAATGAGATCGCCAAACCAAATTTTAACCGTTTCACCATAATCTATATTGAAGGGTAATATAGCTTCGATGGGAGTTGACAAAACTGATCTTAGAGCCACAATAGCGAATATATAATTATTGGTTATAGTTCATTGGTTATAGTTCAGATACGGTCAGAAAATAGTTTAAAAATATAAGGAGTGAGGAGTGGGTAAAAAGAGTAAATTTATTCAAGCTGCAAGTATAAGCACAGCTGTATTACTTAATACTGTCACCTTGGCGGTAGCTGAAAATTCACCTAATTCTAGTTCTAATAATTATCAAATATCAGGCAAAATTAAGGATTCAAAACTAGAAAAAAATCAAACTTTATCATCTGCTACTGCATTACCTTCATCTATCAGAGTTGATGAGCAAAATCTCCAGTTATCTAATTTTTCTGAAGATACTTTTTCTCGCTTACGTTCAGTTGAAGTAGCTCAGTCAACAGACTCGACGACAGATATTATTAAACCAGCACAGCAGTCGATTCCTAATACAGAAAAACTCAATCCCAGTGCCAATCCTCTATCATTTCCAACTCAACCAGATGAGGTTGAGGTTGATACTCAAAAACCCATTACCTTAGAACAGGCGATCGAACTATCACTGAAAAATAATAAAGAAATAGAAGATGCTCGAATCAACGTAGAGCGTTCAGAAGCAGTATTAAGAGAAAATAGAGCAGCACTTTTTCCCACTTTAGACTTGAGCAGTGGACTGAGCTATAGTAACGATGCCTTCCTTGATAG
>JAAUYG010030551.1_pt1 | contig 16530 bp, 16 predicted proteins | sample 7278091 | NCBI WGS metagenome assembly JAAUYG01 (sample SAMN14350201, study PRJNA611818) | marine sediment metagenome | isolation source: surface marine sediment (0.6m) | place: French Polynesia: Moorea | collected 2018-08 | reverse complement strand
GTAACCGAGAAAATAACGAAAAAAGTAACGGAAAACGTAACGAAAAGAGTAACAGGTCTAGTACATGTATTAACAAGAAGCCCAGGGGCTTGGTGCTCTGCTTGACAAAATGGAGATCTAGATGTATCTTTCACTCAAAAACCTGCCGTTTTCGAGGCACAAGGTTTTTCTTAAATTAGAAATACACCGAATGATCCCCCAGAATTACCTGAAGCATTTAACTTCACAAGTATCCTGGGTACGTAGGTAGGGGTGTAGAAGGCGACTGCTGTTAACATGGCTAGATGCATATACTGGCTCTCGGCCTTGAGGGGTAAGGCAACTCTGGATCTTCAGGTGCGTGGGGGGAAAACCAACACCCAACGAACTGGTGGAAGTAGGGATGTTATTGCGTGGCACAATGACATTATCGGTCCGGACAACCAGCTGCGGTATATTGTGTGGTAGAAGGACCGTCGATTGACCGAGTTAAAGTCCATTGACTCCGTTATTTTTCGTCAAGATTCAAGATTCAAGATTGCTTTATTTGCCCTATCAATTATGCAATGACATTGGCTAACACAAAGAAAGCATGCTATATCTAAATTCTAACCGCTAGGTGTATGTGCCTAGTGCACAGAGTGTTATCAACAGAAAACGTTTGGGTGTACATGTAAATGGATTTGACCTACTTCTATCCAGGTATCTCTCTTTTTCGTCATGAAATATATAGAGCGCTGATATAGCCAGGACGCAATGGGCCGCCTCTAGCCCAGCGAAATACAAAGCCAGCAACCAACAACCGACCCCTGGCAACCGACCTCAAGACTAGAAGTGTAGAGTCCCCCCTGCAGGTTGATGACACAACAAACAACCCTCTCGGCATACGACCAGGCACCCGCTGCGATCCCAAGTCCCCAATACCCTCCGCCCTCCCTCTGACCCCCCTCCTTCCGTCAAGACCCCCCCCCCCGTATTACCCTCCACCGAGGCTAGGGCCCCGTTCTCACCAAAAGCGAAATAGCGGCCGAAATAGGACCCGGTGCCGCCAACCAACTACCCTGCCTCACAGGGTGCTTCTCCATCTGCCCATCTCTGGTATCCCGGTGGTGAACGTCACATTGACTGAGCACCCACCCCACGCCTCTGCTGCTGAAGGCGAAAGTCAAAAAGGCTGAGTAGGGCCGGATCCGGTCCCCCGGATCCAGGCTTGATACATTTGTACCTGACCGCTGTGCAAATTGACGCCGACGTATCCCTTGCTTACTGAGAGACAATATGGCACAAAATTACACATGAAATAATCTTGATATTAATGAGCAAATAAATCCGGCCAGCACTACAGTTGATTTGTGTGTTGGTCAAAAATGTTATAAGGAAGCAAATAACAAGAAAAAGTAACCGACAAAATAACGAAAAACGTAACGGAAAAGTAACGAAAAGAGTAATAGGCCTAGTATTAAAAATGTAACCAAAAGTAACGGAAAAGCTAACAGGTTTAGCAATGCATTATGACGGTACATGAAGTGCAGGCGTTCCCCTTTTTAAAATCAAATAGGTTTCTTGTTTTCCAAGGTTTTATCTAGGCCTGTTATGAAAGTCAGGATCTGCACGTGTTTCAGAGGCATTGGACAGAAGATGTTGCGTGAGACAAGACTCAGTGGGGCAAGGTATCTTTGCGGACAATGACGTGTTATATAAGTCTGATGACTGATAATTCATGTTAAATCTGCAGTACAAATAACTTTGCTTTATATATTAATTTAGACATTGTGTTATCTGTGACGGGAAACAAAATTATTACCTGCCCACTATGTATGTTACGTTTTGCACCGGCAGTAAGTTGGAAAGAGCATGACAATTAATGCCGAAAATTCACATTTAATCGCTATCTATTGAACGATTGACTAATTAATAAAAGGTGTTTTACCCATTACTGACCCTACAATAACACATTATTTCCTGTCTCAGTGCTGTGCAAGGCACTGTTACCTTTTCCGCTAGACTCGCCCCGGCTCAACGGACAAAACAAGCAGTGGACAGGTGTTATTACTAGTTGCATCTAATTAGGAGGTGCACTGGTTTGATAATGACAACAGAGTGTGCGATGCCGGCCTGTGGGGATAGAGGTGAGAATTGTCAAAACGTTGTCCTAGGTAAACAGGCAGCGAGAGAGGGGGCAGTGGGAGGGGGGATGGAGAGGTGACAGGCGGGAACAGACGGGATGACACCTTAAACCTGGACCGTCATATACGGATTAGCCAAACCCCCGGGACAAAACCGCGCAGTATCGCCATTGAGATTCAAGATTGCTTTATTTGTCCGTATCATTCACGCAATGACATCGGTTAACACAAAGAAAGCCTGATATAACCTAAATTCTCAACATTAGATGGCTGTGCCTGGTGCACAGAGTGCAATCAGCAGAAAAAGTATACACTGTACACGTACATATGTAAATAGATTCAACCTATCCAGGTATCTTTATGGGAGATGTGTCTTAGTAAATTTCCCCACAAGGCTTGCTACATCATTTTCAGCTGTCAGGAAATCATTTTTTCTTCAGACAGGCGACTACTTCTTTTCTACTAAAAATGTATTAAAATGTATAATAACTGTACAGCAACAAGAATTACTACTACTACTACTACTACTACTACTACTACTACTACTACTACTACTACTACTACCACTACTACCACTACTACTACTACTACTACCACTACTACTACTACTACTACTACTACTACTACTACTACTACTACCACTACTGCTACTACTAGTCATACAACTACCATTATTACTACTACTTCTGCTACTACTACTATTATATTACTACTACCACTACTATTATTAAAGAAGAAAAAAATATTTGACAGTGACTATGTGATGACATAGGACACATTTGCATACTTAAAATAACTATGTTCAGACACCTGGCTACATCTTGTATTAAATATATATAACAAATAATTATATCATATATTAAAAATGCATTAATAAACGTTTAGCATCAAGAATTGCTACTACTACTACTACCACCACCACCACCGCCACCACCACTATTATTGCTGATGCTGCTGGTACTAATGTGTCGAAAAAGGTTTATCATCGTTATTATGATGTAAAACAGATGTATATACAATTTAAATAAATCTGCATCTGACAAAAAAGCAAAAAAAAAAAAAGCAAGACCTGGATATCAGCAAATTACATCAGCAACATATGGCCGCGAGAGATTTAAAAGTTTCAAATTTAAAGTTTAAAAACAAAATAAAATTTTTGTTAACATAGGACCCTATCGCAGGGAACATTTCACAGTGCTACTCCTGCAGTTATGATTCTTTGTCAAGCAAACTTTTGTTAAATGTTCCATGTGGCGGTCCACCCAAAATTTACCTATTGGATTTCAAACTTAAAATTTGTGCAAATAAGAGCCCAGGGGCCTTGACGCTCTGCTTGAACTGAAGACCTGGTAAACAAGAATGCTTTGAAACTTTTTAATAGAATATGTTATATTAGGTACTAGATGCCAACTTATTCCAGTATTCTAACAGGCATTTAGATTTACCATGGTTACCAATGTTGTCATAAAGTTTGGAAGGGCTGCAATGAAACTTGGAATCAGACTTATAGTCGGCTTCCAACCACTCATGGTCATATCACCGACTGGAAGTTGGATTGATTCGGTGGTATATGTAGGTGTATGCGTGTGAGTTAATGTGGACCTGCCTTGTTTGGGCCGAACAATCTACGCCCGACAGTTTTTGGGTGCCAAGCCACAGATTCAATTCCGCCAGAGGTGAGCAGAAAGGAATCACTCAGACCATTTATACTGACTCCGAGCCGCCCAGTCGGATGCCTAACTCATTAATGCCAAGTGCCAAGCTCAGAAGCGCAAACCTCCCATTTTTTACGTCTTTGGTGTGACGCAGTCGGGGATCGAACCTCGGCCTCCCGCACCTCGAGGCGGTACTGTAGGAACTGAATGCAATTTATTTTTAAGGTACAGCTATTACACACTTATCTGGATGACTAACACTTTCATTTTATACCATCTTGATATATAAATATTTTATAATGAATGGACTTAGTGTGATAGACTGACTTTCTACCTACATTGTATCAATCTGCATTTAATCTCGTATTGGTCAAGATCATTTTGGCATCAGTTGTGCATTTTAGGTTATTAGAATGCTACTCCTTTTACAGTTATGTTTCCTATTAAACCCGTTTGTAAGTATTCCCTGTAATAGCCAACACAAAAGGTACATCTTGGAATTTAGAAATTTTAAATTAAAAAAATGGTGAAAGAACGAAATATAACATTGTGGTCAATGAAAAAAAAAGAAAAATAATGAAAAAAATCTTGAAAATGGCTAATCATGCATAGAGTGAAGCGGAGTGAAAATTTGTGGCTACTACTAGAACATATATGGGCAACCTTTGACTTTGTAGTGTTCAGGCCATTTTGTGCACTTGTACCATAATTGTATTAACATTGTCGTCCTTAATATTGTCATCAGGCAGAATGTCAAGGCCTATGAAACTCTTGTTGTGTCTTAACGCAGCGTGTTTTTGTATGTATAAAGTTCCAGAATATGGTCACGTTCGTGCCTATTCTGAATTGTGCTTTAGTGTGGACACAGTTGGGCCGTTTTGCAGTTAAACGTGTCCCTCATAAATAGTCAAAATGTGAACTTGAAAGAAAAAGTTGATAAGTAAAAAAGGTCTAGTGATACGGTGGGTAGGAACTTCTATACAATTTCGCTTTCATGCATGGAACTTTTTCGAGAAAGCTCATTGAATGTATGTACTTTACCTCTTTCTGCTTGATGCAGTCGAAATGGATAAAATATCACCACACACAGATAAAAAAGAAAAAAAAGTTGAAGAATTGTCCCAAATTTTGGTGACTACATTCGCCTGGTGCTTTTCAGAAAGTATCTCGTTACAGTAAACTTTGACTTTAATGCGTAAAATATTTTCTGAGAACATTCATACAACCGACAATGGACCACGCATCAAAAACAGATGCTTGAAGCCTTCAGCATTCTATGAGCTCTACTAAAGCTAAAAAGTGGAAAACCTACCGACTCTACCGTTACATGTAAGCCAAATATACATAGCTCCACCGAAACCTGGGGACGGGAGATGAAAACATTCCTAATTGGACAGAATGGTTGACTATAGCGTTTTACATTTCCTTTTGTTCTCTCATACATAGAGTTTGACAAACATATACACAAGCGCTTGATAAGCAACAGTATACGATTATATATCTACATGTTAATTTTCAATAAGCATGCTAGAAAATTGTAGGGCGCCCTGTATTTTAGTGTTGATGTGGGCCTCCATGTATGTTAACAAATACATACGAAGTACATTGTAATTGGTGAGAAATTATGTGGGTTGGATTATTGCACCACTCTCACCATGTGCAGCATGCTACTGTTCGAACAAGCAACCTTTGTCTCCCATACACCAATCTTGGGTAAGGTATAAATGCATGTTTTCGCCCCGCCAAAGCAGATTTATGCCCCCCAAGTGCAAGGATACCACTTCCTATAGTACTTCGCCCCCCAGTTATTTCGTTCGGTGTTTAGTGCTTTCCCATAATCCCTTTAGACAACGTCATCTTGTTTACGTGCCACCAGAAGAAACTAAAACTTTCCACCACCTCCCCACCATCCTCCCGCTTTTGGTCACCCACTTTCTCACAACCGTGTCGTGTTTTTACTCCTTTGTCCTTTATGCTCCTTTATACTCAAAATCTATACTATGTCAATCTGTTGTCATTTATAATAAATGACATTTACAACCTCACACGACTTTGTTGTTCGAACAAGCAACCTTTGGTAAGGCATAAATATGTGTTCGTACAGAAGTTCCCCTAGTATGTAGTAATATGGTGCACTAGTATCTCAGTGGTTATGCCCGTCACTGCTCCATTACCTAATTACCGCAGCCCAGCAGGACGTGGTAAGCAAGGACTGCAATTACTGTTTAACATCAAATAATCTTGTGCCGCATTGTGCCTGGCCCACAAACTGGGTCTCTGCGTGCTTGGTGTGAGGGTTACGGAATAACATTTGTAGTCCTCGCCATACCTCAAAATGTAAATACATGTAGCTAAGTTATGGAACCAACCGACCAATGACATTACGTCTCGACTCTCATAAAGACACTTTATTGTGGGCACATGCCGTACTCTCAAGCAAGACATCGTGACAGCGCCAGTGAAGTCTACAAACTCACATCCAAAGAATGCTACAAAGTTACACAATGGGATCCGCAATGAGAACATATGTCCTCCTGTCAATCATGTCCGGCGCGGCAGGACATGGAAATTCAACTATTCCTCACAGTAGCATATTCCACACGCTGCTAAGCCAACAGGACTATCAGCGATCTGATCCACCTAGGTTAAACCAGACAACAGTGGTCAAATTGGGTATCTATATTACTATGATACACGACATCAATGAAAAGACACGGGAATTTTCCATTTCATTTTATTTGCGCCAGATCTGGTCAGATCCAAGACTACAGTTTGGTCATTTCCAGTCAGCTCCATCGAAAATATACCTGGGACAAGATTCTTGGGACAAACTCTGGATCCCAGACATATTCTTCCCTAATCTGAAGAATGGAGAATATGTGGATATTACGGTTTCCAATCGCCGAATGACGCTTAGTTCGACAGGTGAGATTTATTACATAGCTGCCATAAAAGCCATTTTCACCTGTCCCATGAAGTTCCATAATTATCCGTTTGATACGCAATTATGTCCAATAAGGCTACACAGTTTCAGTTACTTGGCTGATATTGTAAAACTTGAGTGGTCAGGATCATCCGTGGATATAATCGGCGAAGTAGAACTGTTTAGCTACAGCATTGCTGAGATTAACAAAATAGATTGCTCGCAAAATTTCAGCTCTGAGGTTTTTCCCTCTTTGTGCGCAAACTTTACGTTCCAACGGAAATATGGAACTTTAATGACACAGATGTATTTTCCATCTGTTTTGATGATCATCCTTTCCTGGATTCCCTTCTGGATCGAGACTGGCATTGACATTTTAGTTGGACTGATGATTATTCTGGCTTTGCTCATGCAGACGTCAACTAGTGACCTGCCACAAATCAGCTACATTACTGCTGTGGGAATATGGTTCTTGATGTGTGTTATATATGTGTTTTTGGCACTTGTGTTGTACACAATTTGTCAGACGCTCAAAGAAAACCCAGACAATAGGGTAAGGAAATTTAGGTTGTGGTGCAGAATACTTTTGCCTGTGTCATTTTGCGTTTCTAGTATAGCTTATTTTCTTTTTTATACTAAAGTAATAATTATTTGAAGCCGTATCAAAGCGACAGGTTATAGCTTATTGGAACATCTTGCTAAAACATCGACTGATTTGGCTGAAAATATTAAAAATATTAACGTTCAAATTTTCAAATATTTGCGCAACATTTCAACGTTTAAAAGGAAAAAAACATATTTTACTAGTGTTTAATCCAGCCACACGTTTTGTTTTACTAGATCTATTTAAGGGTTTTCTCCCATCTTGTTGTGAAGTACATGTATGTTCTGATGTGTTATGCACTAAGGTTAATTATTGAATAGTCCTCTTACCAATGTCTTATGTATTGGACATGAGTAGTATATTAGTGACCCTATTCATCAGTGTGACACGTTGGTTGGCCAAAGTCGGGCACTTTAGAAAATAATGAAAAGTGTTCTCAATTCTTGTACTACATAAAAGACATACATTATTATTGATAAAGTTATAACTGTGCCGATGCGCATTTAAAGGGCTAAGTCCCATGCGCATGTGAGAATGTAAAGGTGCGGACAGGTAAAGAAAGAAAGCTATAGGTTTGTCAGCAGTGCAAGTGCATGTATTCCCAGGCAGAGAGATCAGACATTCATTGCTCATACATGTACATCCTTTACTTAATGCCTGTAAAAGGATATTTGGCACTAGAAGTACTTGTTCGGGCTACCGATAATAGGCATAACTTTTTGCTCGTGGTCTAGATTAGATGCCTTGATGGTAGAAAATCATAGCCTTATATAATTTATATAAACTTGTAATGTGTTGCAGGAGAATGTGAAACATCAACTGTTACCTTTTCCCATTGTGTGTAGTGTTGGATTGAGTCTCTAGGATTTAACATCGCTTTCACAAGTGACATTGTTTTCTGTCTCACAGAAACGAGGACAAATTGCATCAAGGTCGAGGGCATGATCTAAAAATAAAATCGTGTATGTACAATGTAAGTGTTGGTGTGTATGCATTGGACCCGTCTTGTGTTCGTCTAACCTTTTACCAGTCAAACAAATGCTCGTATTTTGAAATGTCTTGTACGAATTACGTATAATCATATTTAATATAGAACCATTATATAATTACCACAACTGCATAGGGTCCTGTGCATGCTTTATCTAGTTGGTTTCACAATTTCGCAACTTGGTATTTAAAGTATGTTTACTGTGTTGACACACATACAATGTATGTTGCAAAGCCTAGTAACTCTAATGTTCAAAGATGGCGACCATCAAAGGGGCGAACATATTTCTCAATCTTATGAGGATTTTATTATACAGTGGGGAGTTTTGGGGTGCAATCTAAACAACTCTGCAATTCTGCAACAACAGCCTACAATCGTTTAACATACAACAACTATCTCTCAGGCTTAGCTCGTAAATTACTATACCAACAATTTAAATCGTTAAAAATCAAAGACAGCGTTCTCTGCTGGGCCCCTGTCAACCTTCTTGTTATCAGCTTGGCTACAATAACGCCAGGTGAGTTGACAGTACTGGTAACTAAATAGCTTAAAATGAAGGATCTAAACAATACCAGCTTGTTTCACTTGTAAGAATTTGACTTAATGTACTCAATACTTCTATAGAGGCAGAAGAAATGGCGGAGGGTGGAGGGGATTGTATCTATAAAAGACCCAATTTTTGTTAACTTAACACCAATGTTGAAATTTGCTGTGGGTAAAACTACATGAAAAACAACACTTCTGTGGCAATGTACAGAGTACAGGCCGCTCCCTGCTGATAATGCGTACTTGGAGAATCTTTGTAGACATTATTGAACATGTGTATGCAGATAATGATGGTGATGGTATATCAGTTGTTGACTATACGTTTGATGAAGCATTGTTAAATGACCTGGCCCATTTTATGGAAAAGGTATTTCTGTTGAAAAAAGCTTAGGAAAATCAAACTCTTGTCACTACTGTAATTATATCTATGTTGATGTAATCCATACAGGTGTGCCGCAGTGCCCTGCGATATCTTAGTGTTATTTCGTGTACCCTGATGGTCGGTACATGGTCTACAATACATAGTCATAGGTTTCAAAGTGTGTCATGCGGTATCTGGTGTTATTCCTTGGATCAGTAGTGCTTATTACGCGGCCTACAAGGTCATAGGTAATCATCAGGGTAAACATGTTCCACGCACATTCACTTGTTGGAACTGTAAAAGGTTTAATGCTATCTGCTGTGCGAATGATGTTAACAGTATTAACACGTTTTTAGAAACTGGTGTTGATATCGCTCCCACCGTAAATAAAAAGAACTATTGGGTTGTTGAAGTTATATGGTAATAATGTATATGCAAGACTACCTGGAGTAAAGTAATTTGAGTTGTGTAATTATGGAGCAATATTGGTTCTTCCACACTTATAAATGTAGCCAAGATAGAGGAATATATGTTCAACTTTAAGTTAAGGGATATTTGTCAGAACATGACCTCATCACAGTGGATGAATATGACTGTTTAATTGGTCACTCAACTTGAGCTACGTTACATAGGTTTTCCATTGAACTTCGCTCTGATGCAACAAAGGTTCTCTAGAAGGTATTTCTTCTATTTGGTCTGGAAAAATGTTAAGGGAGCCTATCTTTTCGCGATGTAGTAACATTGTTCCTAAGGCTCTGTTTTAAGTCCAATCCTTTTCCTGTTGTTTATTGATGATTTACCAACGACAGCCTAAATTAATTTTATTCACTATTTTTGCTGTTCATACACTTGCTTCGATGTGGGAAGGTGAAAATAACAAGAAAAGTAGATATTTCATTATAGGCTGATATAATTCATTATCTGGATGGTGTATGAAATATAAGTTAAGTGTAGTCTGAACACGTATGTAAGCAACATTAAATTAATGAATTATATAAGCAATCATTTAAGTACAAGGCATCGGCGCCTTGGAATCATTTACTTGTTTAGTTTTCAGTACTACAGCAAATATAAATGATATTAAGATACTGTATAAAAATGGTATTCTCGGTGTTTTATATGATGACCGATTTAAGTTACGCTTTATTTATACATTTGGCCATATGTTATAGGCAATGTAACAAATCGTTCGGGCCTTTTGTAGCTTACAAGCCTATCCTGTATAAATATATTCTCAAATAAATATAAATGAAATCAATGTATTCATTAAGTAGAAACCTGTTATCTCTCAAGAGTATGACTACGTATACTGGCTCCGGATTCAAACAGCGTTTACTTACTTAAACCAGTACTACCAGTAGTAACTAGAGTATCATGCGTATTGAAATTGATCAGTTGGAACTAGCGAGTTAATCCGCATAGTATTCTTAGCAGAAACGATAACTCTAGCAGTATTGTCGTTTGAAATAGTTGAATACACCGTTGCCAGGAACATGCAGCGCATTGAGTCATTTCAAAAACAGTTAAAGATAAAAAAATAAATCTAAATACCTTATCTAAACTTAATTATTATCCCTAGGCCATGAACATAGATGTCCTACATACACTACGTTTAATATCATGTCTCACGTAGTGTTTATGTAGTAGGCATCCCCTCTCACCCTCGGTGACAACTACAATAAAATGGAGGAATCTGTTGTAGTTGTTGCAGAAAACAGAATTGTTTCTGTACCTTATGCGTGGGGGTCTGTAGACGATGTGATGACTGTTTACTGACATTATAAATCCGCAAATAAATCAAGCAAGCCCACTGGTTTTAGTTGCGAATGAGGACATTTATACCATCTCACATTAGTTTATGCTTTCAATAACTTTGTTATAAACATCTTTATTAACAGCATTCCCTCCGCTTGCCTCATCTTTGTAATACTGGAGCCTCTTAAATCTGAGTTAAGTGTGAGATAACGCACTGTCACCAGAGCCAACATAACATCAATCGACGAGCGATAGTGTTATTAACTTTGGTGATTGTGTGTTATCTCACATGCATACCGTGCCAGCATATTGTCATGCTTTAGTGGAGAAGCGATGCTATTAGCGTTGATCAATGGGATAGTGTTATTTACCCACTGTGACATTGTTCCTGATTGCCACGGTTTTGTTGAAATGAGTTAAAGTACGACTTAGTTCCTCGCTTGGTCTCATTTACTTCTCAGACAGCAGTTAGGGTCCACTGAACAACTAGATGAGGTACATGTAAGTGTCATGATCAGTCTTCAGAGACAGTCACACGTGAACAGATAACCTAGTACATATTGAGCAAAATCCGACAGTCATCACTTGTTTCAGTTGCCATTTTGGTCTCACGATGTATTAGTCAAATACAAACATGTACATTATACCACCCATACATGCACATTATACCACCCATACATGTACATACATGTACATTATACCACTCATACATGTACACACATGTACATTATATTAATAATATATATTTATAGTCGGAGTACACTGATAACATTTGTGGCAGTTTACGCGTCTCACTTATTTCATTCAGGCATAAACTTGGGCATTTCCCTTCACGCGCATAAACCCGTGACGGGTATCGAACCCGCTCGACGGAGGCATATGTCACTCTAACCATTCGACCACCGGGCAGGGACATACATATACATTATACCCCCATACATGTACATACCTGTACATTATACCACCCATACATGTACATACATGTACATTATACCACCCATACATGTACATACATGTACATTACACCACCCATACATGTACATTATACCACCCATACATGTACAAACATGTATTATACCACGCATACATGTACATTATAGTTTGGCGGGACAATATTTGAGATTGCAAAGTATTTGACAAATACATCAACTTTTCTGTTGCATTGAGATCATTCCTTACCTTTACTGCCTTTGTGGATTAGGGTTCATCTTGCGTTCCGTGTACATTTTTTTTGTGCAACTTTTCTTTTCTTTCAAAAGAATTGTGAAAATACGCAGAAGAAAACATACAGTAATTTGCAACAAACACATCCCCAAGAAACGCATTCAAAAATATCTTGGCTGGCATGTGTTTACTGGCTTGGGCGTATATGATGCAAGACTTTGTTTGCCACCAGGCATTTTCTAATTATATTACCTTGCTATGCTGAAGGATGCAGAAAATATCAATTATCCTTATAAATAGCGTACTATACAGATGATTCAGTGAATAAGAATATGTTTAATTTAATGTCTGGCCGATAATATACAGAAAACGAGGCTGCTTTAATTATTGCCTGGATGTCCACCTTGATAGCATTCCGTCGTCCAAATCTCGTCTGCCATTATTAATGACGTCGAAACAAATAGAACTCTGCTCTAATCGATAAAAGGCCCAAGTAGCATTCATGTGTAATGCCAGGATCATAAAAAAAGAAAGAAAAAAAAAACACAAAGAGGCGTGTTGTTTTTTATGTGGATAACTTAAAGTTGAGTGAACAAATTCATATCAGGACACCAATAATCTGCAATGAGACCAGTCAGTTTGTGGGATGGGACCATTAATAGAGGACTAGAAGCGTCTACGTGCTGGTAGTCCTCGTCCATCCTCCCACAGATGCAATGTCGCACATAACAAGCCAATATCAAGTGACGTAATTGTGGTCTGGAGCACAACTGTCACCCAGAATTGAGGAGAACTCTTTGGAAAATTAGATTTTTTTTTCCTCGTTTCCGTGTGAGCATTATTCGGGTGATGACTTGGCTAAACAAGCGTGCCCATGATCTGATCTAATTTCAGGACATCGGTGAATGTGCGAACAAGAGAGCAGGAAGCCGGATATTAGCTTGTAGGCAGTTTCGGTACTGTGTCTGGTCTGGAAGTCTAAACATAACAGGAAGTCACCATCATGATAGTAATACAACCCTACTTGTGTCAAACGTTGCATCACGTCAACAGATCACGTACCAGTTCATCTAGTACGGTTCCATTTTTAGCGACAAATGTTTTATATTGTACATTGGCATTTTCTGTTCTGTTATTATCTAGGCCTGTGTTCACTAGAACTAACGGCGATCAATAAATGTCTGGATCTTTCTGGGAGGAATCGCCCAAGCACGCTTGTCTGTAAAGGCGACAATTCCACCTGCATGTTCTGTGTTACATGATCCTGTATCACCTGTTCTGTAGAATGCTAGAAGTGTTTGCGATAAACAGATCCAATCATCTGAGAAAATGTTTTATTACTGTTATAATGTTAGATAGAGATAGAATTTATTTCAGTATGCACACAATCACACAAAGTACATAATTCTTTTTCTCGTTGTAATGTACACACTGTGGTGTTTCTCCTTAGCCAGGCAGCTGTAAACTGTCATCATAGTCTGAATATAGTCAAAACACCAAACATAAAAAACACATTACATAAATACAAATAACGACCTAATTTCAATACAATAACTAATACGCATGCGTGACGACCTATTTTCAATATAATTATTAATACACATGCGTGACGACCTAATTTCAATACAATTACTAATACACAAGCGTGACGACCTAATTTCAATACAGTTACTAATACACATGCGTGACGACTTAATTTCAATACAATGACTAATATACATTCGTGTTTTCCTCACCTAAAACATGCAGAAAATGAGGCCGACCTGTTCAGTTAACAATATATTTACTTTTTCAATAGAACAGTAGACAAAGTAAAGGTCGAGTGAGCATCTCTAACCGATGTGTACAAGGTATTCCGGAAGTCAAAACCCTTATGAAGAAAACAGTTTGTTTGACGACGCTTCTCTATGTGTAGCATTTTATGGCGTGTGTTATACATGTATTGATGTACTGCTTATATACATGTAATTTACCAGGAGCGGCTCTGAGAGTAGTCGATTTAGCTGTTGGAATAAAATTCGCCCAAGGAAGATTGTCTTGGCATTGTTGAAAAACTTGCCAGAATGGCCCAGTAAAACTCACAGGCATTAATTCTGAACCATCACATTTTCAGATCAGATCACGTCAGTGAAGCCGGTGGTGGTGTATTGTCAGCTGTCAGAAAATATATTCCAAGCAGGTTAAGCTCTTGCTATATGCATACGGGCCATCAGATGAATCATGCGAATAACTCTGTGGAAGAATAAAAGTAAGAATGTGTTCATGTGTTTGAACTAATCAAAATTGTACCTGCATACATGTACACCCTTGATGATTTAACCTTTAAGATATTTCACGGAAAGTACTGACTCTGAGGTCCCAGATTTCCCGTGAATTTCTCTCATTTTTTTGCCGCACAGTGTATGGATTTCCATACCAGGAATGACAATTAGTTCTGTGCCAAAATAATTGTTTGATTAAAGGCATTTCAGCTGAATCGCCATTGCGCTGGATTTGAGCTTTATTTGGCGTTTGTACTACGCCACAAGAACCACCACATCAGAGCGCAGAAAACCTGACTACATGTGTATAAAGCCTGTTTTCAGAAAATCAAACGCCTTTTGAGTAATATTGACTCAGATGATGTTTAAGCTGTTCATGCTAATTAAACATTCACTAGGCATTGTATATTGTAAGAAAACACGTTTTATATATGCAGCGAATATGCAGCTCTCTCTCTCTCTCTCTCTCTCTCGCTCTCTCTCTCGCTCGCTCTCACGTTCACTTTATTTCTCTTTCCTCTCATCCTGTTTCTCTGGTTCTCTTTCAATGTCTCGTTCACTCACACTCTTTCCCCTCTCTTTTGACTCCCAACCTCTCTCATTTTCTTTCATTATGTCCCACTCTCACACTCTTTTATTATCTTATACTCTCTCTGATGTTAAATAAACGTCATCTTAGCAAGCTTTAAATTATTGTCGTGCCTTATACCTTATGCCTCATGCTATCCAACAGACTCAACATTTTGCACACCTCGTAATTAAGCTTCTAATTGCGGATTGAATGTGTTGATTGTGATAATCCCAATGCACACCTACAGAAAAGCATTAACCCCTTACGCTAGTAATTCACCCCTCCCCGCACATTATGTCGGACTTTCGTTTGGGATATATCATGTTTGGGGAAGGGGGGGGGGTGTGAGTTGCACTGGAGTGGACTGAGCTGATACCTATGTTAAAAGAGTATGCAACCCTAGCCCTGCTTTCCTTGAGCGGCTGTTGCTAACAACCCCTCATTTGGTGCCCCTATATTCATGCACAAGGTCCTTGGCATGCTATGACCCTCCCTCCCCCCCCCCCCGAAGGTATGACGGACGCTTGTGATGCTGAAAATAAATGCCGATGCCAATCAGGACAGAATCTGGCGAGGTCGCAAATCCCAGCTGACAGCTAGGCTAAATACGAGTAAGGAACCAAAGACATTGCGGGAACCATGTGGCAATTAGTGATGGTAAACAAGAGACGGTCGCCTGCTCTGCAACCGACACGAATGTTAATCTGTTGCATTTGCAGCAATTCGAAGTAAGTACTCACAAAACAACAAGTACCCTCTGGTGTTGTGAAATAAAGGTATATTACTTTGAGGAGAAGGTCAATGTAATGATTACAGTTGATGAATTATAGCTATATTTATCTTTGACAACACCATCGCAATACAGTATTTAAACCGCCCAATGTATGACATATCGAAATCAAAAGGTCTTAAATTTATTTCAGATATCATAAAACGGGGTCGGCCCAGTAAAACTTAGAATCAGACAAACATTCTAGTTTTCGGAAAATTCAACGCCTGGTGCAGTTAAAAATGTCAAATACGGCTGCCTACCTATTGGACTTTGACTTCGAATGACAAGCACCGCCCCTTGCGGAAGTCGACAGAAGTTCATTACGTGTTTGTCCACCAAAGATTCTCTAATATAGTAGAAGGTGTGCCATTGCCGAGGTCAGTTCAGTAAGATTGCCATCCAATCTGCTGACCCCCAGGCGTAGAGGAACGATACCGTTCCAGATGTGATCAGCCACATGTATTGAATTAAGCCGCCTACCATTTGATACGAGTACCGTGCTGTTGAACATTGCATGGAAGTCCTGAGATGCTAAAAGTTTCACAATCTCATCGTAGAGGTGGCATATCATTACTTTCTAATGTAGAAAAGTGAAATCTTTGCAAGCCTCGCATTGCAACATAGAAGGTACGAGATTTCTACAATGGTTCATACGATGGCCCAAATGTGACACACTCACATACACCTTCACAAAGGGTGTGTGTGTGTGTGTGTGTGTGTGTGTGTGTGTGTGTGTGTGTGTGTGTGTGTGTGTGTGTGATATATGTGTTTGATACACACAAGGGTGTGTACATCAAACACAACTATACACACAAACACCTCTAT
>JAAUYG010293475.1_pt1 | contig 16532 bp, 4 predicted proteins | sample 7278091 | NCBI WGS metagenome assembly JAAUYG01 (sample SAMN14350201, study PRJNA611818) | marine sediment metagenome | isolation source: surface marine sediment (0.6m) | place: French Polynesia: Moorea | collected 2018-08 | reverse complement strand
TAGTAGTAGTAGTAGTAGTAGTAGTAGTAGTAGTAGTAATAGTAGTAGTAGTAGTAGTAGTAGTAGAAGTAGTAGTAGTAGTAGTAGTAGTAGTAGTAGTAGTAGTAGTAGTAGTAGTAGTAGTAGTAGTGCAGTTGTTATAGTCAGCATGTAACCTGTGTTCCACTTCCCCTACCTGTGTGTCCTGTTCCGGTTTGCTCTTGTCCTTCATGTCCACCGTTCAAGATGACTCACATAGTACATGCTCTACTCAACATTGTACTGCCGCCACTGTTAACCAAAGTCAGTCTGACCTCCCTTCCTATACTACAGGTAGCATACCAATATAAACAGGGCGTACAGATTGCAAAGTTTAACTTTAATCAAGCGTAGAACAGTAATAGCAGACGGCCATTTTCGCGGGTGTCTCAGAATGAACCTGTATCAAAGGTTCCCATAATCGACCAGCGAGACATCTGGTGGAGCTCTTTGAAAAACGGAACTCTTCATCTAGAAAATTGATAACAAATGCCGTGCGCCTTCGCAATTTTGGTAGTCGGCTAGACAGTTTCTCCCCACTGCTACCAAGAAAAAGATCAATGAACTTTAAAAAAGGTAAAAAAATAATAATCAATGAAGTTTTGGTGGCACGATATAAGCATAAATCAGATCACGTTGAAAACCGACAAGGTTATTGAAATATGGCCCATGATAACTTATTAGTACACGGCATAAACTTATTAGTACATGGCATAAACTACTGGGTGTGGTTGGCCACCACTATAAACAGAGGAAACTGACTTGTTTAAAATGTTCCTTGCATGATCTCATTCTTATTTCAGCGCACAGCATTTTGTTTTCCAGTTGGGAGACCAGAGACAGCAGACCCACACTGATTCACTGCTCTATTTCCGATTCGCATAGTTTACACGGATAAAGCATAGACGTATAGGCATACCAATACTGTATCTTCATTAATATTTGCGAGGGATTTATTTGGCGGATTCGAGACCGCATTTAAGTCGCAAATCTTGCCACCCAGCTACAGACAGTGAGTTTTGAGGAGCTGTTTTGGCGACTATTTCCTGAAAAATAGCAGTAAAAGGTGACTTATTTCTGACTGAGGAAGTTTATTTTTGAGACGGATGTTTATGCTGCCTCCGATTCGGCAACACGAAACTATTACCAGGAGATTTTAATAAGCCGAGTGTGGCTTGCCTAAAATCGAATGAAGTTGTTTTGTATGCAGTCGGCTCAGCGGGCACAATTTCCCCGCCCTTTCTCATGCTTCCCATAAGACAAACTCCCAGCGGGGACTAGAACATCGCAACCATAGCTTTGTCGATTTTAAGAGAACCTGACTGATAGGTAGGCGTTTTAATTCTTCACACTTTTCTTTCTGTTGAGAGCGCTATAAGTGCAGTAAACGCTGTAAGACGTAAGTAGAACCCTTCAATTTTAACGCCACCAGTCGGCAGAAGGGACCGTAATAACACAAACACTGACGGTGGTTACATAAATAGCCGTCCTTCTTGTTTGTCAGTGCCCAATTTCTCAAAACAATCTTAAGCCTGGAAACGGACTTAAGTTTACTAATGACCTTGGTAACCATTGTCTTTTCCATGATTAAGATCACTAGACGACTTAAGATATGTTGAGAAGATAAAGATGGAAGCCTGGTAGGTTATACCTGTTTAGTAGGATGTAGCCACCCACCTTGGTTGAACATGGGAAGCGCCACCCGGAGACCAGATAGACACCCCCCCATACAAACGATACACAACCGCTAGTGTTATAGCAGTCTGGACATTTTAGATTTGAATAACCGCCCATCGACTTTAAGCACCCACATTGTTAAGTATTTGTCGAATGCCACGATGATTCAGATATCCCCAGCAGTTGATTTAGGAGGAAAATCAAACACTACCGTTCTGCTGTTTCTGTGCCTTTTAATGGTTTCCCACGTGGTAGTTGCCAAGGAGACACTCTGCCCCAGCACGTGTCTGTGTTCTCTGTTGGCCCATAGCGCAGTGTCAGCGGGCTGTAGTCTTGCCAACCGCACGGATTACGCCGCCATTGGCGCACTGCCGGCCCAGCAATACGACCGAGCTTACGTGGATTGTGACAGGTAAGCTCAAAGAGGAATGGTTACAGCTCAGCCAGCTTAAAAAGTTGTTGATACGGCCACGGTGTCATCTCATACGAAGCTGCCAAGCTCGGTAACACCATATCCTCGATATATCGCACTGATTTGCTCCGGAACCTCTCGAGGTTGGAGACGTTCGGAATCAATATACCCATCTTTGCAAGGACGCCCTACTTACTATACCCTGTTCCAGATCTCCAATATCTGGATATGCCTCACAGTTATGTGTACACCGGCCACGGACCAATGATTAAGATTCTTCAAAGTCTGAAAATCACTGGATACCGCCTTAAAGCAATGAACCTGTCTTCAGTTCAGGGGAACCATGGCACACAGCCTCGTCTGCAGATTCTTTTAAGAGATCAAATCTACGTCAATATCCAGAATTCCCCCGTCAGGATCCTGGAGCTACTGTATAATGAGGTTGTGGCGCTCCAGGCGGGCCTGACGACATACCTGCCCCAAGCAGAAGTCATCCGGGTGGGGTCGACACGCCTGTTATATGTTATTGGTAGCCAGGAGTGCTATTACACAGACATTCTCTTGCACCCCGTTCTCCGGGACATGCGGGAGTTGGTTATATCTTACCCGCTTGTTCCTACTATCCCCCACTACAATACGAAGAGATCTGTGCTTCAGTCTCACAGTATCAGCGTTACAAAAAGTCGTCTGGCCACATTGGTGAACACTACTGTACTTCAACATGGGAATATCCTTTGTGCAGTTGCTAACTTTCTCTGTGCAGGGGAAGTCACTTTTCCTTGCAACAGAATCAGAAACGTCACGCTGGCAGAGATATTGGACTTCTCACACGGCTGCTACGCTGATATACTATTTCCGCTACCTCCGCGGTTGGAGAGGGTGTCTTTACTGAATATCATAGCTCTAGAAACGGCTAATGATGCTGTCAGTGAAATTGTATTTCGTCATAGTCACGGAGAAGTTGTTAAAATATGTTTTCTAGCTCAAAAGAACCGCAAGTATTTCGATGCGTCATATCAAATTCCCAAAGCCTGGTTCGTTAGAAGTAAGACCCGGAGTCAGCGTAACTGGACTACAAAATGTCGAATTCTTTAACGGACAAGGCAATGCAATCTTATTTACACCAAAGATTGGACTCTTTGCGGATATGCTGTTGCTGAAGGTTTTGCTACTTGGTGGAAACAGGGTGAACTTGACAGCTTGGGGGACCTTGGACTTCCTGCATCTGCCCGCTTTGGAAACTCTAGACCTGGAAAGCTGTGAACTGAAACGCATACCACGGAACATCTTTTCCAGCCTTGAAAATTTGAGGGTGCTTAATCTTAGCGATAATGGAATAACACATATTGACGTGAACTTAAGCCGTAACGTAAGGACTCTGATTCTTAGCCGGAACAAGCTGAGTAGCCTCTCTCAGGTAATGATGGACTACCTAGATGATGTAGCTGAGACACACCACATCAGTCTGGATCTGTCTTCCAACCCCCTGCTTTGCTTCTGTAAAGAGCAGAAATTCGTTCAGTGGCTGAAATCCACAAGGGTGGAGTTCGAACACAAGGACACCACCTTCTGTGCCCACTCGACGGTGTCTGAGATACATCCCTGCGAGGTCGATAGTACTAAGCTGTATTTGCTCTGCATTAACTTTGACACCATCATATCTTCCCTCGGGAGCGTGCTTAGTGCAGCTGCACTACTCGCTGTTGCTGCTGTCCTTTATAGGAAAAGATGGAGGTTCCGATTCTGGATTCACATGACCCACAACTGGTGGAAAAACGAGAGATCCCAGGACCAGGTATACCAGAGACTGGATTTCACATACGACGCCTTTGTCGCCTACAGCAGCCACGGGAAGGCGAGGACCTGGGTCCACACCACTCTAAGGAAAAAACTCGGGTGAGAATTCGGATTCCGTCTCTGCTTCTATTACCGGCATTTCAAGCTGGGAGTGGATCTGGGAGATGCCATTGTGGAAGGCATCAACAGCTCCAACAAGACTTTGCTGATCCTCAGCAAAACATTTCTACAGAGCGGCTGGTGTGAGTTTGAGGTGAGGATGGCCAAGGAGAAGCTGATGGCGGAGCGCAGGGATTCTCTTGTTGTTGTCATATACATCAAACTGGATGAAGGAAGCGGGAGATTTCCTAGATCGTTGGCGCGCCTCTTGGAGAAGAAGATTTATTGAATGGACAGACGATCCCGACGAGAAAGAACTCTTCTGGACAAGACTTGAGGCAGCTATCAGGAACGAACGAGAGCATGACGGATTCTCGGGATGCGAGGCTAACTAGCAATGATTCCGTTCCTGCACCATCATTCGTTCACCCTTCACATGGGTGTGCTAGTTTTTCAAGTGATGTTTGGTGTGATAGCAGCATGGGCAAGTAAAGAAAATTTACTGTTACTTCCTCCTTCTTGAATGGGTGACAATGGAGTCGTCGTTAACGTAGACACGGCAGCCGAAGTGACTTTAAGGGGCATACTGTATGAATTAGTCTCTATTCACGGTTGATAATCTTGTCATTATTGCGGTTTTGCTTTTACTGTTTCTATTGTGGTGTTCTGTCGGGAGTTCTAGGTGTCTGCCGCACCGTACCGTCCCTTGTACCTGTTGCTCTGATAGTATTCTTTACCTATGCGCCACTTCCGCGACCTTAAAGAAGCTATTAGGCTATTTCACCTACCCTCGTGTTGGCAGAGATTTTCCAGGTAGGTTGGAGACATCCCAAATCAAATCAAATCAAATCTGTTTATTTGGTATAACGTGATAGTTTCACCAAAGCTACAATGTACACGTATGCAACAAACATAATAATGGTATAGCTGTGCCATAGCCGGCATGCAATGATAATAGTTTGAAACTTGATAAACGAGTTTACAATCAAGTACTGTAATATCGTTTAGGTTCAGAGTGTCGTCTGGAGTCGTTTAGGGTGGCCTGGCACATTTTTTCTCATATGAACATTTAAGATAACTTACAATTGCACAATGACTGTTCTCTCCCATGAGAGCCCGAAGAAGCCTGGGTTGCTCAAGAGCTGCCCATGGCTAAGCGGGTAACTTCCCTGACGATCACAGCTAAACAAGAGACAAAACAGCTTCGGCCTGTTTAAGACGGTTTTATTGGAGTTGCCCCCAAGTGGCCCCAACACCACACGACGACATTGTCAATACAGGCAATTACATTAGGTGGCGAGATGAGAAGCTAAACAGACCAGTTTGTCTGTTCTGTGAAATTTGAAAACCTTTACCATTTTACATACTAGATATGTAACCGGAACCAGCCGGGACACTGATGATGTAACGTGGGTTCAGATTCGTGGATTCAGGATCATATAATTGAGGTTTTTATTGCAGGATATGTACAGTGAATAATAACATGTACATTGCATTGATACCTTGTAGCGCTCCACCCTTGGCTGGAACATACAGAATGTATAACAAATATCATACCTAGGTTAAGTTAAACATGTGGGTTAACATTAAATAAATTGCAATGAAGTCTCATCACTCGAGTTACCTAACATCACAAACTGCAGGTTTTCAGAGCACAATTTAGGTACTTATATCTGTATTTTATGTAATTTAGAGATGTATAGACAGATACCTTCAGATAGATTGACTTTCCGCCATCTCAATGTAACTCGCACACACGTCATACATAACGGCAGCAACTGTCGTTTTGACTAGTGGCCCCGACCACTTGACTGATTTTGAACAGACTTTTATATAGAACTAAGACCAGTACCTAGACGATCACATGGTATGGGATGAAACGATGCGAAACAAGTAGACGACACGACTCTTAACTATTCTTAGCTCGTTGCGGCCGTCAATTTACATTATTGGGTGTTAATATTATATATACATTGACAATACTCACTGGTATGTGCTAAACGTGCTTACTTAATACCAGGTAAGTTTGAAAATCTCTGTGACGTGTACATATATATTTGCGTGGACATACCTGGAATTTAGGTGTTTAAGTTTTAAGACGTCCTGTCTTATTAGAACTGCACATTACTGCAAGCAGTACATGTTATATTTTCAATAAATCATATCTCCCTCTATTTTAAGAACACCTTCCATGTAAGACCATATCTTTCTGGCTGAATTGATGTGTGATGCTAATATTTAGTGACAATTGCAATAACACATTTACAGGTAGTGTCGATAATAGCCATGCGTACAAGCAGACAAAAGAATCTAAGGAACTGCTTACTCCCAGTAAACTGTTCAAAATACATACATGCGTGAAAATGTTTTACTCCTAATAAACTGTGCAAAAATTATACATGGAGAACTTTCAAACACTGTGGCTATAAATCGTGGCTAGGTCAAATTCCCATGCAGTGTGTATGATCTGGATTAATAATGTACTTATCTTTTACATTACAGGTCTATTACAGAAGTAAATTCAAGATGATACATATACAGACAGGGATGTATGGACTTACAGCATTCTAACATTGAACATTGAGATATAGGTGCATTATAGGTGAAATTGGACCTGTCATTTTCAAGATTGTCCAGTACTCTGAGCTACTTTAAATTGCCATAACAATTCCTACAGGAATTACCACAACAGGAATGGTCTGTGTTTGATATAAGATGTGTTGTTATAAACACAATATACCAGCACTATATAGGTTTACATGTAGTGTCAGGATTAGATGACAATATATTAGCCAACCTCTTATTCCGTTTGATACACAGACAGTGTTCAGCTACTAGATTTTAACTATATTAAATAATTTCAGGATAACTCTGTGTTCGTGTTCATTTGTCATCCGAATTTGCCCATATTGCAGTTTCTGAGATTAGGAATGCATTACCTATTATGGGTTTACTTAAAACACGTTATAGCCCATACCGTGGCACTTGCAGTGGCAATGAGAACTACATCTTAATTATATGCACTTAGGCTTATGTTCTAATAGAAAATAAACATATGAATATATTTATGCAGATGCAGACTTTCACGCTAACCGAATAATATATAGCAACCACGCTTTACAAACTACGTGTATATGGTTATTAATGGGCTTTAAAATAGGAAAAAATATTGCAGTATGTGCTCACAATAACGCTTACCTAGGACATATAACAAAAAAAAAATAAGAGCATTATATTTTGCTTGTAGTAATATCATATAAGGTAGTTAATGAATGTTTCCACTATATACATGCATAATTACGGTCTAACACAAATTAAGAGCAGATATTCAAATGTTCTTATTACATGTATATTGCACAGGCTGCATTATGTAATGTTCTGTAATTACAATAAAGCTGTTACTGGACACTATAGCATATAAACCCTTACACGTACCAACCCTAATTACTGCAAACGTGTTTGCAAAGGTATTTTTAAGATGTTCAGAACAGAGGCAAAGGAGAAAAAGTCTGCACGGCATCACTATGACTGAAGAAGGCCAGAAAGTGAGGAAGAGCTACTAAATATACCCTCTCAGCTAAGGTAAAATTTCACGTTATTTAACATGACTGAGAAGAAAATAACATATATGCTTGTATAAGTAATAAAATAACATATATGCTTGTATAAGTAATGTCTGTTAAATACCCAAATTGAGAAAGCCATGATGAATAACATGTATTTACAACATTTATGGATCAGAATGCTAAAAACATTAGTACTTCTTTATTGCAATGATTATATTGGTACCGTATGCCAGTGTCGCAGCCTGACTGCAACACATGCAGTTTTTGATTGGTCGAAAGGATGACAAGATATCTTAATTATTATAGTGTTCCGCGATCAGCTAAAGGCAGAAATTTATAAAGTTAAGGCTCAGTGCTTAAACCTGCATAGGGTATTACCCTGTTGAGCTACAGAATATTTCATATATTATCAATTAAATGATGCTCTCATTTGAAAACTTAGGTTAGATCAGTATTTACAATAGCAATGCCACTGTATTATTCTTTAGTGAGTTAGGAGGTAAACAGTGTATATCATGTGCATATCAAACCTACAGAGTAGACAAATGTAATCCGTTACATATGCATTGTTCATGAGCTGACCAATGTCTATTGTCAGTACATTGCAATGGTGAAACTGAAAGCATATCTGTAACAGCATCCTGTGGTGGGATTATTTGTTCATTCCAGCACAGCTTCCAGTAGTCGACACAGAGCAACAGCCAAGTCTTTGTCCCTGGCATATATTTCCTGACTTGGAAGATAGTAGTTCCTCACACCAGTTATCTTCTCTCCGTCAGCTGTCCTCCCATCATACTGCAGAAGAAGTGAAAGTATGCGTAGTATCCGTAGAGCCCACACCCTGCACTTCCTGGCTGTTTCCTTACTGATGTCTGGATAAGCAATCTTGTGGTGACTTAACTGTCGAACAGGTTTGTTGCCATTCTTGTGTTGTACCCAGAGTCCCTCAGCCTTTGGATCAGTGTAGAACTTTCTGCTGTAGATAACTTCATCCTGATGTAAAATGTCCTCTATATTTGGTTTCCAGTTTTCTTCCATCCACTGCAGGTTGATTCCATTTTGTTCCTCTCTGTCAGAATGCCTGGTAGCCAGTATATAAGGCATGATCCTCTCTCTCTCAGAGAGCTGCCCACTTCCTCCTATGGTACATTTCTCCCAAATGTCCAACAGCATATTTATATCCCAGATGTCCATCCCAGAAACATCAGGGTCCTGTAATAAATAATGGCACAGGCTTAAGATATCAGCCTTGTACCTGCTACTGGATTCACTGTGAAAGACAGATTTTATTTGCAGATCCTTGTAGATCTTGGAACATTTGTCATCGGGATCCAGAATCCACAGCAGTGCTGTCTTCACCATGTATGATGGCAGGATGTCCCCAGCAGTGTAAATTCTCCCTTGCTGTGTCTGAAATGTGTCTGCTAGAGACCGCAACATTTTGACCAAAGCATAAGCACACATTGCTTCAGGTTGGAGAAATTTGAGAAAATCCCAGTCTTTCTCAGAGCTGGAAAGTTCTAGACTTTGCATGAAGTCAACCCTACCTCTTTGTTGTCATAGTGTCTGGGTCTCAACAGAGCTGTGTATCCATCCAGGTTATCACCAACAATGCTAGGTGTGATATCAACAGAAATCAGCTTGAATCTGTCACCTAGTTGACAGGATATGTTTAGCATACCCACAAATCCATGCTTTCGTTTGCAGTTTTCAATGATAAGACCATTCCTTTTTATGTGTCTTTGTATCACTTCATTGCCTAGTGCTTTCAAAAGTATTTGCCAGAAATCTGTACAGAACTCTATACTGGAAAACATGCCACTCTCTCCACAAATCCAATATCGATTACATGCTTTTGGTACAATTTTAGCCCTCATTTCAATGCCATGTTTATAAATGTGAGTGCAGAAGTAATCTTCAAACTTTACAAGCTTCATGGATGTGTCTAGTTCATCCAACTCCCCACATTTCGTGTTTTCTTGTACACTGCCTTTCAACTCAGGCACACATCCAAACAATGGATCCATTATCCCCATCTCATTACCAATAAGTTGAAGTAAGTTCATAACACTGATAAGCACATGCTGCATATCAAGAAAGCTGACAATCCCCACACCAATGGACCTAAACAGGCAGGCTATATCATCCATGCCAAGGAGATTTTTTTCTACCCTATTGGTTGCACAATAGACTTCAGGAACAGTCATATTTGCTTTAAAATACTTTCTTAGACTATCCACAGTGTTGTTAGACAGCCTAGGATCAGTGCAAGTCTTTCTTTCCATATTCATTGCAAACTCTGAGCCAATGCTTTGCATCAGTATCTCAGGTGTCTTTGTAGCACTTAGTAATTTCAGTGATTGATTGCTACAAGATTCAGTTTCATTGTATAGGAGGTTGGCCATATACTCTATAGGTATTTTAACCAGATGATCTTGTACCAACATGTTTGCTGTAAAGTCCGAATCTAGCCTCAGGCCACATTGCAGAAATTGGGCATTAAGACACAGACAAGCAATGTGATATGGCACTCTGCCATTGTTGTCTCTGTCAGAGAAACTGAAGCCCACTGTTTCTGTCAGCAGGAGTATTTTCTCTCCCATATCATGAAGAATGTGATTCTCCATGGCCAGCAGGTGTAGTGGGGTCTGACCCAGCATGTTGATCAGCTTGTCTCTGTGCTGTACTGTCAGCCACAGTAAGACAGTGTGAGGAAGTTTACACACTACAGCTGTGGCCATGGTGTGGAGGCTTATCTTTCCTTCCACACCCTGGTATGGAGAAAACAAGTATTTCTCAGTTACATTGTCTTGATGAAAAATGTTTGGCAAATATACATACATGAGATCTTCAAGGAGTGATGACTTTGCAAACTGACAGTCAAACCATTCACTCTGTGTGTTATATAACAATGCTCCAACTAGTGCAAAGGATGCATTGGACATGCCATAGTGAGATTTTGGCGAATCTGGGTTTTGCCAGGCATTTTTGATGCTCTGTCCAAGCTGTCTTACACATTTTTTTGTTGTTATTGCAAATAAAATGTACATAGCAGCAATCTCACCATATTTATTGACATGTGATACATTGGCACCAGCACCTATTAGCAATGTCACTATACTCCAGTGACCCTTATGACTTGCCAGTAAGAGTGCAGTGTCACCAACAGGTGTAGCTGTATTAACTTCAGCTCTCCTTTCCAGCAGCAATCTCACTATATCACAGTGACCTTTCTGACTTGCCAGCATGAGTGCAGTCCTACCATCCCATGTAACTGTATTAACTTCAGCTTCTCTCTCCAGCAGCAGTCTCACTATATCACAGTGACCATTGTGACTTGCCAGTATGAGTGCAGTCCTACCATCCTGTGTAACTGTATTAACTTCAGCTCCTCTCTCCAGCAGCAGTCTTACTGTATCACAATGACCATTCTGACTTGCTGCCATGAGTGTAGTCCTACCATCCTGTATAACTGTATTAACTTCCGCCCCTCTCTCCAGCAGCAGTCTCACTGTATCACAGTTACCTTTCTGACTTGCCAGCATGAGTGCAGTCCTACCATCCCATGTAACTGTATTAACTTCGGCTCCTCTTTCCAGCAGCAATCCCACTATATCACAGTGCCCATTCTGACTTGCCACTTTCAATGCAGTGCTACAATCCTGTGCAACTCTGTTAACTTCAGCTCCTCTGTCCAGCAGCAGTCTCACTGTATCACAGTGACCATTCTCACTTGCCAGTATGAGTGCAGTCCAACAATTGCCTTCAGCTCTATTAACTTCAGGTTGTTTCTCCAGGAGCAGTCTCGCTATATCACAGTGACCATTCTGACTTGCCACCATGAGTGCAGTCCAACCATCCTCTTTAATCTTATTAACGTCAGCACTTTTATCCAGCAGCAGTCTCACTATATCACAGTGATTATACCAGCTTGCCAACATGAGTGCAGTCCAACCACCCTTTGTAGCTCTATTAACTTCAGCTTCTCTCACCAGCAGCAGTCTCACTATATCACAGTGACCTTTCTGACTTGCCTGTATGAGTGCAGTCCTACCATCCTGTGCAACTGTATTAACTCCAGCTCCTCTCTCCAGTAGCAGTCTCACTATATCACAGTGACCATACCAGCTTGCCACTATGAGTGCAGTCCAACCGTCCTTTGTAGTTCTATTAACTTCAGCCCCTCTCTCCAACAACAGTCTCACTATATCACAGTGACCTTTCTGACTTGCCACCATGAGTGTGGTCCAACCATCCTCTTTACTTATATTAACTTCAGCGCTTCTCTCCAGCAGCAGTCTCACTATATCACAGTGACCATTCTCACTTGCCAACATGAGTGCAGTGCTACCATCCTTTGTAGTTCTATTAACTTCAGCTTTACTCTTCAGCAGCAGTCTCACTATATCACAGTGACCATTCTGACTTGCTAACACGAGTGCAGTGCTACCATCCTTTGTAGTTCTATTAACTTCAGCTTCTCTCTCAAGCAGCAGTCTCACTATATCACTGCGACTATACCAGCTCGCCACCATGAGTGCAGTCCAACCATCATCTTTCTTCCCTATATTAACTTCAGCTCCACTTTCCAGCAGCAGTCTCACTATATCGCAGTGACCATTCTGACTTGCCAGCATGAGTGCAGTCTCACCATCCTGTCTAACTGTATTATCTTCAGCTTCTGTCTCAAGCAGCAGTCTCGCTATATCGCAGTCTGTCCTACTTGCCTGTATTAGGGTATACCTCCCTATCTGTTTGGATTCGGTAGATTTAGGTTCCATCTGTGGTAAATTCGAAGTCTATCACAATGACTTTATATACACTCTATACCCTCCAAATATGATTAAATACGTTTTAATTATGTTACATTTACACGTGTTAAGCTAAATGGCTTTGCCCATTAAATCTGTAATCAGTTCTGATATTAATCAGTTCTCAGATTTGGTATATTGAGGAGTTGGACACATTTTGTAAGCACAATTCACAAAAAACAGTTTGCATGATAAGAATGTTCTCTGTTTGTACAATTTGTGAGTACATATAGTGACTGTACATGTAGCATCACCACACAACAATCAATCTAATGGTTTAAAGTTTTTCATTCTACTCTGTATGCTAAACTAAATTACTACATAGCTTCCTATCTAGCAGTGGTTATGTTATACCTCACATAACCAGTGGACATATTTCCTTTCTGTCACAGATATGGGTAACAGATGAGCCGTTTGGGTAACAATAACAACCAATGCTGTTTACACCTTGCATCACTGTAAGACAATATTTGATGGCAGGGCAGAGCAGTGGTGGGATGAGACAGATCTGATGACACGGCCTGCAGGAAAACAGAATAGGGTAAACCATATCGTGGTTCCACTGAAACATTTTTTCAACACACACACATCTATATCACATTTGCAAGTACAAGTAGTGCCTACTGTGGCATTAGTTTCTATCTTAATTTTACTTGTGAAAGCAATCCAGCTTGGTCATGTATTATAACGTCTGTGCACCACCCAAATTCCCGTTTTCTGTGCAAGATCTAAATCCAACAATTCCCGTCTTGCTGGGCATTGTCAAACAATGACTGGCAAGACTGTTCCACCTGCTGACCATACCCAATTTTTTTTCACAAATCTGGCAAAAATCTGTCTCTTTAACACAAATTATGCCAGCACAGTTATTGCCAGAATTTTTCAACATCCTTGATGGAAAAGAAGTCTCGGGGTGTCCGATATTTTATGATTGTGGCTAAGTAAATGAAACTTGAAATCTCAAAACGATGCCCTTTGCAAGGCTTCCTTTAACAGGTACCTGCATGGACACAAGAATCGATTGTTTGGATTTTTTAAAATAAAGCAAGGCCTGAATCATTTAATACTAGCATCGAATTCCTTGACAACATTTGCCCTTCCAGCTTGGTTACCAAAGGATTCTCTTGCACATCATCTATTAAATCAATTCAATGTTTCCTTTTGCTTGTCATGTACTGCATTATGAACAATTCAGATATGCTGATCTAAAGGGCCTGCTAAAGGGACGCAGTTATTTCAATAGACTGGTCAAATATTAGCAACATGAAATTAGTTTATATCATGAAACATCTTTCCTCTTCTCCATATTCTAAAAATATGGCTATAATGTTTATTTGGCACAACGAGGCTGCCTAAAATAAATAATACAAATCGCTGGTGCTTGGGAGAATTCAGAGGCAGTAAATTTTAACAGCCATAACACTTGAAATCTATAATGATGCTGAGACTTTTCTTAATTTTCTTGGCCAAAAGCTGGGTTTATATTCGTTTACTTTAATATTTAATACTCCGTCCCGGCCCGAGGATGCCTTCAGCATCCAGGTGGGCTGGGACACTGCCAGGGACAAGGATTTCAAGACAGCCAGGCTTGATTCCTCAGCTTCAACTACTGACAAATTGCACCAATTAAAATCACACCAACAATAATTATAATTGTTGGCACCAAGAATATGTTTTAGTGTTTTCTGTCAAATAATTTCAAATGTGTTGGTTCAACCTGTTATTGGCTTATACTGGGATATTTTTTTTAAAATATATGCAGAGAATAAAACATTTATTCAAAGTTCAATTTCACATTAGTTCTTAGTACAGTGAAGTGGTTTTCATCCCACAAGGTTGTTACTTCTTCTGTTATGGCAATACCTGGTATGAGCACAACAAAGTTTGTTTCTGTATTCTCCTTTTCCAGCAATCATTTTATATGTCAACTTTGTTTCTTTCAGATGTTACTATATTAAATAATTCCTTGAAATAAATTGATATTGCATGTAGGTATAACAGGGTTTCAAAGGCAGAGTATCTACTTTCACTTTCCACAAGTTCCATTTATGGCTGGTCTGCCAATCCAACACACTTCAGACAGCCTTGCACCTATTTAACCACAACAAAGAGACCGACTTCGGGGACCATCTCAATATTTCCTACAGGTCGTTATCAGTGGTCCAATTTATTTTGTGTAATGTTGTAGTTTTACCAAAGCTACAATATACACATATACAAAGCAATGATTGTAATAACTCTGCGTCTGTGCGTATGCAGGGATAATTTCACACGTGGCATATGAATTTGTTTGTAAGTACAACTGGTGATAACATTCAAGGTGCAGTCAGTAATTGGTTAGGATGCCATGTCGCGTCTTTGCCATAGGTGTGCCTAACTTAATTGCACCCCGGATGTAGGCATTAGTTAATATTGTCCAATAGTTTAGTAAGGTTTAAAAAGGCCTTAAAATTTGGATTATCTTTAACCTTTGCTTATGTATTTTACAATTAGAAAATCCATTTAATATGCTTAGATTCACAAATTACTACCTAGTTTACAATAGATTTTAACAAATAATAACTGCATGTATAGAAATTATTAATATTTCAATATCCGAATACTGTGAATTGAGTCAGAAGAAGTAAAACACGTTCTTGTGGCAGTTTGACAACAGAAATGCCGATAATGTAGTCTCACTGGCGAGGAAAAGCCAAAGTTCAATCCGTATTGCCAGTTGGAATATTAACGGAGTGTGTGACAAGCTTATTCAACCATCAGTATTATCTGTGCTCTTGCAATATGATGTTGTGTTTCTCAATGAAGCAAAAACTGACGTAGAAATTCGAGTCCCAGGATTTGTCTCCCATCGGTCTATTATGTCCGGCGCCACAAACAGAGGCGGTGTTTACCTGCTCTTAAAACAACATCTAACGCCTAGTGTACTCTCGATAGACACAGCGAGCACAGATCAAGTATAGCTCCGGCTTAGTGTGATCCCTGACATTGTTTTGGGCAGCTGCTATTCACCGCCTCGAGATTCTCCGTTTTTCTCCCTCGAAATGCTTGCTCACGTGCAGGTGCGAATTAGGACAACGCCCTGGAAGTATATCATTACTGGTGACATCAACTGCCGCTTTGGTCCAATGTTAGAATCTCTAGATTCTTCAGTTGCTGGGGTTGAGATAAGGCGTCTGACTTCAGAAGATAAGGTCACTGTACCTAGCGCAAATGCCAGGGATGTTATAGAACTTTGTAGGGCATGCAATCTTATACCTGTAAACAATGCTGTGATTAATGGCATGCCAATGCAATGGTCCCTGACCTTCAGACAGAAGCAACACTGGGTTTCTGAACTAGACTGGTGCCTGGCGTCTCAAACAGTCCTATCAAGTATCTCGGAATTCCGTGTAGTACTTGGCACTGCCGTCAAACCATGCTATTGTGTCATTCGTGGTGGTTGATGGTCCAGAAACCCAACTTACCTGCGTTCTGGGTGTGCACAAGAGTTGTTCTCACACGAGCCGGGTATGCCTTCAACCTTTGGTGCGTGCAGACAATCACTTAAGGTTAGCGGCCGGCAAATGGGTGATCTTCATACCAGACTACTCGGCACACCACCCCCGGACTTTGATGGAGACATAGAGTCTTGGGTAACGCCAATCACGGATTACTGTACTGGCATCATTGTTCAATTTTGTGTTTTTCATGCAAATTTTTCCAAGTGAGTGGTGCCTGTCGAAACTGTGCATGCTGTTTAAGTGGAATTTAATACACTGTCACCCCGCCCGATATAAGACTTATGACGCCCCGCTGCGCTCGGCGTGATAAGTCTTATATCAGGTTAGGGGTGACCGTGTATTATCTCACATACATACCGAGTCTTTGTAACTGCAATATCCGACTGCAACAGCGTAGACAGGTCCTGTATCGTCATCTAGAGAGGTTTATGAGAAAGCGACTCTTCCATGCAAATGACTGATTGCTGCATAAATTATCCACGCTCTGAGAAATTCGAGTTGTGTATTGTGACTTGGAGTCTGTTTACCAGACAGTTGATTGCTTGATTAATACTCACTCTTTCGATCTGTTTCACATCTTTGGCAAGTGCACTTTTACTGGCAAGTGCACTAAACATGCACTTTTTGAAACAAATCACTAATGAAATATCGG
>JAAUYG010185050.1_pt1 | contig 16538 bp, 18 predicted proteins | sample 7278091 | NCBI WGS metagenome assembly JAAUYG01 (sample SAMN14350201, study PRJNA611818) | marine sediment metagenome | isolation source: surface marine sediment (0.6m) | place: French Polynesia: Moorea | collected 2018-08 | reverse complement strand
GTCCTATAGGAATCACCCTCCTATCTCCACAAAACTAATATCTGAAAGAAATTAATTTGGCATCACTTTTTCGAATTAAGCGGGAGGTACCTGTAGTGGGTGGAGTTTTTGCAAAAAAAGGAACAAAAAAAAAAAAAAAAAAGGAAAGAAAAAGAAAAAACGGGCGAACACAGAAAGGACACAATTTTGGGGCTTCTGGTCAAAATGAAAAGAACGACAAAGGAAAGTGAAGAAGACTTGCGTGTCTCATGCATGCGGCGTGTGCACATTTTCCTGTTTGGTGCGGGGGCAGTCCCCTCATGACCACATACAGTCATTCATGAGTAACGCTTTTTGGCATCACCAAAACCCAGGGATGCAGAAAGGTTAACAATAGAGCATATGTTTTGATTGTTGCTCCTGATATCCGGCTGTTGTAATTTGCGAGTTTTGTTCGTGTGTTCCACATGAACGGGAAACTGCTTTTCATGTTGTTCAATAATGCAAATAGGCCAGACAAGACATGTATGTCTCTTCAGCAAACGGGGGAGGAAGTAATGCGGTTAGGCTGATGCCTTACGGGTTGAAAGCGGAGAAAATGAGGGGGAATAAGAGCTCATTTTGGTGCACCTTTGCCAGAGGATGACACACACAAGGGCATGTCATGGCCAATGCGCGGATTGAAATAAGGAAGGTTTTGCCTCAAACTGCACATGTAGGCTGACAACCAAAATGAATACAGAGGACAGGATGTCGAAGAATTGCCGCTCAATTACTTGAGTGTCAATGGGCTTGCAATGAGGAACCTTTCCACAGTTTGGAAGGAAAACTTCCTCACTAAACATATTTGGAAAAAATTCATTTATTCCCATGAACTCGGATACAGCATGGACCAGCAACATGATGGTGATAGCAACAGATTGACAATGCTTCACAAATTAAACCAGCCGACTGATTCATTGGAAATTAATCAGTTGCCAGTCGAGCAATGCCACAGGAATGTTTTACGGAGGAATAGAAGGGGGAACAAAGCCACTGAAACACACTTCACAGGTATGTCAATGTCACACATTTGTTGCTACGAGCGTTGTTCAGGTCAGATGAAAAAATGCGACCGGTGAAACCGGCTAACGGTTTGAGAGAGAGAGTGTTTGAAAAAAGCACACAAAAAAACTCGATGGTTCAACAGCAAAGCTTTCAATTTGAGTTTTTTGTTGATGGATTGAACTCAGATGGCAACATTCCACACTGTGCTATGAAGATCTTGATAAAGGTGATCAAAATGGGTCACCTTCTCAAGATTGGAGGGATTAATGATCGTGTTCAGTTGAATTAAGATCTGCAGTGAGTTATGAGTGTTCTGACCAACGAAAAAGCAGCGATCCACAACAGTGGGAAGCAACCAGTCAAAGTTACGTTGTTCTTCAACATCCGCTTGTGAAGTCAGGTTGGCGAGAAGCATCCGATTTTGAAGTGAGATGAGTCCGTGGCTTGGATCAGTGACGCAAAGAAAATGAGTTGCGTATCTGGCTTGTCGGAAATGTTACAGAACCGATTCCCGACCAAGACCTATCCAGTTCACAATCAAAGAGGATCTTATCTGGAGGATGAAGTGTGTGGAAAATACACCAAAATAGATCTGATGGTGATTGACGACACCGTACACTTTCCAACAGGTAACAAGAATTGGATCATTTTTGCAATTTCCTAAGATCTTCAGATTGAGGAATCTTGACTCCGTAAGTCACTGCGTTTGATGATACAGAGATTATGTAAACGCAAAAGGTTTGATCATTTGAGCTTGATCAATTTCATTCCGGCCATGAATGTTAGCTATTCCAAAACTGCCCACCAGAGAACCATTTTGCCAAACAAGGAAACAATTTGAAACAGGAAAAGGAAGCTTGCGGCACCTAAACTATTGAAAGCATGCTTTGCGTGACTGTGTGAAGCACATTAAAAATCACAGTTTTCCTTTGCAGGTATTTTTCTGACAAATTTTCATTCATTTTGTTCCGTGCACGCACAACGAACAATTTGTTTGGCCAGGGATACTGTTGCATCCATAATGCAAGTTCAGTTTCTTGTTAGACATTGTTCAGCAACTGCAAAGTGTTCAAACGATCCCGAGAGATGCGGTGTACCGCGGAGAACAGACCACTCTTGGTTTGGTAAGAAACAGTTTTCAGGGCTCACAGAATTGCTCTGAGAGGGTTGTGCCATCCCGACATGTACGTGCATCGACATGTTTCTTTCAGTGAATGGATTCACCAAAGCAGGAAGGTTGTGGTTTTATGTTTCGTCTCTGTCGTTCATCTGTGTGGGCTGAATATGATCAACATCCGTGGCACTTAGTGCTCTTTTGCCTCTGGCTCTGATGACCTTTTTTGCTCACGTTCTCTCTCTGCTTCAAAAAAGTGTTTTCATTGTCAGAAAGAAGCTCAAAGGTAAGGAAACTTTCAAAATAGTCTGACTGGGTTGGTTTTTCATCCGCACATCTGACTTTCACAGGTTTTCCACGTTTTCTCAGCTTGAGATTTGCAACACGAAACTGGATGAGATGGTGGTATTCGGTGTCACGCTCCATTCCATTACAAAGAAGATTCTGTCGATTCTTTCAGAAGCAAAATGTGTTTGTGTGGAGAAAAGAGCGAGCAATTAATGCATGGCAGAAGAAAATAGACTGTGCACAGATATATTTTTTTGAAGAACTTGCAGTTTTTTCTTTTTTTCGAACAGAAAGCTTTCAGAGAAAATCTGAGGTGTTTTTGCAAACAGACTGACTGAAGTGGTCAGGTGGTCAGGATTGTAAATGGTTATTTCTGGCAAAAACGCAAGACTTGAAGCTGCTATCGTCTTTCTGTCGTTGTATTCTGATTACACACCATGAGAAACAGATCAAACAGTCCTGATATATACCGTGGGAAGCACGCGGTGAATCTGTAAAGCCTATAACACAAGGAAAGAAGCATCAGACGCAGAGATGTGTTTTTGTGATTTTATGCCTCCGGAGTCACCCGTTGTTTCTTTCCTGCGTGAGAAACTCCGGGATGTATTCAATCTCCTAAAGGACACCTCCAACGTACGCCACAGCAGTACAGTGAGTGATTTAGAGTGCGACAAGCAAATAGATTTGTATTCCACGCAGACGACAGGCAGGGGCAAAAACAACAAACCAAACTGAATGTGGACTGTTGTCTGCATGGCTTTTCGTCTTTCAACAGTGATCAAGGTCAAAAAGAGGGATTGCAAATTTGAAAGACACCTGTTCTCCAGTGGAAGATATGCATGTCTGAGCAATTTACCTTTGTTGTCTTCTGCATGACGGCAACCTTCTGGCCATTAACTCTGTTTAGGATGAAGACATGTGCAGCTGCACAGCTGTTTCCATTGAGTCAGAATACAGGAATCCACCTCAAGGAACATTCAGACCCCTCAGTGTGCAGAAATAGGAATTCAAATGTGACAAGCAGCTTAAAATAACATTTATCAAACTGAACAAAATTTCCTCTGGCAATGTTACTTGCGACCTCGGGGAAACAGGACAAATTTGGAGTTTGTTGGTTTTCAGACAGAGGGTCGTTTTGGTGTCAGCCTTCTGGTGATGTTAAATGGCACATGAAATGTCAGGCTGAGTGAAACATGAATTACCAATTAGTTCTGTCTTTTGAAATTCCATCAGTCTCGTATGGAATTGCACAGGAGCACGCCTTTGACAGCTTCACGAGTTTGGAAATGCCGACCCGCGATGGACCAACAGGAAAAGCCCGCACATCAACGTTGGCACACATGCAGTTCAATGCAAAGATTTGACGCAGGTTTCTCGGCTAACTGGGAGATTTTGCGGGTCTTTGTCAGCGCCGGCGAAGCTTCAAAGGGATGCAGTAACACACATCAATTGTCTTTTTCAGGTACATCGCACGCAATTTCTGATGCGTTAGAGCAATATGAACTGCGGGAAGGGTTTGACACGGTGCCAGGACTGCCAAATGTTGCCAGCAGAGGACTCAAAAGGTCCGACTCAAACAGAATTGGAAACAGAAGGGTAAGCGGCACTTTGTTCCTTCAGTCTTTTGCATGTTTCAGCAGAATCCTCTGCAATGCGCGCTCTCTCTCTCTCTCTCTTCGTCTCCTTTTTTGTGTTGTTTCCAATCAGCATAATTTACACATAAAAAAAACGTCTTTTGACTTTTCAGATGTCACAGCCCCACCCGATCAAATTACGCACAGAACGCAGCCCGCCGACGTTTGCTCGCTTTTTGCGCCACAGCAGAATCAGGAGGTCGCGAAGTGCACCGGATTTACTTCCAAAAGCCAAAAAGTCCAGATCAGTATTTCAAAGTGAGTTGCCTTAAAAAAAGAAGCCCTGTGCAGGATTGCGTGCGAAGGAAGCAAGAACTGAGGACACATTGGTCAAACGGAAAGTCAAAACACGTAATCCATTGCCAGATTGTGTGACAAAAGGTCAAAATGCCACAACAATAGCTTGATAGCGAGTAATCATTTGGGACCCGAAGGGAAGTAATATCGGATGTAATGTTTCTGATTTTATACCCAAATAACACAACCAATGAAACAGAAAAATGAGCCAACCTAACGTGCTGACGGTCCTTTGGAGAATGCGCGGCCATACAGGTTGCTGTACATTTTCGAAAACATAAAAGTTGTTCTTTTTTTTTGCACCGGTGAAAGGCGTTTATATACTGAGATGTCTCATTTCATCTAGCAATCTCTGCCAATGCGGGAGACATTGCCATCCCGGCTATGGACTACTCTTCGGATGAGGACGGCACAGACGAGTTGACGTCTCTGGACACCGGAAGTTCTGACACCAGCTCCATTTCGTCCATGGGAAAACATGCCATTCTGGAGGAGGTCAGACAACTTTTAGTTGCAGATTTTCAATGTCGCAGACATGCATGGAAAAGACAGACAGACAGACAAACAGACAGCTAGACAGACCGACACACACACACACACACACACACACACACAACCATTTTGCTGCACCTTTGGACATCGTTGGCAAGCTTGATGCGAGAAATAAGTTTGTTGAACTTAACAGTTGCTCCATCTGGTCAATAATATGGGTCCCAAATCCGGCCTGTGATGTCTGACATTTGGACTTTGGCACAGCCCAAGAACAGGACCTCACAGTGGAGGACTTTCATTTGTATTCCTCAGATCTTTGATGAGGACGCGACGTTTGCGGAGGCGTTGTGGGACCACGTGACAATGGACCGGGAGGAGCTGGGTTTCCGCGCGGGGGACGTCATCCAGGTCAAGGACGCGTCGGACAAGGACTGGTGGTGGGGCTGCTTCGGACGCCGCTCGGGCTGGTTCCCCGCCACGTTCGTCAGAGTACGTATCCAACGTTACACTTCCTAATTGTTCCATGCAGACTTTTCCTCGTTCATTGGATTTCCCTGATGCTGTGTTTTTGCTCACGACTCCCCATTTTGGAAACTGCAAGACACAGATGTCCAGCTCTTATCCCACATCTTCCGCCTGTATTGGTCAAGGCCACAGATTCACCGAACAGAAAGGCGAAACGGACACAAAACAAAGATGGTAATTTTTGTTGTTATTTTGACATTTCTGTTTCAGTTACGTGCGAATCAGCAGGTGACGGCGGAGGACTTTGTGCAGAAGGTGCGGGACGGCAGCATCGACTCGGCAGCAGTCCTGCGAAGCTACTCCGTCAGCCTTCTGAGCAAGGAACAGGCGCGCACCAACGTCGTCATGGAGATCGTCAACGCAGAGAGAGAATACGTCAAACACTTGAAGGATGTCGTGGAGGTCTGTTTTGTCACGAGGTGAAATACAGCTGTATACAGTGAAATGCAGACCGCTAAAGATGTTCCTGAGGTCAAAACAAAGAAGCCAACTCTGCTCGAGCAGATTCAATGTTGGGATTCTGCCCAGTCTTCATGGGAATTCAGACCTGTTTTATCAGCTTGAACCCGTGTTTGGTGCCAAGACAGATTTTGAAATTTTTGGATCTTTGTCATCAGATTGATTTTTTCCCTGTAACTTTAGGGTTATCTGGAGAAGGCGAAAAGACGACCAGAGATGTTTCCAGCCGATCAGCTTGTCACCATATTCAGCAACATTGAAGAAATCTACCACTTCTCCAGATCCTTGCTTTATGACCTGGAAAAACAGTTCAGGAGAGATGCGCCTCAGGCAACAGAACTTGGCTGCATTTTCCTCAAATATGTAAGTTCCTTTGTGACACTGCAGGCGCTTTGCACGTCAGTAACGTCAATCTTTCTGTCCGATCTTAAAGATTTCTCAAATTTGTCCCTGAGAGTTTTCTGCATTATCACGTCTCTCCATTGTATTCCAGAGACGAGGGTTCGAGATTTACTCTGAGTACTGCAACAATCACCCACAGGCCCACGAGGAACTGAGAGCGCTACAAAAGACCAAGAAGTATCTTCACTTTTTTGAGGTGCCTTGTTTGTTTCCTTGAGTTGTGTGCTTCTTGCACTGTTGATGCATTGAAAAAAAGTTTTTGACTTGAAGAAGAAGAAGGTTTGTGCATTTTTAGATTTTTGAATTCTTCTCACAGGCATGCAGGTTGCTGCAACAAATGATAGAAATACCGCTGGAAGGCTTCTTGTTGACGCCAGTTCAGAAAATCTGCAAATATCCGCTGCAGCTGGCAGAATTACTGAAGTACACCAGGTAGGTCACTGCAAGTTTTCAAAGAACTGCTTTTGACGGAATGGTGTCCTTTGGCGAAACAAAACAGGATTTGGGAAAACATTCACAAATTCATTTCACCCTCAGGATACAGAGCGATTCCTGCTTGAGCTATTTTAAGCACATAACTTCTGTACATGTTCTGCAAAGGCAAGAAAGGCTTTGGACTTTTTGAGAGTGGTCCAAATTGTGTTATGACGAGCTATGGGTTCTGAAGAAGAGAGATTACTCATATATATCTTTTGCTGCATGTTCTGTGTTTCAGACATGAGCATCCAGACTACGAACCCCTGAGAGCTGCACTGAGCTGTATGAAAGATATTGCCGCCCTCATCAACGAGAGGAAGAGAAAGATGGAGAGTATGGAGAAGCTCATGGCCTGGCAGGAATCTGTTCAGGATTGGCAGGTACATGAATGAATAGTTGAACCATTCATGTAATAATTTTCTTCACTTCTTGCTGTGTCTCTACAATACCCACAGGTCATAGGCTGATGTGTTGGTCTCTCCAAGTTCTTCACAGAAAGGAAAATGATTTCATTTTTCAACTTGTTCATTGTAGGGACCAGATCTGATTGACCAGAGTTCAGAGCTGATTCACAGCAATGAAATTGTCAAAATCAACTCAAATGGCTGGTCTCAAGAAAGAATATTCTTCATGTTTGATCACCAGATCATCTACTGTAAGAAGGTGGGAAGTTTCAAAATCACAGGAAAAAACATCTCTTTCAAATCATTGGTTTTAGAATGCAGAGAGGCCAGTGTCTGTGGTCTGTAATTGAAAAAAGTCTTTTCTTTACAGGATCTTTTGTGGAGAGATGTTATGGTCTACAAAGGTCGAATTGATCTGGACAACTGTGATATTTATCCCATAGAGGATGGCAAAGGTGTGTACCATCAGACAATGTCGGTCCTTTTCAGAACTTTGCATCCTGACACTTGGATTAAGACGTGATGGGAGAAAGAAACACTCCTGTCTCTTGCAGATTCTCAGTTCGGTGCTACGGTGAAGAACGGTATCAAAATCCATGATCTCAGCAAAGACAAATGGCACTTGTTTTGCGGCAAGTCATGTGAGGAGAGAGACCAGTGGTTGACTGCGTTCGAAGAAGAAAGAATTCGAATCATGAAAGACTTAAGGAGTGGGTTCAATTTGAGCGAATACAGGGTCAAGGTTTCCAGAGTCGGTCATAGACATTCTGCGCATCCAGAGAAGCACAAAGGTAAACACAAGACACTTTTTGAGTCTCGTCTTTCTGGCACAAATTGACCTTTGTAGCCTAGGATCTGGGACCTTTCATTCCAGTCTACGCTCAAAGACGTGCGAAGCTGATCATTCATCCATTTGTGTCATTTTGCCATTTTGTTTCCCATTCCAGAAAAGAGCTCGAAACGAAAGGTTGGCCTGCCGCCTCCTTATCATGCGGAGTTCCTGAAGTCTATGCCAATGCACGCAACGTTGCCTCGAGGAGCCACTAGTCGACACGACAATCCAAAGAAGAAATCCTGGTCATTGTTTTCCATGAAAAAGACCAAATCATGACGTTTCTGGTCCATTGCCAAATGAGAATCTCACGTATTGCGTTCTGGGGAAAAGTGCGCGGAACGCCTGAGGTGTCAGTCGCCTCGGAAAAAGTAGTCTACTTCCAAAGAAAAAGACAGTCTACAGTTGAATGGTCGTTGTGCAAAATGCTGCAATTTGAAGTTCTGTGAAGGCATTTTCGTCGCAGAATTCGAATACCCAAACACTTGAACCACCACAACGCAATGAACACTGCATGGCTGACGTAAACGGACATTCAGCAGTTGTGGTGGTGGTGGCATCATTTGAAGCTGCACAAACACGGGTTATGTTTGTTTGATGCTGACTTTTCGTGAGAAACAGAGTGCCTGAACACTGAGAATGTGCTTGAATGAATCATGAACATGACAACTCTCTACGCGATCATCACATGGGACTTCAGACTGGCCACGAATAACAAACGGCTGAGAAATCTGTGGAGACAATCCTTTGCAAAATGGCTTTCAATGTTTTTTGGGAGAAAAAATTTCCCTGTAGAGAGACAATGCAATGTTTCATTACTTTTGAATATTGTGACCTCGTTTCTTTTATCAGTAGTTTACAGTTCAAAGTCTAAAAACTGTCGAATTTGTTCTCGTGTAGATAGAACTTGACAAACATTGGTCTTTCAATATTCTCTACACGCATGTTGCCGTTCTGTTGTTCACGAACATGAAATTGTGAACAATGAATAATGAGAAACAAAAAAGCTTGACAAAAAGTGTCTTTCTATGTATTTCCATTCCTTCAACAAGTCATCTGTCCCATTGGAAGACAAAAAATTCAGCTGGAACAAGGTTTCACAACATCAAAACCAATTTACTTTGACCACAAGGACCACCTCTTTCATACGTTCCACGATCTCATCGTCTCTTTTCACCTTGCAGTCAGACAAGTCCAGAATTCTGATCCTCGTTGCTCGTGACTTCAGCCCTTCATGCAGCACTTTCACCCCTTCACAAGTGACTCGGGAGTTATCCCTCAGCAAGACGGTGTGGATTGACAAGTTTTCCTTCAAGGCCTTGGCCAGTAGTGGCATGTACTTGTCGTGAAACAAGCAGTGGTTGAGGCCAAGCGTTAGCAGTGTTTTACATTTGGACACAGACTCAAAGAAAGGATCCGCTTCCATGGAGTTGAAATTCGATCTGCCAATGCACAATTCCTGGAGAGAGGGGTGTTGTTCCAGGAATCTGGAAAGGGCAGAAGTACAATAGACGTTGAAGTTGGAACACAAGAGAGCCAGGGAGCATAGCGATGTGTTGTGTTCCAGGCCCTTGCACAGACAAATGAGTTGATCGGTGTGAAGATCAGACACAACCAGACAACGCAGGGTTCTGGTTTTCTCAAGAAGATCATGAATGATGTGGATACTGGACGTTCTGTCGTCCGACCGCGAGTTGTTGGCCGTGGACACCACGACCTTGTTGTGCATGCCGTCCGGAACGCTGATGGCGCGAGTGAGACGCAGCTGGAAGTCCAACTTGAGTGTCTGAGGGGGACTTTCGCCAAGTCTCGAGGAGATGAACCTCCGTCGTACCCTGGGACTTGGAGGTCCACTGCTGCCTTCGAGACCTAGGACCGGAGGTGAGAGTAGTCTGCTCTGAGCTGGAGGTGATTCCTTTTCCGGACTCACTTCTGGACTGAAGTTCTCCATGTCCGACCTCAAGCTGCTCACATCGAATGCTCCGAACACTGGAGGCTCAACTTCAGTTGCGTTGCACTCTTGAAACGACCTGACCGTGCGTCCTTTCATGCTGAAGTGGTGCAATTCTGGCAACACGTTGAGCGCCCCGAGAAATGTGTTGAAGGCGTCCTTGCAGATGATGAAGCAATTCTCAGTCTCTATGGACTTCAGACGTCTCTCTTGCACCATTTCTGTGAGCACTTCCAGCAGGGATCTGCTCAGTACAGCTTTGGAGATGTGAAAATGTTCAAGATTGCTCTTGAGCAAGGTATTCCTCAGATATTCTGTGGCTGCGGCGATTGTGGATTCAGTCGCCAGAGCCTGTCGCGATGGCAGCTCTGCTAGTCCCAGGAATGTCAGAGTTGATTTCTTTTTCTCCAAGGCTGAGAGCAGCGGAAGCATATCCATGAGTTTCCTGTCGCTCTGGATGTGATTCTGTGTGAAGTCGAAATGAACCAATCTGTTGGTAGCTTTCACTGCGGAAACCAGTTTCATCAAGGCTTGTTGGTCCAGCACGCAACGCTGGACGACCAATTTCCGCAAGTCGGGCAAGGCAGGCACAACCAGATTCATCACAAGTGGGAACAGCTTCAAGTCGTTGCAGTCGTGTAGTTCGAAAGACTCAAGGCCATGGCTGATTCGTAATTCGTTAAAATCTTCGGGATTGATGTCGACGAAACTCATAAAGTGAAGGCAAAGATCCTTGATGTCGGAATACCCTTTGTTCAACCCAAACGTCTCCATGGCTATTTTCAGCTGAGATGTACTGGTGACCATGTGAAGACCCAGCCCTTCCACTCGACCTGTTTTTGCAATCTCGGCGAAGTAAGTCAAAACGCTCTTGTGAACTTGAGCGTCCGTGAAGCTTTGACCAGAGATCACAAAATGATACTGGCGTGATTTTGCCACTTTGAGAAAGTTCAGCAGACCAGTCAATGCAGAGTTCGAGATCAACAGATGGCTGAACGTCAACTGCTGTGGAACACATCTTGCAATCGCTTCAATCAAGGAATCAGACAGTTTCCTGAGGTCCAATTCCTTGAGACACCGGCAACACTGGATGTGCATTCCACCTCTCATGTCTTGAATGCTCAGACGATGAAATGGAACATTTTTCGGGGTGTGCAGCCAGCGTCTGCTTTCGCCCGGTGTGGTCGACTCAATTGTGAGTGGAACAAACTGCTTTTCAAATTCAGTAAAGAACTCCATCAAAATGGCCTCGTTGTTTCGGTTAAATCCACAAAAGAAGGCCCACATCGTGTACATGTACCGTCCTCTCAAGCAAAAGAACAAATGTTTCAGTCTTTCTTCTTTGGATAAAGACGTGACGTGCCTTGCTCCTAAATAGTCCTGGAAGCTCTTGTGGGTGAAAACGTAATACACCACTTGGCCTTTTAGTCTGGACATGGGCACTTCCTTGTTCAGAATGCCCATCGACGCCAAGACCTTTTCACAGGTAAAGGAAGACGCAGGAAAACTAAACACACTGTTCTGCAGTCCATGAAAGGCCAACTGACAAAGATTTTGCAGATGTGGCTCCAATTCTTCAATTGGTATGTCCAGCCTGACACTGGCCTTTTGCATCAGCATGCTCACAATTTCGTCGTAAATCTCGGTGCGACTCTGGGGTAAGTCGCCTTCCCGTTCTTCACTCAGGATGCACAGGAAACACAGGTTCAGCGGATTCCGACAAAGGTTCTTCATTGACGAAAACGTCCTGATTCGACTCAAGACCGCATCAAACGTCGCGAGTGGAACTCCCATGTCTGTAGCGTACTTCTGTACGAACTCTTCCATCATTCTCTCGCTGTAACCATTGACGACAAATCGAGAATCAAAGTGCTTGAGTAGATGGAGTGCATACTGGGGCCTGGATGTCATCAACACAGTGCTGTGAGGCAGGATCCTTCTCTGCACCAATTTCTGCACAACTGAAGAGGCTTTCTTGTTAATCTCGTCAAAGCCATCCACGATGAACAGAGTTTGTCTCTGATGTTCCTCGACATACTTCTGGAAGTCTTCCCTCCCAACCTGGAAGTCTTCGGGCAGCACGTGATCGAAGATGGACTCTGACAGGGTTTCGGCCATGTCTCGGGCGTGGAGGTGAAACAGCAGCTTGAACCTCTGCAAGTATTTTGGGACAGCAGTCTCGCTGGACTTGGTATTTCCTTTGGACCAATCAAAGGCTATCTTTTGGCACAGAGTGGATTTTCCAATCCCAGGCTCTCCCTGAAGAATAACACGGTTTGGTTCATTCTTCTCTGGATGCGAGCTGAACAAGTCTTCTATGCGTACATGTTCTTCGGGTCTGCAAAAGAAGGTGCAGTTTCAGGTACAGGCGGGATTGACAAGAAGAAGGAAAGAGTTTGTGAACACAAACGTTCAGTTCAATGTTGTTTTCCTTTTTTAATGGTTCAAGATTCTGGCCTTGGTAGTTTCGCTTTTTTCGAACGCTTTATTTGTTCCAGCAAGAAGGGCAAGAACCCTAGAACTTTTTTCCTTTTCCTTGTTTGGATAGAATATTGACATCTTACTTCTTGTCTTTGGTAGTGGGTATCTTCCCGAATGTTGGTCTTTGAGCCCCACGAATGAGATGAACCTGCGTGAAGACACTCTCAAAGTCCAGCTGAAACCATTCGCACCACTGCAGCGGGGAGATGGACTGCAGAGACCTCTGGTAGTGATCTGCCAGCTCATCCCTGATCAGGCCACCAATGTCAGAATCTGCAATCGTCAAATATGATTCATTCGAGGCAATTACAGGTGGGTCCCGGTTTATCCGAACATGGACAATCCAAATTCCCAGATAAATCAAAGTCCAATAGAAATTGGACTCCTATCTCCGCAATGCTAATCTGCCCACTTAATTCGAATATTGGTTAATCTGAAAGAAAATCACTTGGTGTTTGAAATTCGAATGAACCGGAAGGTACCTGTACATTGTATTTGTTTTGTTTTTGGGTGGTCTGGCCAACAATGGCAAGAAGAAGAACGAACAAGTGTGCGATTTTCAGGCTGAGGAATCGTACCAGAAGTGCTGGTGTTGAGTTCACACGGAGGTGCCGCCTTCGTCTCGTCCAGTAGCTTTCCCAGATGGGCGTGGCTGTCCTCCAATGAGCTCCGGAAGGACTGATAGGCCTTCGGCCCCTTGGTGAAAAGTATTTCTATCAGCTTCAGGGAGCTGTCTCTCGGTGTCACCTAAAACAGCACACACATGCACAGATAATTGCAAATGGAGGAACAATACGAACAGAAATAAAGTTTTCCATTGGACCTATCAGACAGTTGAACAGAACGAGCATTTTATTTGGTTTTTGTTGTTGTTGTTGTTGTTTGTTTCGAGTGGCGCAATCCAGGTGAAGTTTCTTCATGAGCAGATGGAAAAAAATCTGGGGAGGCCCAAAAACATCCTGCTTGTGAAGCTGTACATGTTGCTTTTCTTGGTCTGTGCGTTGTAATTTTCGTCATGTCTGTCATCGTGTACGTGGCAAGACCTGATCTGCGTTTTTACCTGGTTGACGATTCTGGCCCTGTCATCAAATGTCAATATCCCGTCTTGAATGAGAAGTGGTATGACTTCAGGCGGCGACAGATCCTCAGCCAGACGCGTCAAGTTCGCTTGGATTCTGTATTTGTCGGCAACCTCCATTCCTCTCTTTCACATTTCAATTCTCAAACTTTGAGAATTTATCCTTCACATGTTGAACTTTCAGCGAATGCTTGACTTCGTCTTCATTTCTCGTTTCGTCACTTCATTGGCGCATTGCAGCAAAGAAACCTTATCTGTTCTATTTGCCAACTAGGCCAATGAACTTTGACATGTCGACACGTAGACGGAAATCTCCGACAGGATCCTGGTTAGATTTCATTGGCTGAGCCGCAATCAATAAGCGACGTCACAGTCTGATACCCATTTGTACTGTTGTGAAATCAGGATTTGTCATTCTGCTTGCAAGCATCCTTTCGTGAACAGATCTTCGTTGAACGGTCCTTGGAGTGTTTAGATGAATGCAACAGCTCGTTGTCAGTTTGCTCAATTATTCTGAGATTTTTTTTATTCCTTGGCCTTTTTGTTTCTCGAGAAACCGCAGGACACTGGCAGGAAAATCTATCCTGCGCTCAATTGGCCTCCAACAGACGCTCAAAGGTTGGGTGGAACAACAGTAAACGCCGTTGCCATTCCCGCCGACGTATTTTCCTGTCAAATTGCTCGTCTTTGCCCTGAAGCTAACACAACGAACTTGGAACACACGTGAGAAAAATCTCGATTCATTTGACGTCATTTATTTACAATTGTTGCTTTTGAAGTTCGAAATGACTTTGTAGGTCGAATCGACTTTTGAAGTGTGTCCTGTCCCAGCTACACGCATCATCATCGCCTTGCTAATCACGATAACAACCGCAACTGACGAGCAACCCACGTGCGGAAAACCCCACATCGTGACTTCATTGGAGTTTTCTGTCGAGGAGAAACTGTTTACAAAATGACAGAGCAAAGAAAAGAAAGAAAACGGTTGCACTTGACGATCAGTCGGGCTGACGAACAGGACCATGATTCAGTCAGTTCAGGACGCGTCGGAAAACATTCCCCGAGCAATGACACCCCGTCGCCGCCCGGATACTGTCCCGCACCACCCACGACATGGGTTCCCGATTCCCCCGGGTATGGGGCTCCCTCTCCCTCTGTGGTTACACCACCGCCTTACGTGCCACTTTCCCCAAATTACTCCCCATTCTTCAAACATCCAAACGCAAATCCCATCGCGACGGAAAAGGTTCGTCCATGCAGTTCCCAGTCAACAGAGAGGAGTCCAGGACACTTCAGAACAGGGGATCAAAAACGATCAAAACGGGTTCGAAGAGATTTTCATCGACTTTCACATTGTCCGCAACATTCAGCAAAGCGCCGCTGCTCCAGGATATGACAGTGATGCGACTCTGAACAGTTTTTCTGCGTGTTTGTGTAGAAAACGTGTTGAAATCATGGATAAATACTCCAATCCAGTTGAGATTCTTTAACTGCAGAAAAAATGGCTCAAAACATCCAGAAAAGCAGGAGGAACCTTTTTGAAGGATGGAAATCATGCATTAATTTGTTCCGTGACTTGCTGTCATTATGTATTTGTATTTTTTTCTCACACTGTTGGGGAAAAACAAAAATTGCACTGAGAACAAGTGGTGTTTTCCAGTCTGCGTTGTTTCTATCCTTCACAATGCCGTCTTTTTTCTTTCCTTTGGGAGGAACGTAACCGACGTGAAACAACTGCACAAGCACAACCTGGTTGTGGTCACTTTTGAGAGCATGTTCATGTTGTTTCCGAAGATTGCAAAGACACCTGGGATTTAAAAATGTTCGTCCACTATGACGCTGACAGGGGCACCCCGAACTTTGGGTCTGATCAACCTGTAGGACACGAGTCTACCAAACGTGTCTATGTATTGCACTTCCGATGTGTACGAGCCTGGTGTCAGGTCAGTTCTGCTGCTGGTTGGAATTGAGCTCACTGAATGCTGTCTGTTGTCTCCGTAAATGGGGATGGGTTGATGATCTCTGTCGTACACTCTGGAATAATCCTCTTCCGTGTAAATCATGTGTAAGTTTGTCACCCCCGGCGCGTGGCATCTCACCACTGGTCCGCGGGAAACCAAGATTGGAGGGTTGGAACTGACCCGGGTCCTTAGCGTATCCAGGGTCGAGCGCCGGGAATGGTTGTGAAAGTCCATTCCGTAAAGACTTCCGGAATACACGGATGAGTCTGACGAATCAGAAAGGCTGTTCCTTCCTGAGCTGTACAAAAGTCTGAATTGCGAATCGCTCAGGTTGTTCAGGTACTTTCCACCAGATTTTGATCTCAGGCTGTCTGGCACTGTGCGGCCAGAATCAGGTTCATGTAAATTTCCTATCCCGTAGTGAATGTCAGTTCCAACTGATGCTCTTTTCAAAGTCGAGACTCCCTGCGCGTTGAAGTTCTTGTAACTTTGCTCTCCGAACAGAGATCCGTGTTCATACTGAAAGGATTCAGAGCTCACTGCAAACGGCTTGTGTTTCAGAGAAAACAAACCGCCACGTTTAACTTTGAGCTTTTTGTTGCGTCTGTTTGTCCTTCCATCCAAAGGATAAATCATGTTTTGTATTTTGTATCCATGCGGTGTCTGCAACGAAAAAGTGTGCAGACGAGAACAAACATGAAGTTTTTTTCCGCAAAAAGCAAAAAATATCCGTGACGATCATGCTCGCAAGAAGCAAGAAAATTATTTCTGTGCACAAATCCATACACACACCTGAGACACATCATTGTTATTGCACCTTCTGCATCCGAAGACAATGACCACCACGAAAACGAGAATGACCAGTCCCCCGCACAGTGCAGCTATCAGCAGCAACCTGCTTGTCCTGAAACAAAACACCACTGAACCATAAACTGACCAGGAATCGTGTTTTGCGGTGAGGTAGAGTTTCACGTTTTCAATTCGTGAGGTCCGCCAACGCGTGCGACTCAACCACATTGGAGGATCATGACTCTAGCCTCATCCACCTGGATGTCAAAACCTTTTTTCCGTTGCTGCCACCGGGAGTGTCCTGGATCCCATGCCAGTTTGTTCAACG
>JAAUYG010202219.1_pt1 | contig 16547 bp, 7 predicted proteins | sample 7278091 | NCBI WGS metagenome assembly JAAUYG01 (sample SAMN14350201, study PRJNA611818) | marine sediment metagenome | isolation source: surface marine sediment (0.6m) | place: French Polynesia: Moorea | collected 2018-08 | reverse complement strand
GCATGTCCATAAGAATGGTTGTGCAAAATTTCAGCCCAATCCGTTGTTTTCTTCACAACAAACAGGCACCGAAAGTGTGGCGGAAGAAAAAAAACAAAAAAAAAAAAAAAAAAAAAAGTCGGCAAACCCATAGGGGATCCCGTCGGGGGACGGGATGCCCCAATAAGTATCCATCTATTTTACGACCATCTTCAATCCAAGACAATATTTAGCTGTTGAATGGATGGTCTTTAAAATGCAGGGACCACATAATGAACAACAGATCTTTGATGTTACCAAGCCAAAGGCTGGAGTCTGGTTGGTGAAATAAAATCTACCCTTCTAAAAGAAGTCCCACAATTATGACAGTTTGTGCAGTGTAATATCTGTTGCATATGCATGCTCATTAACTGTGCGGGGAGCTTTACTGTGAATGACTTTTCTCCAACATAAAGCACTTACATCTAATCTCCTATTTATTAACATGCTATGCCAGGCTTCCTTCTCCCAAGTGCTGTCGATAAGAACGGGTTCTTGCGAAGAATTTTACGTAAAATGTAAATTGAGCATATAAAGTCAAGTTAACCTTGGAAGAACAAGTTTTTGCAAAATAAACCTTTATGAGCACTGGTTGAGCAAATCATGTCCATTGCTTTTAGCACCTACAAAATGGAAGCTCTTGCGAGAAGCAATCAATAATTCGCATGATTTTTGGCACTTGCTTCACTTTGTTCAATCTAACAATTACATTTCTTTACCTTAAAAGGCTTCTTTCAATTCCTCCAAAAGGCAAAGTTATATAACCTAACTGCATTTATTTTTAGCTACACTGCAACCCCAGAAACAAACCCACCCACTGCCAAGGCCAAAATGGCCTTCATTCCGTGGTGCTCTTAATTCTGAAAGGTTACCCCGCTGGTCTGGAACTTTCGACTGTCCAATAATTAAAGTGGTCTTGATTCTAGGCTGGTCTCAGGGCAGGGTACTTCTTCGTAACTTCAAAACTACAGTAGTCCCCCTCTAATAAGACCACCCTATTTGCCAAGAAACTGTGGCTACGTTAGAGAGGTGGCCTTTGGTAAGGGAGAGAAATAAATACATTGATAGTAGTATCGGAAAATATTTATGGCCTTAATAGAGAGGGTGGCCTCTGTTGACAGTGGCCACTAAGAGAGGGACCACTGTATTGTGAAATAGTTGGGAGTTATACCAAATCGGAAAACTACACTGCACTTCCATATATCGCACTATGTATTGGTATACATGTATACCATGGTGCAACTAGTCCCTTTCTGGGTGAAAATAACTATGAAGGACTCCTATCCGGGAGTGAATTCCACACCATAATCTATACACTTCTTCTGTTGCAGTTTCATGCACACCAATATGATCATGTTCACATCATGCTCAATATTATACATGTACATGTACCTTGTATTAAGACAAAGAAATCCTCAATGTCACTCAGTTTTGACAAAAAAAAAAGACAGAAACATTGCCTCTATTGTGGGGCATAAAAAACTTACATAACCATTATATACTCATGGTAAAAAAATGTCAAGATGAAGGTATGCCTACCTAAGATAAATTTAACGTTGAACGGCTATGGTGCACTTACAGATGCATACATTGGCATTGCATACCAGTGGAAAACTTTGGATGAGACATGCACATCTTAGCCTGATAAACAATCGTCAAGAGCAAGAAACTAGAAAACACCCTTCAGGAAAAAGCACACCACAGTGAGCGTGCAATTTTAAGGCACACAATTGGAGTAAGGCTTGTACACGCAGTTTGATAACTGGTAAATACACTTTAAAAAGGCCAGTAGAAAAGTGACAAGAAACTTTACTGTAACATGATGCCTGTAGTACATAAGTCTTCTTTACCAGATACAGTACACATAGTCAGAAAAATATACAGTATATATCTTTTTACAAACTTTAGCAAGACGTGTGAGCAGCCATGAATATGCATACCCTGTTATGTCTGTTACCGGTCAGATTTCTTACAATTTCTTACAAAAAAAACAAAAAAAAAAAACAGCTTCACTGGCTGAAAATAAACATAGCCGTAACAGATAATTACACGTGGCTACTGTAGTGCACTGCCATGATTTATAGTTACTTTAGGTATTTTTTTTAAGAAAAAAAAAATAGAAAAACAAGACAAAACTACTGTACATTTGTGTAATTGTCGCTAACAATGTTAGCAATCAGACAAAATGAACGTAATGTGACTAACAGTTTTAGCAACAAGACAAAACAAATGTACTGTTGTCACGGCACATAGTGCCACTAGCAATCTTAGCAACAAGGCAAAATGAATGTAATGTCACAATTTGTTTTGGGAGGACTATCGCGTACATCAACATCAATGTACAATGAACCTGATAACACTTTTAACGATAGGCAAAACATACAATTTACCCATATCAACTACCGCATCTGTGGTACGATGTTCTTAGTGGGCTACTTTTTGAAGTTAACACACATTTGCACAGATAACCTCACTTCTTGCTACATAAGTCTGGTAGTAATATAAAAGACTTTTCGGCAAAATATACTGGCCACAACATTTTTAGCAGCCATGGAAATGCACAACATCGCATCGCCAGGCTAAAAAAGTGCAAAAGTACCATTCTGTCTAGGTAATCGACCACAGCATACGACTTTCGCTGATATGCTTAAGTACGTCGCATAGACCTCGAAATAGATTCTGAACAATTTTGTTAATGATAGGGTGAGAAATGCGTTAGTATTTAGCTACCTCTGATGTACATGGTACACCCACAGACAGTATATAGTGACCGCAGTGAACTCAGTCCTCGTGGCTGTCCATATGACCAGCATGCTGCCGATTCTGCAGGATAAAAGTCAGTGAAGGGTTGTCGCTTTCTGCTAAACGTCTCTGGAATCAGAACGACAAAATATTTCAAATTCTGATAGCAGAACATAAACATCTACCATTGAGGATGTCATATTGAAACAGAGGTTTGTGTATTGAAATGGAGGTTTATAAACTAAAATACGAACAGCAATTGGACTTCATATGCTAGACTATATTTTGCCAGGATTACTCTTACACAGTTTCAAGCCGAGTTATTGATGAGTACATGTACAGTGGTCCGTCTTTCTGTTGTAGGACACCACTCATGGGACCATACAGGCATGATTTTACCAGGCTTAATATGGGGAAAAGATTCTAGAAAAATCTTAACACTAGAAATGAATTTGAAGCTCACTAATCACCATGGCAACCATTGCCTTTTCCATGCTTAAGACAGGTTTGGGGACTTACAATTTCTTCTAGACACTTGTCACTTATAATAATAAGGTGGTCTTATAAGAATAGAAGTTTTTGCCAAATAGAAACACCAAGTCTATGGTATTATACTGAAACTGTTAACTAGAAAACATTCAGATATAATCAACTGTGCCGATACCTTTGGTGAGAGGGAGCATTACATACATTCATTGTACATGTACTTGTTGCCAAGAATTTGTGTCCTTTCCAGAGGGGTGTCCTCTCTAGAGAGGGTCCTTTAAGAGCAGGATCACTGTACTGCTACACCCAGAAACTGACATTTTAAAATAACCAGGATGCTACATCTAAAAGGTGTTTTTTGTTACTTACGTGGCCTCTAGTGTGGAATTGAGAAGCTTCAGTTTCATGTGTTGTAGTTGGGAGAGTTTCCGCCGCTGTTCCTCCCGTATCTGTTCTACAGTGCCTCCCTCCCGGTCGCCGGAGGTCGTCAGCTGAGAGATGTCTGGCATGGATTTTGAGACAGTTCGCACATGATTGGACAGAGAGGAGGGACTACGTTCCTCGGTCTCTACAACTACAGTGTCTGCATCCACGATATTGATTTGAAACGGAGTGTCTTCGACCTCTACGTCCACTGTGGGGGAGGCGAGAGTTTCACCTCCCAACTGAAAGTCGCTGTGTGATTTTGGCATGAAGCCCGAGTTTACCGTGGTACTACTTCCTTCACTCCACTCGCTCGTCTCCTCCGAAATGTCATGTTCTGGCCCCTGTAACGATCCCACAGAGCTTACCCCACTGGAGCTATGGATGCTACGAAGCGAGTCAGAGCTGGAAGCTTTGTGTCGAAACCCGCCTCCGTGGCGATACTCATAATCCGTATCTTTCGCCCCAGAATGCCATGACAACCGCTTCTGTATGGAGGAGTCTTTTCCGTGATTCATTTCTTGTATGGCATCGGCAGTGTAATACCGCCGATCTCGCCGCGGGTTCATCTTTTTGAACTCGACGTGTGCGAATTTGTTTTCGAACAGCTCTGTGCCATTGTTATTTGTGTTTTCTGATGATGATTTTCGGCCGCCCTCAGCCTGGCTCAGGGACTCCTCAGACGTGGAGGACATTCCCGGTGACTGATCGGGTTCCTCGAAGCGTATCACGGAAGCACTAGTGGGGTTTGCGGTAGTAGCACCAATTTTTCGATTATTCCCAGGTGAGCCAGGCGGTGAGGACCCGGCTGTCTCATAGTCCGGTAATGATAGCGTGGAGCGTTTACGCATACGCTCCGATTCGGAGTCTGTTTGTAAAGTGTCTCTAGCCACCGCCTCGGTCCTGGGAAACCCTTCTGTTCCCATGTAAGTCTCGGCGGAGCTAGCGCTGGCATTTCTCACTAACTCTGGTTGTGGGCTAGGAGGGCTGATATGCACGAAATCGTCACTACTCTCGACGTAACCATTAGCAGCCGCAGGATGTAATGGAGCCTCATTCTGGTCCAGGTGCGAAACCTGTATCTTGTGAAAGTCTTCCTGCGCACTTTTAATCCTGTCCAACCACATACGAGCGTTATCGCCATGGAATGTATACGCCGCTGTCGCTACGTGGTACTCATTTAGATAGACTAGAACAAAACTCCCATCAGGCAAGGAGCTAATGTGAACTTTATCCAATCGCATCGGAGGACGTATAATCTTAACCTTGGGTTTGTTGTTGATGTCCACTTTTGCTTTGGATGCCTTGGTAACCAGGAACATGTCCGTAAACAGGAAGCAGATACACTCGGTCTGGAATTCATGAATATTCATTAGCTAGACATAGACAGTGAAGTGAAGGCTGCTGAGTTCCCCTTTTATACATATAAATTTTTTCCCAAACTTAGAAAAATTAATTATCAAGTGCTCAAAATATCTGTTAAGGTTATATCTATTAACCAATTAATTTAAACATTGAAAACGACACATTTTTACAGTTCTGTGGCAAATCCGCATGACTAAGTGCAACCAATGAAGCAATTTTACCCTGTTATTTAGACGCAGGTTTCCTTCCTCCAACAAGAACCGTGTGCGAGATCCACACCCTGGCATTGAACTCGTCAGATCTAGGTGACAAAACGCTCCCACCAACTGAAACCACAGGTATATCTTAGAAAATAATTCACGAAATAATAGAGACCATCAAGAATAGTTTTTAAGGACTGTATAATTTTGCTGAATGCTAATTGTGGATTACTCGGGGCATAAAGTGTAACAACGTCTTTAAGACCACCCTGGGGATAAGACCACTTATTGCACAAATCAAATTTACACATCAGTTTCAGAAAATAGTAGTCTTCATTCTAAAGCTCCACCATATTTCCTGAGAAAGAAAAACAAGATGTGTTGTATACCCATTAGTAATTAAGTATTATTCAGTTGGTTGAGCTGTACACATGCAATAACTTTCACCCGTAGAAGCTCATATGCTTTGGATAAAATACAATAACACAGATAAGAGTAAAGAAATGTCTTGTTTGTTTATTTGTTTGTTTACCTTGGACAGCGCATCATTGTTTGGCAGATCGACAGCATCGTATGCCTCAATACGTTTCATGACCTCGAGCTGCGTGACGGTGGCATTGATGCGGCAGATAAACTGATCAACTCGCTCTATCTGTAACAGAAAAAAAGAAACAGTCATGACAACTTCAAAATAGGAAAGGAAGCAAATACAGTAGTCCCTCTATTTTACAACCCTCTCTTTTAAGACCACCCTTGATTATAAGACCGCTTGATTTGATTCCAAAGGGCAATTTTCTGTGTTAAATTACCTTCATTTTAAGACCACCTGCAATATAAGACCACAATTTCTTTGTCTGATGGCCGGTCTTAAGATAGAGGGACCACGTACTGTATATCAGATGCGTGGTGAAGCAAAGCACTTTATCTTGTATAAAAGGGTGATTGATGTTAAATACCAAGTGGGAAAAAAAGCAAAGTATGGCATGCAGGACAAAAACTATGCCATAGGATTTGTTACATGTATTTTAGTTCAGGTATTTGAAATTCATATTTTCATAAACTGAGTATCGTTAACATAGAACAATATTTTTGTTCCTATGATAAAACCGGCGAGGAAACCAATACCAGGTGGGTGGAAGATTTCTGACTTCACTGGTCTAGATATAAGTGCTTCACGCTTATAACAAGCTATACATTTCATTATTATACATGTATTTCAACCTTTCTTCAGAAATTACTTGTAGTGAATGATACCCTATCATATTCATTCTATTTAAGTGCGGAGTGCCTTAAAAAAATAACTGGTTTACTCAGCAAACACAATTTTTCCAATTAAAATTGTTCCTTGCTGTTTAAACCTTTTAACTAAGGGCTGAGAAACTGGTCAAAGAGCATACAGAAAACCATGCTCCTCGCTTATTAGAAAATGTGCACACTATAGAATACATACAGTGTTTCGGCTTTAAGGTGTGTTAATACTTTCTAATAGGTTTATCCTGCCTTATAATCCAAAATATCGTACCATCTGAGCGACATTATCCGGCCGAGGTCCCCGCCAGATTCGCTCCAGCAGAAGTTTGTACTTTGTCAACCTCTGGAAGGGCTTCCCGATATAATCCCGCAGACTGAGACGGTTGCACTCAGGTCGGTTCTCTGCCCAGTTCAGGTAGATTCGGAACAACTCGTTCTCCTCTTTCAGCTTGTTGAGGTATTGCTGACATTGTAGGTATTCGATACAGAACTTGGAATACGGGGCGAAATAGGTGCAGAACTGGAACAAGGAATAAGCAAAAACCATAAAGCAGACTGCCACAAAGACTGATAATATTTAGGCAAAAGCCATATGATTTCAATAGGGATTAATTTTTTTGCACACAAAAATATACTGGTGCATGTATGTAAATTTTATATAATTTTTTTTCAAATAGGGATGATCAAGTACAAGAAATGTGCTATCACTCTGGTATAAACTTTCAGTCCGCCGGCATCCTCAAGACTGGCCTTAATGGTAACATGAATAAAGAACAGCTACATCATGCAAATACTCTATTGTACCGAAACTGGCGCTTAATAAGGCAAATCTATCAAATAGTACACAGTGTATCTTTCTGCATGCTCTCTCCTCAAGGTAAAGCGTTCTATACCTCACTGAAGCCCTGGATCAGTGGTTCTGGATCGAGCGGCATTCGAGATTCCCGCGCTTGCTCCACGATCTGTACCATGTGACCTTCCCAGAATGCACAGTTGGCCTGAAGGATATCATAGATGTTGCTGAAAATCTTCTCAGTTCCGATTTCATTGAGGAGTTCCTTTTCCTGCAGGTGCAGCAAGCAGGACAGAAAGAGCTAAAACGGAAGAAAAGGTCAACAGTTTTAAAATTATGGCAATATGAACAGTGCCATCCTTTCTTAAGACCACCTCAGAAATTAGACCACCCGAGAATTGAAGACCACTTATCGGATGACTAAAAGTTCTGCACCAGTGCTATGTTACTTTATAATTACCATATATGTCTTAATAGAAGAGCAGTGCACGTCACTGCACGAGCGCAAGAGCTTGGGTGCACAACTCTTAATTTCAATAATAAAGTCTGTCATCCGGTACCTACAATACGCATATACATTGTTATATATGGTAAAGTGGAACCACACAGACCTTTGTTTACAAAGAAGTGGCGATTTGCGCATGTGCGGCAGCCAAACGGACCAGAACGTCACTCAAATTTTAGTGTTTCTTGACAATCTTTTACTGTTTTATCAAGCATTTGGTGTGAATTTGATGTGGTATGTTTGTTGCTGGCGGGGCTTGTGTGCATATTTGGGACTGTGCTTCTATAAGGATGTACACGGTAAGACCATCTCAGAATAAAGACCACATTGGTCTCGACTGTGGGTGGTCTTAATTCCAGACCTGTACTGCTGGCTCTGTGTGGAACTCAGGCCGATAATGATTTAATAAATTATAATGTGTGTTACATTTGTGCTATTACTGAAAGTTGGTACATGTACCGGGTAGTAGTATAGTCTTCAAAACTGATAAAATTTATGCAAAATCAATATTTTTTTAAAACATCTTTGACATTTTAATGGCACCAGTTCACAGAATAACAAACATGTACCAGTACTTCCTGGTTATAAATTCAAAGGTTATTATGCCATGACCATGGTATTAGTATAGTTATATGTACAATGTTACTGTCAATCATGTTGTTACCAATGTGTAATAGCTTTTGGCTTTAATATGAACACAGAACAGCAACATGACTAACTTGTCAGGAATCAGCTTCAACAAGGCCGAAAATTCTTCTAAGTAGGCAGCTTTAATAAAGTACATGCAATATCGTTTTATAACTACTAACCAGCAACCTATATATTATAATTTCATTACATGTATAGTCTGCTTAAATATTACACATCTATGACTGCCTAGGAATGTAAGATGCTGGCAGAATAACTTACATTGATAACCAGTTGTAAGTCCTTGATGTAAGCCACCTCAGTCTTGAGGAGTTCCCAGATTGCCTCTTGCTGGTAGCGATCGGCGCTCTGAACCAAGGAAAGGGAAAACATCTGTATAATGTCAAGCGATTCCGCTATCGATAGAACTTGAAACACGGTTCTCAAGTATATGTACGTTAGCTAGCTGTCATTTTTCTGCATTCTTGCACTACCATAAACATCAGACTTGGAACCACACGTTTCTTGTTAAAAATAAATACTAATAATCTTAACGCTCATTTCAAATTATCGAAACATAGGTCTTCTCACAAATTTCTACCAGATGCACTATCTATCAGCAACATCTTTTGATTGAATCAAAACTTGATCCGATCTGATTGGTCATTGACCACTTTGTTCATCATGCAGTATCAGATAAATGGCCCAAACTAAAAACATTAGCAACATTTGTCATAATGCACTCAGAATTTAGTACAATTGTTGCCTTTAGTGCCTGGATGGGCCTGGTTGCTATTGGAAATACTTGAAACACAAAATTGATTTTAAGCATGGAAAAAAACAGAGTTGACAAGGCGATTACTAAACTTAAACAAAACTCGGGGTCAGTTTCTTAATAAAATCCCAAGTCCCTTAGTGATTTTCAGCATGGAAAAAAAAGACAGCAGTTTGGAAAAGTGATATGTGAAATTTAATTCTGTTTATCGACTTGAGATTTTTCCAGAACAAGGGTGCTGGTTAAACTCTTACGTGCTGGTTAAACTCTTACGTGCTGGTTTAACTCTTACCCTGAAGTCTTCCACCAACTCAATCCAACTGCCCTCAAGTTCAAAAATACTGGAAGAATACTTCTTGCGGCCCAGAGTGAGCAGCTCTGGCATGGGAGGGTAGCCCTTCACGCTGAACATGTGCAACAGAGACTGGAGGACATCTGGTTTCTGAAGTAAAAAGGGCAGAGGGACTGAGATTATTTTGCAATACCCGTGCTGCATGTATATGTATGTATATACGGCCACTTTCAAGAATATATTTTAACAGCTTTATTAGGCTAATGAATAATGGGGACATATGAATGATCACAATATCGGAGTAGCACATTTACTTGAAAGGAATAATGATGAATACCAAGCATAAAGAAATTCTTGTAACATCCATTCAAAGTAACAAACTTCTGTACCGGTAAAGATAAATTTCTAACTTGGAGCATTATTTTTTTTTAAATTTAGAGAAAAAGTTGTTGTTTTTTTCAAACTTGGAGAAAAAAAAATGCATATATAATATATGCCTAAATACGTTTAGGGCTCCACATGGGTCCAGATAATTTATACTATGTCACACGTCATTTTTTATTTTTTCCCTATGTCTCCATGTCACTTTTTATAAGACGTTGATGTCATTACAGTTTAGAAAAGGCAATGTCGGATTACAGTTTTTACAAAAGGCAACGTCGGATTTCTACAACTGTTAAAGCGGCCGCGTCGCACTTCATTTTTAACCCATGTGGAGCCCTAAATTTTGGACCTTAATATTTAATGGGCACCCAATGTTAAGCATGGTCAGTCAATTCTATTGTGTTCGTTTGTTTTGTGTTATTTTTTATAAACGATCTCATACATGTCACATTGACCTTATATATAGATCTAGTGCACATATAGTTTCACTGTGTTCTCATCCCTGCTAAATAACACCCACAGAGGGCCCTGTGACTTAAAACCAGACCATTTTAAGACTTGTCTGTACTTTAGATCACCCATCCGTGATACAATTATACTCCAATTTTGCATATTGAGGGATCTTTATACTATAAATATCCCTGAATTTTAAGACATTCCTTAACTTAGCACCACATTTTTTTTCTGACTGAAGGGGTGGTCTTAAAATGCAGGGACCAGGTTAATTTCTCTTACCCGGCTGCTTCCGAAGAACTTGCCGATGCCTTTAAGGGGTTGGTTGCCTCGCAGGGTGCCATAGGGGCTGCTGTTGTCGGGGAAAACTATGTCTGGCCGGCCCGGTTTATTCTGCAAGAATTAGAGAATACTTGCTCTAAACAAAATATTCAAAACTGACCAATGTAAGTATATATATTGATGTATATACAGGAATGTTGCTTTTTTTTACTGGTATACTGCAAGTGGACCACAGACTGGTCGCATAGTCTGCAGACAATACATGTATATATCCATACGATATTGTCAACACTGAAACAAAGATACATGTAGAAGAAGCATACATGTAAATGTTATCACTGCAGCAGAAATGCCCCTAAGGGAGTATACTCACTAGTGAATTATGTCTCATATTTCTTGCTTAAAGATTCCGTGTCACCATGATTCAAAGAGCAAACAATGGGAGCACAACTCTCAGTGATTCTGTCAACCAATCAAGAAACAAGTCACTTGTGTGACGATTTACTTCAACGATTCCAATCCTTTCCCCAGAACACTGCGCTGGCAAAATATTTCAAACTGTGTCGAGGACCTAATGTCAGTTAAGCGAATCCAAAAATATTTGTCATAGCAAAGTCCAATTTGAAAAAGTGGCAGCTTAATATACAATTTCTGAAATATCCAGTATGTGTGTCAGTCGGGATAACCACGATATTCTTCACTCCGCCGGGGTTCGTTGACACAATTTCATCTGGACATATATCCAAATATCCACATGATCTATATGCACAGGACTAATATTGGAAATCTAGGGAAAGTGAATCCACATCGTAAATGTATTGTAACACATGTGCATTGCTACAATGTATATAAGTAGACTCATTTAAGTAGATCCTTATTAGAAGATTGACTTGTCTTATTTAAGTAGATCCTTAAACACTCGTGACTCATTTCCTATAAGCACATTATTGACAATTTGTTCAGTTTCCTAGTAATATTACACTATGCATGACAGAAGATCGCATCCACTCAAGCTGCGCACACAATATATCACGCCAATATGCTACATTCAGCCATTGCACTTCTACACCAATGCAGAATTGCCGATACAGCCAGCTATATGTTTACTGTGTATTGATTATTTTGCTATTGATCTATATGTGCAAAACAAGATGCTTGAAAGGTAATTAGCAACAGCAGTTTACTTGTCCAATGCGAAAACCACCTGGTGGCCACTGGATGAACTGTCAACCAGGTGACTTATATAATATATATCCTATGTTGGAGCATAGAGTCATCATTTTGGATTCTGGGGAAAATCAATTTTTCCATGACCTTTGAGCTGTGAAGCAGCTGGCCAGTAGGCTACTGGGAAGTATACATTTTAGCAATAATCAGCGAAATGACGATAATAGTAACTTTGATCCAGGGTATGAAAATTAAATGGATGCCCAATGAAATTAATCTGATGGAGCGGACACACATGTAATACTAACAAGAAACACCGCTGGGACAGTGGAATTTAAACCCTGCCCGCCAACAAATTACTTAGGTGGTATTCAGATTAATATCAAGTACTTCCGGTACTATTGGTACGGCAAATATTATTTATGACTTACAGACATGCACCCAAGATATGATTTCACCTGGACTTTGACCTTTCAATGTCACTCAAGGTCAAATGTTAAGGTGTCATTGCACTCCCGATATATGGTTTACAGTGGTCCCTCTCTTAGTGGCCACTCTCAACAGAGGCATCCCTCTCTAATGTGGGCACAACTTTTTGGCGCTACTACTATGAATGCATTTACTTCTCCCTCTCGCCAAAGCTAGGCCACCTGTCTAAAGCAAATAGGTTGGCCTTATTAGCTGGGGAATACTGTACTATTAATGTTTAATAGGCACATGGGGCTGGGTGACCTTGAGTTTGACCTTTCAAGGTTACCGGTACTCAAGATCAAATGTAACAGTGCCACTGAACTCCCCATATATGGTTTCCTAATAATGGTTTAGTAACATATGGCCTAAGACAGTTCTTTTGTGAGATATTTAGGCTTCAAAATATAAGTGACCTCGAGTTTGACCTTTCAAGGTCACTCAAGGTCAAATCTAATGTTGCAGTTAGACTCCCCTATATGACTTCCTATTAGCGTCTGATAGTAACCATTGGTACATGTGTAAGTCACACTGTTTAGGAGTTGTAGCCATTCAAATATTTTTCTCCTATCTCTTAATCATTAGGCCCAAGTTTCAAACCACCTCATCCCCCCCCCCCTTTCCCTGGGATGACTTTTTTCGAAATTGAATGGCTTCCTCCCTGGTTCAGAGGGAAGGACTCCACAAAAACTGAAGTTGATCTGCTCAATATTTTTTTAGATATTTTGTTAACGGACACAGACACACAGATACACAGACAGACAAACGTAAAGTAAGAAACACCGCCATGCATGGTTGGGGTCTATAAGTACTTGGAAATGTGATATCTTCTATTTTCAATAAATTATTCTTACAACTTTTCTTACTACAGAATATTCTACACCAATAAGTATAACTTGAACGCCAATATCTTGTTTAAGTGCTGAACTCTACACCAATTAGAAGTTTGGTCAGGAGGGTTAAAGACAGGAGGAAGAAGAGTTCATTGGGCAATACCAGTAGGTAGGTCATTAATTTACCAATTAATTTCTCCTTCTTTCGTTTCCCTTATTAAACTTTTCTCATGCACAAAAATGCTTATGAATCAAATTACAGAATATTAACAGCCAGAAGTACCGGAATGTTACAAATTACTATGTACTATCACACTATATGTATTGTTCAGAAATACAATGAAATAAATGCACAGCCGATCTTAAAACAGTTATAGTCAATACAAATACAATTGCATGTACAGACGTGGCAAAAATCTCTAATTCTCCTGCCCTGGTTGACTTTTATTTGCTATATAATTCACCTCGCGCATAGTAAATACCACTTACCATACTGATATATATTGGCTGAAAGCACAGATCTATACCTGGCTACACTTAGCTTCTAACATTAGGCTGCAGTCTCCAAAGAAACTGATTATCCATCAATCCTATTGTTAATCCAATTTCAAACATAATCCGTATATGATGCATTTGAAACACCAAGATCAAAGGAGTATTCATTCTGTTCCTTTTTTTTAACCCTTGCATATTTATCAGCAATACACTTCTAGCAATTAAGTTATTTGTCTAAATGCTACAATATAATCCGTGAGCGGTTATGCTGGAGACGACAGCCTACATATAAGGTTGTATAAGTGATAACCAGCGATAACATATCTTTATCAAGTCATCTGCTAGGTGGGTTGGTTGATAAAGTGTTGGCCAGTCTTTGGTTTGCCAATGCACATAGAATGGCTAAAGTAATCCTCGTCATTGGTCAACTACATGTACATGTTTGTGACATCACTGGGCGAGAGCAGATCACAAGTAAAAACTTTTTGGCTATTTGAGCTCGCACCACCCAGGACAAAAATGCCATTCAGCAGGTATGTTTTTTTTATCCCCCGGCAGATATTTGCGGTGGACAAACGACGAGTACGGATGTTTTAATTGGTCAGCTGCCACGAGTGGCCATAAATATTAGGTGACAGCTGGGAAAAGTGACATTACGGGACGCTGTGAGAGATCAGGGGTCGTCCGCAATGACATCATAATGTCACCATACAGGAATTACTTACCATGCGGCATCAATTACAATGTACAATAGAATATCACTGCACTTGCTGCGGTACATTATTTGCAAAAGATATGAAACAATATCGGAAAATGCCATAAACTTAGGCCTAGTAATAATTAAAGGAATAAGAGGGGGAATTTAAAACTACAATGTATAGCCTTATCATCTATAGAAACTTAACAAATATTCCAATATTTTGGTGTACTGGTCCTGTTATAAGACATAAATTAAACTATATAAAAATTTTTAGGGAAAAAATGTGCTGAAGAAATTTTTATCAAGAGTGAGAATACTGGCCATAAATATTTATTGTTACACCAATTAAAATTAAGGCTCATTATATTCTGGTGCACGCATACACTAGGAATGGGATCAATTAAGACATGAGTAGGTGAATCTAAAATTTTTCACCAACTTAAAAATTGCAAGTACGGACTATTAAAATATTACATCTTAATAATGGGATATATATTGATATGTCCAAATGCAGACAACACACAGGTATAAATGCATAATGCATTTATAATATGTACCTGAGGCTCCATGGATCAAGTCATGCCTACGCGGTAGTAAAGAACTTGTGTGCGCATAGGACAGAAGGATAAATTGAAGGTTCCTACAGTCATGCAGGCATGCATTATGACGGCATAACCATCATCCAAGAAGGTAAAAGTTATGGCTAAAGAAGAAGGCGGGTGTTTTTATTCGCAACACAAGCATGATAACTGGGGCACAGGTGGTGGTGTACATAAAGCTGATATAACAAACAATAGGGGAAAGACGGATTCATGGGATAAAAGTCCTGGCAAAGGAGTTCTGGATCATACTGCTAACTAAAATACATGTATCGGTATGCATATAAGGTGCCATTTCTGATACCATGGGATGGGAACAATATAAAGCCGCTTAGCTGGGTTCATGCGCTGTATTTATATAATAAATCACAGCAAACTTGCCTCTGAATGTTCAATAGGAACGCAAATTTCTACCCCCCCTTGCGACTGCGCCAAGGGGTGCGGTTCATTTTTAACCAAGCTAGGGATGGAGCTTTTGGGTCGCAGCGAAGACCAGCGATGCATCACAGAGGTGCCGCTATTTTGCGACAGAGATCGCTCATACGGAAGCATGTGTGATGAGGCTGTGCTGCCCCGCCCAGCCTGATCACGCTTCAAATACATCTGAAAGAAAGTAATGCGCAAACTTATATGATTAAACACGATGCGGTAGCCAGCTGAGGAAAAGAAAATCATACAATGGCCCAAGTTGAAGGAACACAATAAATAAAGAAGCAAATAAAGAAATAAATGAATAAATAAATAAATAAATAAATAAATAAATAAATAAACATGATATTGCAAAAAGTAAAGAAAGCTTTGTACAGTATGGGGACTTTCAAATACTGTACAAGCTCTGCATTAATTAGTTTTATAAATTTGTTAATTTTATTTGAATAACATTCAGCTGAGGAACAAATGTACATATAGCGCCTTTCTCATGCAGCATTGACAAAACCAGGAGTTATCTTGGCCTTACCCCACCAGCAGGCATCAATCAATAGGAAATATTTTCTGTGCTTTGAATATTTAAAATGAATAAAGATTAATCAATAACATAGCTGATACATGTCATGGTACTTGAGGCAAGTGAAAGTAGGCCAGCTGTAAAAACTACTCAATATAAAAGGTTTCAGCCTGATAGAAAAGAATTACATCCATGTACACCCATGTTCATATATGCACATATACCGGTACATATATTTGCATTACCGGTATTAAATGGTATGTTATTTTACTTTAATATTTTGGGGGTTTTAATAAAGTGGCCATTTGGAAAAAAAACTAACAAGTACAAAAGTAGGTGTCCCCAGGTTTTCAATTTTCAATATCACGTTGTATCACTGATTTGAAACTTAAGTAGTCTCAAAATATATCACTGTTATATCACTGTCTAATATAGGACCATTAACATAATCAGTAGCCCATGTATTTCTATTTACCAGTAGATGCATGAAATATTAGACCCTATGTACAGTTGGACATGTCTGAAAAGTTAAAATGTTTCTCATTTCTCACGGCCTTACTGTTTTACTGTATTTATGTCACACGTATTATGTCCTGCAGTTTGATAGGCAGTATTTTACAAACTTTTGGCTGGAAACTTTCCAAAGATACCAGAAAAAAAAGAGGCCGGGGGGGGGGGGGGGGGGGGGGGGGGGGGGGGGGGGGGGGGGGGGGGGGGGGGGGGGGGGGGGGGGGGGGGGGGGG
>JAAUYG010047841.1_pt1 | contig 16549 bp, 11 predicted proteins | sample 7278091 | NCBI WGS metagenome assembly JAAUYG01 (sample SAMN14350201, study PRJNA611818) | marine sediment metagenome | isolation source: surface marine sediment (0.6m) | place: French Polynesia: Moorea | collected 2018-08 | reverse complement strand
TGCTGCTGTTGTATGAGCTGTAGTAGTGCGTAATAATGGTAGTAATAAATAATAGCTGTAGAATAGTAGTAGTAGTAGTAGTAGTAGTAGTAGTAGTAGTAGTAGTAGTAGTAGTAGCAGCAGAGCTAGTAGTAGAGTTAGTAAAAAAAAAGGAAAAAAAAAACCATCACGCGCACCAATATGAATAGATCTGTTCATATTTGAGAAAAGCTCTAAAATGTGTAATGTACATAAGTCATTTACTTTGCACAAAACATTACTTAAACAGGATATGTGCATTTAGAAACAATTAAGAGCGATTTAGCAAAACTTGTGTTTGAACAAATAAAATGTGCATTATATCATATTCCTTGTCCTATATTGATTGATTGCATCATTTCTTGTAAACAAATGTTCAAGCGATGTTGGAATAGTATTCAATTCAATTCAGTTCATTTATTCCAACCAAATTATTCAACTAATAATAATGTTCAATTAATATTTGACATATAAATTTTAGTTGGAAATGGAGAACACAGAACCAAATATACTTATACAAGGTATTCCCCAAACAGAAAAAAAAAACGATACAAGTATAGGGGTACACATGGGTTAAAATCGAATCAACTGAATTGCGCGAACCAGCCGTTTTAGCAAATCGCTCTAGTGAACCAAGAAACATTTAATCTTGCAAGTCATCATCTGCACTCCTGTTGCCCCTGTTAACTGCCGAAGCACAAGCCAGCCCACCTATAAAAGTACGATCTGATGAGAAAAGTCCCTCATTAAAATGATCCGCAGCTTGCAGTTCCTATCTGTGGGCCATGGCTGTTAAAGATTGATTTGCATCTAGACCATGGTGGTTAAAGATTGATCTGCGACTAGACCATTTCTGTTAAGGAAACGGTAATCTGCTACTTGCCATGGTTGTTAAATATTGATATACGATTCAGATAGGGGTCTTAAATAATGATCTGCAATTCATAGTTCTCTGTTAAAAATAAAACTGTAAAAAAAATGCTGTCGACGATCTCTGTCAAACTGATCAATCAGTACAGTACCTGCAGACGTCGACAGCCATACTCGTAGCATAAAATCCCACAAAGTTTTTGCTATCATCATTACTGCCAGTTTTAGCTAAAGAAACTAACGACAAGCTCCATTTCAACACCAAACGATCTCGGCCTTACACACTAACATGCAGTACCAGGTTCGCTGGTAAAATATTGCTATTGATTTTTTCAAACCTGCCTGGCTGCCCAGGCTCAATGCCTGCACACGGCTATATGTTATATTACACAAGAAAAAGGGTTTGTCCCGTTCCCATCGATATCAGTCTTGATGGACAGCCACTGTTTGCCTGTGTGGTGGTGAATGTGTATCACGAAAAAAATGATTTAGCGTAACATGATACCATACACATATTGGCAGTGGTATATATCGCAATGCACCGGTGTACCAGTGTATCATTACAGACCTATTATCAAACCTACCCAGCCAAGAATCCTAGCTTGGGAAGTCTGCACACACCAGCTATCACGCCATACACACTCTGTAGAGGTTACAAGAATAATTTCATATCTGTTGCAATTAACCAGTGCCGACAAAATGAACAATCGCTCAGTTACCTAACTTCTAACACTAGAGCATTTAAGCTAACTTCTGTAAATTAAGAAGACATTTAAATGACCAGAACCAACTAACTCCAATTATGTGCACGTGTTTACAAGAAAAAGTGTACAAGAATACTCTATATACCAGTGGAAGAAGTAAACTACTGTGAGGCGTCTCTCATCAGTGTGACTGCCAAGTTGGCAGATTTACTGGAAGGCTCTGAATCAAAATACTGTGGGTTACCAGAACGAGGCTGTATTCTGATTCAGACTGGATCAAAATTGACTGCTAAAAACCTGGCAACCAAATAGACAAGCTTTAATAACTAACCCTAAATGGACTTTAATCACCTTATATTCAGAAACAACGTACTAGAATCTCTAAAACTGGTCTTGGTACAAAACAAAATTTTACAGAAATTATAGAAATTACCCATCAATCGCATAGACAATCAAAACACTCACTAGATGTTAGGACTTGACACAAACAATAACAACAATACGTGCACACATGAATGGTCACACATACCTCCCAATTTTAATGTTTCATCAATAGTTATTCCCCGAAATTTATTACTTTGGCGAACTCCTGTCCATAACTTCTTTACCAGTACTAGTTAAATGCAAATTTGTTGCCTTGTGCTTAACTGCATGAACTGCAGTGGAAAACCATATATATCTACTTTTGCTTACATTTAAAAATTTCCTCATCAAACTATGCCAGTTCTGTAAAATTTTGAGATCTGAGAAATATATGTATGTATGAAATATAACATTACCAGTATGTTCACAGATAGTCCAGCCCTAAAATAGTCAAGCCAAAGTTAGAAAACATTTAAACAGCCATATGGTCAGTGAGTTAACCATTGTGGTTACCACTTGCTATATTAAGTCTAGTATAGATGTTTGAGTGGGTCATGTGATCAAAAGTGTGAGTGAGTTGTCCTTAAAAACATGTCTAGGTCGAGTCCTTTTGAACAAAACACCATAAACATCGGATTAGTATTATGTCCAAGATTGTGGGTAGCTGCTCAGTTTTATGCACCCATGTTAATAAAGGAGCCAGTACCCTATCCCTAAATACATCACAGTCCAAGTACGTCGGAGCCAGAATACAGTGTGTCAGTAATTCATGCAATCCCAGAAATAGCCATGCACTGGATTTTCACCCCTGACACTCAACTGAGAGTCTGCCACATATTCTCTGAAGAAGGAGAAGACGACGACTACGATGAAGAAAAAGATGAGAAGAGAGAGAAGAAAAAGAGGAAAGCAGAAGAAAAAAAAGAAGAAAGAAGAAAAAGTAAGAAGACAGATATGAAGTTGGCGTACAATATGAGAATTTGTGCACGCTGTAGATTTGCCTTTTTATAGCCAGCAGCCGAAGTGTACCGAAAGTAGCCGACTGTTGCCGACTATATGTGCCATGGCAGGGGTTTGTCACAATGTTCTGTCGTCTCTAGGGAGTAGATTACCATTATTCACTGCATCAAGAATTACTAGAATAACTTGTGGTCAGTGGTAATATTAGACATTAAGTTATGTGGCTAAAATTAATGGTACAAAGAGACGAGCTTACTGAGCGATAATTGGTGAGGCTGTGGCTCTAAAATACATACCCACCGTAGCCCTAATGCACCAGTCAATGTATTCCACGCCCCACGCCCCTACCCCGGGGAATAGCGGTGGAATTGATTTTATGAGAGATCATTTCCACCTGTATTCCACTACCTCATTACCTCATGGGCGACAATTTTTTAATAAATTCCACTGCCCCAATCCCCAAGAACATCTGTAGACAATGAGATTTTTTATTTGGTAATTTCCACTGCCTACTGCACCTCCCCAGTGCTGGTAGCAGGCAACATTCTCATCAATTCTACCACATTCCCCCACATAGCGGCATGACGAGGTACCGTATTTCTCAGTGTTTCCCCGGCCCAGTGCGTCACGCGCATGAGTAAAAGCCACCGCACATTCACGGACCCCGAGGTGGCACAAAATGAATCAATATTCGTCAATTCCCCCGCACATTCACAGCCCATTCCCGGGGGTGGGGGGCCGTGGAATACATTGACTGGTGCATAACGTGTGAGTGTCCACCTTATACTCTGATACTACCATACTAGACCTTTTTTCCTGGGAGGAACAAAAGTGGCGTTAACAAATGGCTAATATAACCATGGACAACAATTGGTGATCGATACTTCCGCAATACCTTGACTAGTTATGCTATGTAACTTCGTAAGAGAGTAATCAACAGTCACTCGGAGCTATGGCTGTACCTTGTTCCTGACTACTGAAAATGAATGCCCTAGTCCCAAGTGTGGCATTTGTTCGTCCATGACTATTATAGCCATGGTTGACATTTCAACGTCTTGGGCCTATGCGCAGAAACCTTCATTTAGTCTCCTTCGTTGAGTTATAAAGTCTGTTGCTTAACGAGGTCGGCGTTAACTTCCCATAACTTAAGATCAACCTTATTAATGCTTGTTGAGGAAAGTACCCACCTGGCACTCTATCAGAAAGATCACTTATCCTTGAGTGGCAACAACTTTGTTAGGAAAACCTGATGAGAGAGTACACCTATCTTGAGCATAACGACAGAGCATTGCTCCGAGTTATTGTCTGGTAATGTATGGCAATAAGTTGTGACTTATGGGCCTGATTGATAATAGTATTGGATGTAATTTAATGGGGGAATGCCTCAGTCAGTGTCGTGCGTGGAGAGCTCATTGGCAGAGCATCTGCCTTTCATGCTGGAGGTCCATGAAACTGTTCTCTCCCAGGCCAGAGAGAAATGTGGTTTTATGTATCCAGATAATATCTGATTATGTCAAACAAGACACGAATAGTTCAGTGGATGGCCCTCCCCTACCCCAAACCCCTGGTCACTTTGAAAAAAGTTAACATACCCAGGTCCACAGTTCATAAAAAGCTACCAAGCAGGTTACTTTTACGTAGGTCTGAGGTTGCCAGGTCAGTTTTGAAAATTTGAATACATATCAACCTGTACAACCCACCCCTTCCCCACCCTTGCGATGACACTGATCCTCAAGCTGAAATGGATGACTAACCTCCAGCTTCTGACAACATGGACAAGGGCTTTGCTAATTAATTATGTCCAGTAATTTAATCTTGTCACATTGTTGGTGTATGTGTTATAACACCCTGATGTTGGTTATGTTACTATCAAGTGCCACATTGTCAACTGCTGTTGCTGTACTAGTATGTAGAAATATCAACTGACACTATTTATGATGACTATTCTCTTCTAGTAAGTCAAGTGCGTTGGAGAAAGCGATGGTTGCGGCCGGTGTTAAAGAGCTTGTACTGGAGGCGTATAGAACAAGGGCCAGAACCTGACAGACCTCGTTCTGCTTTCAGCAACTGGTTGGTGCTAACTACTGTATAAAGTCTAGATATTCATTTGTTACCTTGATGGTGATGCACACAGCTTAGTTGAGGAAGCAATTCCTTCCTCCTATGTAAAACGTAATGAGAAGATGTATGTACCAATAACAGTACATATTAAAATAATATATTATCTTGATTATTGGTATAGTCCTTGAAATTTACGAAATGCGCACTGTATTTAAAATAATTAAAAGAACTATTAATGGGCTTACAGTGGTCACCTGTATTCTATAATATTTTATTTTAAGAGCATATTGATTATAAAACCACAATTTGATGCAAGGATGTGGATTTTGTGCATTACTGAATCTTTATTTTAAGACCACCTACCACAATATAAGACCACATTTTCAAGGTTACATGGGTGGTCTAAAAATGGACAAACCACTGTACTACACAACCTTATATCACATGTATATCATGGTATATAGAATGAAGGTAGCATATAATGTATTTGGAATGTTCGGTGTGGCGGGTTCACAGTGAATGCGTACTAGTAAGCTTATACATGTTATATGCGAACACAATTTCCCTTTTTAATGTTTCAGGAATTATGATTCAGAAATTTTTGCCTTTGGAAAAAGACTTGGTGAAGATTTTAAGGAAGAGACATTGAAAAAAGCCTTCACACATGAGTATGTCTGTTTACATTTTTCCCTTTTTATCTGTTTGGTAATTGAACATTTTGTCTTGAATTTTATATTGTATAAATTAACACTATATTAGAATGATTAGCAATATTAATAGGTTCAAACATTCATGACATGTGCTTATAATATCATATATGTAATTCTGACAGATTCATTCAAATAAATGATATGATTGGTGCTTGGATATTGACTGATGATACTCCCCAAGTATTAATGTATTGTGATGTGACTTCCATAAATTTAACATATTATAAGCCGATTACATGTACAATGTTGTGGCTAACTGCTGGTGATACAGATACGGGATACAGGCACTGAGGTATTGATTGTGTATTTGTTTCCTGGTCCTGTCAGATCTTACATTGCCAAGGAGCAGGCTGAGAGGGCCGAGTTGGAGGTAGAAGGAGAGCAGACACTGATGGAGATGGAACATAATGCTGATCTCATCCAGCAAGGTGAGGGGCTAATATAAGGTGTGTGGAGTCAGGGGAGTGGTGGTATGATTGAATTCAAACTGGGGGGAGGGGGGGGGGGTTAGGGCTATCACATAAAGTCTGAACTCGCTGCCTATCCTACACAGTAGAACATGTATTGAAAGACCACCCCATTTGACACAAAAATGTGGTCTGTCAAGACAGGTGGTCTTTGGTGACAGGTTCAGTTATGTTGAAATGTAGGTACTTCTGCCAAAAATGTGTGGTCTTTCAAGACAGGTGGTCTCTCTTGGCAGTGGTCTCTCAAGACAGGTTTCACTGTACATGGAAAAGAAAAGTGGTTGCTAATATTTAAAGGCAATTTAGTAGTTACTCTGTTTCTAGAGTTATAAAAGGTAGATGGGGGGCAACTATATTTGGCACTATTAGTACACAGATATAATAAACAGTGTATCATGTGTATATTGTTTATTAGTATTGTTATTGCTTTGTGGTTACAGGGGAGGCAGTGTCAAGCAGTTATATCAGTGGTTACCTGAGAGCGGTCTTCCCTGCTCTGCCAGAGGAAGGGATTCGGTCAGTACACACAGAGAGGAAAATAACTGGGCTAGAAGAGATGATTCTTTTAATAAGACTGTCAATTGTGGGTATTTTTCCTTTTATCATGTTAGTTATTCTGCCCTTTCTGCATATTCTGTGGAAGACTTTGTTGCTCTGGGAAACACTGTAATCTCTGAATATGTTGGTAATGCTAGTGAAATAGTAGCGGACTAACAGTAGTCAGAACAGGTATCGGCGATGTATGTATCTGAAATGGCATGGGGGGGGGGATACAATGGAAAAGCTTGTTATTTCGAAGTGAAAAGACGGTGGGGGAGAGGGAATCAGACTTAAACCTCTCAAGGTCATGTCACCGACTGCAAGGTGGATTCTGTGCTGTATGCAGGTGTCGAAAAGACATTAGTGTAGGCCTTTTGTATATATGGGGTATACAACTATGCATGATTAAACATGCACTGAACAGCACTCTTGAGGAATATTTTCTTAGCACTGGCATGAAATTGAAAGTGCAATGTAAGTCTAATGCAAGTCATAGCTTATAGTTTATGTGTAGTATTTCTGAAAATGTCACTATGACCACTGTGTTTTCATGGCAGTGTTTCCAGTGAGAGGTTTGGGCGGTATTATGACCTGTATCATTCTGGTCCCCGTGTTTAGGTCCATAGGCTCCTATCTACTGACTGATGAGATGTTGGCACACATCGGACTAAACCTTGGGATTAAGGACCTCATTCTGTGTTCAGTAAGATCACGACATATGCAGTGGAATCTCAGTTTATTGCTGCCCCTGGGGTCCGTATAATAAAGATTACTTTAAAAGTTAAGGAAAGGAAGACAACAGTTATGCTTTCCAAGTTTTAAGGTCTCAAAAAGCATTAGAACACGTCATAGTTAGTGACCATGGTAACAGTAATATCACCTTGCCCAAGCCCAGACCATGGTCCCAACTCGTGAGGTTTCGCTGGACTTGTGACATTCCCCCCCCAGGTAAACTAATCGGGGTCGCCTATTTTGGAATATTTACAGCTTGCTTTCCTATTAAAGCAATTTCAGAAGTACAGAAAGTCTCTGGAGTTGTGATATATATAAATGATTAGTATTTGCAATTACAGTCCAGTTCAGTGTCAAACTTAAAATTTCGTACTGGATTGCAGAGTAATTTACATTGTATATACCCGGTACACTTAATCTCCTGTTTCCTTCTATCCCAGGAGTTCCCGCCATCAGAGGAGATGCTCAGTCAGACATTGAAGGCAGTCATTGGAGCCTTGAAGGTTGACCAGGTAAATGTTGGGTATTTGCTGAAACTATTATTAAAACCACTACAGATTAACACACTAGTATCAGGCTTTCTAAACACCAGATTCTCAAGGTTATGTAGTACTTTCATGCCAGCCAGTGAGTTACTGCAATAAGTCCATGTTATTGTCAATGCATGCCAATGTTTAAAACTGCTACGTAGCAGTCTAGGCATGCAAGCACAATATCTGGGTATCTGGTCACCCAAGTGTCAGGCCTTTCTGCTGCTCTTACACGAAGTTCCGGAGTCAGTAGAAATGAAGTTGTATATGTCTCGCACATATACATTTCTCACAAGGCTCTGTTTGAATTGATCCTGACATACTTAGGTTTTGCATGGTATACAAAATCAGTCGTGCAGTTCACAACAGGTAAACTGTTACAGATGTCAGTTGTTGTGACCTCCTCTGTGTTTCCCACACTGGTGTACTGTCTCTGACAAGCTTCCACTGTATTTAGATTCTGTGCTATGGATTCCGTGTACATGTTGTAAAAGCTCTTTCTGGTCTTTCCTTCCAACCAGGGTTTAGAGAGAGTTCACCAGTTTGTTCAAGATTTCCTGCTGCCTCAGCTTATCGGCAAAGATCTGACAGAGCTGTATAATATTGTGAACCCAATGGGACTACTGGAGGGGGTGCTAGCGCATCATGGAATGGCAGAGCCAGAACCCAGGTAAATGGTGAACACAGTAAATAACTCAAAGAAAAAAATACCCCATTCCACACATAAAAAAGCATAGCACGGCAAGCCCAGACCTTACAAAGCTTATATTGAACATTGTAGAAGGCAAGATTAGGCATTGGCTTTTGCTTTATAGGAAGGGGCTTTGTGGGTAAAGGAATTTCTGGATGAATTCATTAATATAGAGCTCTCAGAAATATTTCCATTGGGAATGCATGGACAGTTTAGCAAGATCTGAACATGTTTGGATGAAAAATTAAATTCTGTTGTTCACTTAGTCCCACATTGATTAAATTTATTCCTGGACACAGCTTGTAACCCTTTTGCAAATCTGCTTTACCCCGCTGCAGTATTAAATGAGAGCTTTTATTGTGCTGCTTTTAAATCATGTTTGTTGCCATCTGCTTGCAGGTTGCTGTTTGAAACTGGCAGTAAAACCATTGAGTCAGTATACATGGTGGGAATATATAGCAACAAGCAGTTAATGGGAAAAGGTGAGTTCTTAATCAAGTCTCCAGAGAGATTTATGTCATGACTGCATGTCATATTTAATATAATTATCATTATCATAACGACGCTTTTGGAAGGGTTGCTCAGTTGCCCGTAATTTGAATGTTGAGTAATAAAAGGAACTTTTCTTTAAAAAATATTCTACAAAAGTGTCTCAAATTTATATTATTGAGAATGTTTTTTTCTTTTTGTGTGGAATTTTAAAGGCTTGATAGTGCTGTAACCATTGCAAACTATTTTCTAGTTTGATCTGGTCAGCATGGGAGTAATGGGTGTACATATATATCATGCACATCGGTCACTATTACATTACGATGTGAAAAGGTTGTATACATTTGACTGTCTAGCATACATACACTACACACAATAAGTTAAGGATATTAAATATCCTTAACCTTTTTGTGTAATGCATATATGGCATATGCACTGTGGCACACATAGCTTATATGCACTATACAAAAAAGTTCAGGATATTTAATATCCTTAACTTTTTGTGTGTAGTGTACATGATACACAGTGGAACAAAATCTGGGGACAGTACAAGACCAAAATCAGTCAGCTGTCTGCGTCCATTGATATTTCTAGGTTATGGGGAAACATCCACCATAGCGGAAGAAATGGCAGCTCGCGACGCTCTGATTGAATTCTTTGGCATCCACCTATCTCGCCCGCCACTTCCGCTTGGGAGAAACGGCCGGAGTTTAAAAGTGGACACAGACAGTCGCAACATGACTGAATTTGAATATCTAAAGAAAGAACAGCAGCAGGTCCTGCAGTAATAGTGACTGTACTATAGCTGCCACCTTTACCTGGGTCTATATAACACGTGGAAGCTAAAAGTGGGGTTCTCTGAAAACTATGATTTTGGAGAGCCGTTAAAACAAATTTTGTATAATGATCGTGAATGTCACAATAAAAAGTGTTTAAAAATACTTGTTTGAGGATCTTTCTTCGAAGTGTTCCACCAGTACTTTCGTATCCAAGGGAGATCATTGCATAACCAGTCTTCATACTTGCACGATTAGTGGCACGGTCACTGTTAAATTTATCATGAGCATCCATGTTCCAGAGGGATTTCTATGTCGGGCTCAATATGAATAATCCTCAATCCTTGACTAGGAGCTTCGAAATGGCGACTTGTTTCGGCTTGCTACAACAAAACAGGAAACCAAAATGTAAATTTCAAAATACATGGGAGGGGTATGGAATTTCTACATTCAATTGGGTAGGCCTTGAATAGTCAGCTTGAAGTACATGACTTTGTGCAAGTTTTAAAGCCCTGTGGATCACAATTTGCACCGTGAGACTTTCCTGTAAGAAAGTAGGAAATCACTAATAGGAAGTCAGGACATTACAATATAGTGACCGTTACCCTTCAAACACCTAGCAACTTGCCATTGGCGGCTTCTCATCCGCAAGGAATATCTAATGGCATTCGGGATGAATTGAATGGATTCGCCTGCAGTCCTTCACAGGCAGAAGATTGGTTAGGTTATCAGAAACAACACCAAACTCAGCATGGGATACTGCAAAGAGCATCAGCTTTTATTTTCCAACATAAACCATTACATATTTATCAACATTCTCCTTCAATGCCTTTTTTTTTGTCTTTTTTTTTACCGTTTTAAATCTATTTGAGCATTGCAACGCAACTTGATAAGATAATCAAGCCATGGCATCTTTGTTTATTTTTGTCACCGACATTACAAAATCATCAACAAGTTGGCCAGAGACTAACCCTGGCGCGACAGCTTGCAGCGGATTGACAGTACAGCATTGTACGACCTTTGACCGTTGGTTGAATTTCGGTGACGGTCGATGACAAGACAACCACCAACGGTATCATTCTCCGCTGCCATTAACACTAGGAATATGCAGAAATGAAAACCAACTAGTAACATTCGCAAAGTAAGAAATTAAAATATCATGTAGAAAGGCATTGCTTTCATATTGGCTAAGGGAGCAAAACATAATATGCCACGCGCCCCTGGGGTTAGCAGATGCCATGAAAAATGAAAAAAAAAAAAAAAAAAACGATCCCACAAAATATTCCTTGCATATCATCTTAACATTTACATGTATACCATACAGGGACTGTAAGCAGGACAGTGGAACAGATTATATACTCGCATTCAGAGGTTGGGGGGGGGGGGGGGGAGGTACACCATGGGAACCTCGGTAGTCACCTGGTAGCAGTTTCCATCCCCAGAAACAAGTAAGCAATATCTCGAACTTTCAACTCCCCCAAACATGGCTTGGATTATTAAGATAAGTTTTGAGAGTGCGTCAAACTTGGTGGCGGCGGACAGTTGGGATAATTGACACCTAAATGTTTGTTCTATAAAGCACAGCCCATCCAAATATCATTGCATTTCAAAGTACATCATGTACATGAGAACTAAAACATAGGAACAAAAGAATCTGAAATACTATGGGAACAACTTCTCGTCAGCCTGGAAGCCTTACTACTGTAAGGCGTGAACCATTACAGATGTCTGGATTTAGCGCCCAGGCAGCCAGAGGGAGGACAAATACAAATACCGGTGTATATAGTAGTCGGACTGGGTGGTATGTTGGTTGTCACAGCTTTACGCCCCAACTGGAGGCCATGATGCATGCACATGTACAGAACAAATTTCCTATCACAAGCGGCATGATTTGAGAATTCAGCAATACCGGGTCAACTATTCACTGGGCTATACATGCGGGGTATTATGTCTGCACATGGTTTCTAACTTTCTACCACGGTCACAGGGGGGCGCCATATATTGTAATATTGCCATGACAACAGGTTTACGTAACGCACACCAGCACACGTCATTAATACTGGCTTTGTATGTCCTGCAAGTCGCTGACTATATAAACATCCCACGACCCACTCGTACATATATATATATATGTATATATTTCATAATAGGGAGGCCTTCCTCAATTTATAACACAAGGCCACATAATTTATATAAAATCATTGTTGCTCCTATCTAGACGAGTGCTACACAGCTAATGGTACCAGCGATACAAAAATACTCTGGTCTGTCTTAAATTATCGTACACGCAAAATGTACAAGGTTTTTTTTTCCCTTATTTGCATATGAAAATGTACAGTCTTTAAAAAAGAAGGGCATGTTTATTTACGTGAGGGATAAAATGAGAATATGGAGACTGAGATCCCCCACTACAACGCCTGGTCATACATTGCTATACACGGCCAGGGTTACATGGGGGGTAGGGGTGCTGTACTGCTATGGATATGTTGTGGTTACCATGACAACAAGGATCGGTATATGCAGATATATACTAGGTCAAGTGAACACAATGGTAACCACGAGTTACTACAGCCACACGTAACATTTTTGCAGACTACTGGGGTATACCAAGATTAGAGGTCAACAGCTACCAATGAGCTACCATGTCACCAACTCTTTAAGAATAAAAGATTTTGGCTCCGTCCGTTTCTACGTCGACGGAAGCAGATCACAGTCATCATAGAGGTGGTCAGACCAAATCGTACCCAGCGTTATAAGAGAAAATGTTGAAACAATTTATCATCACAGTACATGGCGAACGGGTTAACCTAAAACCCTTCCAAACATCGCACAACTTGGCAACTTTGTAACGTGTACAACTATCCACACTGTTCATCCCCTAACCTGCAAGACGTAATAGTAATTGGATGACATATGACGAATGTTGTAACTGAATGGAGGGACTTCCCAATGCTCTGCTAGTAGATTTGTTAAAGGGGTCATTATAAGTTTTATATTTCATGTACAGTCACCTCTGTTAAAACCACCTTGATTATAAGACAACTTAATATTTGGCCCCAAAGTGTGATCTGGTATACTACTGAACTTTTATTTTAAGACCACCTGCAATATAAGACCCCATTTTCGTGGTCCCCCCATAGGTGGCCTTAAAATAGAGAGACGACTGTATACCTCAATTTAACGATCCTTGGACTTTCACAGGATACATATATCTGGTGGAACTCAAACAAATTATGCCACTGGGAAGCTAAGCTATAGCAATCAACAGCCAACTATGGACACTTCTCAGTACAGTGAAACCTGTTTAGAACAACACTTCTCCCCCCTCCTTCAATGGCCACAAAAATACGGTCTGTCAAAACAGCTGTTTTTTTTTGGTGACAAGTTCAGATGCAGTGAAACGTACGACCTCCAGGTGGGGGAAGTATGGTCTTTGAAGACAGGTGGCCTCTCAAGACAGTAGCCTTTCGAGATGTTTCACTGTACAAATAGTTTCCTCGGTATGCTTATTTATATGAATATCTGCCTTCTCTAACTTGAGATATTGCATGGTATTCCATTGCATTCCTGTTGTGTAAGAGCGTAAATGTTCTGCATTTCTGGCGATTTCTTTTACAGATCTGCTTACAGAAAGGAATAAGGTGATTATTTTTAAAATATGGCAGGTCAGCGGACCTGCCTTTCCAATACAAAGTTTTTTCCTATATCTGTATCTATGGTCCTTATTAACATGGCTCAAATTTTCCCCTATCTGTAGCCTGTGATCAGACAGTGGAGGGCATTCCCAGAGACAATATCTTTGGTTGAAATAGCTATTAAACAGATCGACAATATGAAAGATGGACTGATTACAAACAAGACACTGGCTGAAGTTGGGGCCAGTGTGACATTGTACAATACAGGAAGTTGTCCAGTACGTATTAACAAATTATCATTCAATCTGGATCTATCAATGTTCCTTTTCTTTTTACAAAATACACACAACACATACACACACAGGCATACGTTCTGAACAATTATGGACAGTTTGGTTGTCGGCACATCCAATCAAACTGCTAGTAATATATGCAAGCTTTTACCCACTGCATAAAGGACTCCACATAATGCATGTGCTATTTGTTGATTGACACATACGACGTTCTCTGCTCATGACGGGCAACAACGCAAATCACAATCTTACAAAATATCACTGCACCGTTTATAAATGTACAATTTCAAATTTACACAATATTATGTACAGCGATACATAAGCTGACACTTATACATGCAAACGGCTGCTTTCACCATGTTCACAAGGGGTGCTACAAACAATATACCACAGAAGTTTGCGCACAGAATTTACGTACACTAGCCGTTACCTGGCAAATATACAGCAAAAGTCAAAGGTTAAGTTTGCAACAGAAGCAGGCATTTTCCCCGCAACATTTACAACAGTTAACAGCGTTTAGTCTCAACTAAAAACAGAATTGGGTGGATACATTTGTACCTGCGGGGGTCGTGTGCATCTTTATATAGGAATAGGGGATGCTCCCAATAAGAATAAAAGCTAAATGAACCGACAAAATGACCCAAGATCGGCCACTGAATATTGCAAAATACAGATTTCTCCCCCTTTCGTATTTCCTTAATATTTCAGCAAACAGTTTCCCAACAGTTTTTAAACTGCCATCAAAATATTTGTAATTAGAAAGACAGTTCTGGCCAAACTACACTTATTTTAAGTACAAAACAAATTGACGTGTTGTACAATATACATGATATATGGCCTGTTCCAGGAAATTTGGAAAAGATTTACCCGTTTGATGGTTTATGCACACATCATTCCTACACAGCAACACTTAGGGTGTAGGTTGTGGGCTTAGCAAAAATCTAACAACACCTGAATGTCAATGGCCGAGTGCTTGTAGATTTTCGTTCGATTTCACTAATTAATACAGCGTCAATCCTAGATAATCAACCAATGCAGTACTCTGACCATTATACAAGCTATTGAACATGTTGAAATGTATCTCACTGTGCACAAGATTAAACCCGTTCATCACATACTACCCAAGTACAGTATTTATTTAATGAACACCACTCTGTTATGCAATTCATAGTCGGTATAACAGATGAATGTTAAACGGCTTACATCCAGTAGCAGGAGTTCTATCTGCAGCGAGTTGGTTAGTACATCGTACGTTTCCTCATAACAAAGTTTGATGATATGATTCTGCTCAGACTTTTAACCCCCTCCTGACAATAACAAAACAAAGAACAATGTGTCAAGAGAGCAACAAAGGGTTTTCATGTAGAAGTACACAACCAAACATAACAGTTTGCAACGCCGATATAAGACATTGGTCTACAGCCCAACAATCGCGTGGCTATTGTCACCAACGCCTACCAATACATCACAATTTGACACTCTGCAGTTTTTCTACGCCATGTTCAAAGATAACCTGCTGTTTCCTGCAAGTGAAGTCCGTGTAAAATGGATGCCGGTCTCGTGGTGGTGCAAGTAATTGTTACAACCAAAGCAATATTTTTTTTTTGCATACATAGATGACCATGATAGCCGAGGACACAAACGTAGTGGTCTAAACGTAATCAATCCCCCCCCCCACCATCCCTCCCCAATACTGCCAATTCCCGATAAACATCGAGATTTGATAAAATATCAGATTGGGTCCCAACGTGTAAATCCCCAAATATTCCTTCTCCTTTTTCATTTCGCAATGTTCACGCCCTGAAGCAGATGCGCCAGTCCATCACAGGATTTGGTCATGAAGCTATTAGTTTTGCTATGTACTAAAATTGCCGAAACGACCACAAGACGCGAAATTAAAAAGGATGAAATCGCCAATACAGCGAATCGCAAAAATTCCCCTGACATGAAGATAAAGGGATTTACAGTGAGTGCAGTTATGGGGCAACTCCGACCGTATATAGTCGGCTGGCTTTATTGCAGTGCTTATTGAGCAAGCAAACCACAGCATAAAACACAGCAGCCTTTAGGAGTGGAGCAGAGAAAGCCTTTAACAAGTTCTGCCAAAAGTGAGATATGTAACAGAAAACATACCTGCCAGTGATTTCTTTTCATTATTGTTCCAGTAATGTTGTTATTGTTAAGCATAGCAGTTGCTGCACAGAAAGAGCGCGATAGCCAAAAGACGAGAGGCAGCACCATATGGAGAAACCTGTACAGAAGTTTGCTCGAAAATGATACAAGCAAACATCTACGTCATCGTTCAGCTGACACTGGATGTTTTTTAAATCTTTCCCTGTTCATGTTTGTTTCATCAGCGATAAAGTTAATGAAAGGATGAACATGTACAGTACGATACAAAAAGCAAAGTGGCGCAATACAGCACTGATACAGGACACTGCGAGACCGGGTTACTTGACCTGGCACCAGGAGGAGCCCCTATCTACTGACTGTAGAACGCAAGAAGAATCTGTACAAACCCTGATCCAATTCTCAAAGTCCTCACTTCAATATGTCTTAGCTTCTGTAAGCAGTTTACATTGCATACATTGTACACAGCTCACAATTCTTGCCTGTAATTTTTGTAAAAAGCCTGAAGCACCACCACCACCCCCAGCAAAGCTAAAGTCCACTTTTTATATAGATATATATATATATATATATATATATA
>JAAUYG010029563.1_pt1 | contig 16555 bp, 8 predicted proteins | sample 7278091 | NCBI WGS metagenome assembly JAAUYG01 (sample SAMN14350201, study PRJNA611818) | marine sediment metagenome | isolation source: surface marine sediment (0.6m) | place: French Polynesia: Moorea | collected 2018-08 | reverse complement strand
TACTGAGGAATCCAGTTTGCAGCCATAATGCAGTCACCTTTCCAATGAACTCCACTTTGCAGCTCAAAGTAATCCAGTTTGCAGCCATATTTTGGCTGCTTCTTTGGTGCGGGAATGGCAAACATGAACAAATGCACTGCGAAATTTCCCTTATTTGTGTTTAAAGCATGCCGTGTAATTGTTGCTTTCAGTCCAGACAGTTGTTGGCTGGACTCAGACCTTGTAGCGTTTTGATGGTTATATTTATTCAATCACCATATACACACACATGTAGATCGAGTCCTTGTTTAAAAGGTGGGCTATATAGATATTTGGGGGTGGCAGTGGCCCACAACCTCCATTCTGCCTAGTCAGAGTCTTGTTGCCCCGACAGAGATGTGCGGTAGTCACAACGAGCTGAGTGGTGGCCAGAATGACAACCTCCGGTATATCTGACTACCGGTAATTTCATTTCACATGCGGTATAATGGGTATTTCACGTGTGGAGATGAGCGTTTACACGCAGAAACGTGCGAATATGCACGGTATATTTTAGGACTGCCACGTACATGGCCATGCTTAAACACTGGGGCGGTGGAGGGGTGGGGGGATATTTTCTGAAATGTAGACCTGTCTTGCATATGGCACTGTTCGTGAGATGTGGATGCCATGTTGTAAATCATTATCCTGGTCATTTCATCATATGGTAATTTCGTCACCCTACTTTTCATGCGAAAAAACAGCCAGTTAAGTGGATCATGCCAGAGATGCAAGGTGAGATTAGGATATGGGTCTGCATCCAGGGAAGATTCAAAGTGCAAGGTCAAGCATTACAGCTAGGTAGTCATTGAGGTGATATTTGGTGCTTGCCGCTCAGGGCTGGGAAAAGCATAATGCAGTACACACAACTGGCATGTTACTCAAGATCATATGGTGACACTGACAGGCCATATATACTTCTCAACTGTTTTTTTTTTTTTTTTGTCAAAACTTTGTTGCAAATTCATTGTGCTCAGGTTCACACATGTATACAGTGGAACCTGGGAATTAGGAACACCCAAGGGACTGTGAAAAACTGTCCTGAATTCTGAGGTGGTCTTATTTCTCAGGTCTATTTCTTTGTCTTGAATAGGCCTAGCTAGGGGACTGGAGTAGCTGTCCTTAATGCCCAGGTTGTCCCTATTTCTCAGGTGGTCTTAAAGACAGGTTTCAGATGTCCATAGTGACTTGCTTTGTTTTTTATGGTGAATTGCTTTATATGTAATGGCATTTAAATTTTTGATGTTTTTAGCCAGAATGGCAGCAGAAGTGGACACAGTTACTCAACGTCCAAGAACACCCAACGACCCTTACACCCTGTTGACTGAGGAACAAATAAGGAATATCAAGAAAGTGAGTCATATCAGTTTAGCTTGTATTGTTTTTATTGTAAATATATTTGTAAAAAATATTGTTGACATGATACTTAAACTAAGTTAATTCCCTAATGTCCTGGCCAATTTGATATCTTATTACCAGTACTTAGAATAATATCTTATGAGCTCAAGTAAATGTGGTTATATTTAGCACAGTTGTGGGTGCACTCTGGTCATATATGGTATGGGCCATTGTCCGCGTCCATGCATCCATAAAACCCAATTTATCAGAAACTGTCAAGTGGATTAACAGCAGATTTTAGGGAAAGATACAATACCCATGATATCACTAGACCATTTTTTGGTTCAGCTGAGTTTTACATTTTAATGTTTTACATAATTTTTTGTCATTGTCATTGACATAAGCTCAGGGACTATACATATACTTGGGACAAAAAAAATTAAATGGCATATCCTCTGAAATGACACAACAGATTCACTCCCAAAAATTCATGTATACATCATGTGCATGTACTCCAGGGGTCTTTCCCAAAGTTGCATGTTCAAAGAATTGTTAAGTTTCAAATTTGCCATAGCTGAGATTGGATATTGGATGTTCTTCCCAATTAACCTAAATTGACAGCCGTCACTGGCATTCTTCAGGGGTGGTAATGTCAGGCCTGCCGGAGGTTATCCTAGTGTGACATTACCTGCATGTTAATATAAGGTCATCATTGTACATGTTGTAAGTAAAACAATTAAAAATCATGTGGCACACTTTTAACATTGTTTAATTTAGAACATTTGCCCTGCAACTGTGTAAATGATGCAATTACAAACTATTTGTTATGTACATTGTATTTCAGGATCCCTCACCTCATTTTCATACAGTAAAAAGAGAAAGTGCTACACTAACCGACAAGAAACCAAGAGAAGGAGGCCGTTACTACCGGGATCACTATTGTAATGTAACAAGCGAGCATCTAGTCAGGGGAGGATCAAGCCAACCGTTTGGCTGGATTGGGGAGAGATTTAGCCATGAACCGTCAGATGAATATAACACATGTAGGGGTAGAGCTCATGTACGATGGGGACCCAACAAAGCTGGTATGTTAAAGTGCTGCAACATGCATGTCACAGCCAGTATTTGAATGAATTGTAAATTCCATTAAAACAGTACAACTGAAACTGTTAAAATATATTTACTTTAGGTGCTCACCTCAAAAGACCTTAACTTAGTCATACACGTATTAGGTCAAATTGAAGTTTACATTGAAATTTTTGGAAATTTTAGGCAGCTTTAATAAAGAGCTGTCTTTTGTGAAAACAGAAAAGGATGTCAAAATTAGTGAGAGATTGAAGATACCAAAAAGTTGCTTGTTACCATGTGTTTGCCATAATTTATTACCTGGGTTAGTTTAATATATGCACTTGTACTGGTATAATTCTTATACTTATATACCTGCATCAGGAGAGCGAACCCGCAGTCATTTCTTCGGGGAGACTATAGACCGTTATACCACCATAGACATGTATCGCCGACCACCCACCAACTACCCAGGTCCAGTTATTATGGACCATGGCCGAGCCACTCAAGGTTACTATGGCCAGCGGAACCCAAGTTAGTATTTATGCTGAGGATGTTTTATCTTACCATGCTTATCTAAATTGTACCAAAATTAACTTGTTGGATTTATATTATACACATGATACATGTACATACAACAAACTCAAATTGATACAATGTGGATGTTATTATACAAGCGGTCCAGTGATCTTGACACTCTGCTTGACAGCATCAGTAGGTGTGACAATTGAAAACATTACACAAATATACCATCATACCAAGTTTGAGAGAAACGCACTACTGAAAAAAGTCGTATAATCCGCATTTGAATACCCCAATTTGTTTGCTAAAGAAAATTTTGACTTGATTCCAATCCACTGAGTGATAATTGTAGTGTCCCTGAGTCCTTAATATTTCAAACTGCTTCACTCTAATGACCAACTGTTTTTGAGTTACAGCCATTTTGATAAGTGCACCAAATGCCCTCCAAAATTACCTTGGAACACTACAAGGTCAAAGGTACCCACGTATATGTTACTGGTGTCCCTGACCCAGAAATTTCAGTCCATTTTGTTCTACGGCCAGCAGTTTTTGAGTTACGGGCCATTTTGAGACAAGTGCATGTCTGCATGGCCTCAAATGACCTTGAACGCTAGATTGAGGTCAAAGTTACCCAGGACACATTACTACTGTCCCCAAATCTCAACCTTCACTCCAATTTGCTCTATGAACATTTTTGAGTTACAGGATATTTTTTTCAACAAGTGCAAATGACCCCAAAATTATCTAGAACACTACAAAGTCAAAGATGTGTTAAAAATGTCCCCCGATCATAAATTTCACTGTTTTGCTCTACAACCAGGTGTATTTGAGTTACAGCCATTTTGAGACATGTACACTGAATGACACCAAAATGACCTTGAAAAGTACCAGGTGACAGATACTGGTGTATGTCCCTGAGTCCCACATTTCACTTCGTTTTGCTCTGTGACCATTGCTGTTTTTGAAGTACAGGCTATTTTGAGAAATTTCACCAAATGGCCTCAAATGACAATGGGAATTACAGGTTTAATGGTACCCCATACAGGTGTTACTAAGGTCACTGAGTCCCTGGAAATATCACTCTGTTTTCTTACTGGCCATTTGAGACAAATGTGCCAAATCATCCCTGAAATGACTGATCTCTACAAGGTCAAAGGTACCCCATATATGTTTTACTAGTCCCCATTAGTCCCAAATAACTCTCTTCATGTCTCTTAGTGACCAGCTGCTTTCAAGTTACAGACCATTTTGAGACAATTACACCAAATAATCCCCAAATGACCTTGAAAAATCAAATGTACCCCATATAGATGTGCACCTTATCCCAGGTACTCAAATTTTTATCCATTTCCATCTGTGATAAACCATCCTCCAAGTAACAATATATTATTTTCCCATTTTTGCCATTTTTAAATTTCAAATTTCAAAATTTTAATAACTACCCGGGAACAGGAAACCTCTATAAAATATAATAACAGTACAAAAAGTTGCATTTTGAAACTTTTCTCCTCATATGGTCACAGGTAAAAAAATGTTAAATTTTCAAAATATTTGATTAAAATTAAAATTTCAAAAATGCAGTAACCTTTTTAAGATACCCATATGCATAAGTACACAAAAGGTTGCAGTTATCATTATAAGAGTTGTTGAAGGAATTGTGTTTTGAAAGTTTCTCTCCCATATAAAAAATTCAACAACAACAACAACAAAATCGTTAAAATTCATAGATCGGAAATAATTTTCAAACACACAACATTGACATTAATTAGTTTGATTGCATCTCAGAAAAATTACAGGTGGATGCTGGATGCCAAAGCCATAGCATTAACTGTTTTCACAGTCAAGCAAAGCTAAAAATCATATATTGTGAATTTTAATGAACGTAATAATACTTAACAAAGATATGGTTATTCCTTGTAGACATAATTGTAGTTGCATATATAATGTACTTTGAAGTTAATCTACCTTGTATTTATTATTATAGATCAAACCACCTGGTTTGGGTCTTCTCTTCCCCTGAATCGCGCTGAGGTCATGGGAGCCATGGACTCCAAGACAAAGGCGGAATACGAAGAAATACAGAAGTCAGAACAGATGGCACGTGAATCCAGAAAAGGCCAGTGGCCAGAATTCTCGGAATATACCAGCAAATATCTCCTGCATAATAAGACTGAACCTGAACTAACTAGGTTAGTCAGAAAGTGCTTGAAGTTTGTATATACATGAGGCCAGCTAAAATCAGTTTCCTGTTTCTCATCTACCCATTTTGAATTTACAGGAAGGAAGGCGGTTATTTTTTTATTGCATATAAATTGTCCTCTTGTTTATTTTTTTTTTTTGCAAACTGAAGACACTTTTTTGTTTTATTTCCCTTCATAATTATATTGAGGACTCCACTGCAGGTTACAACCTACTGCCTTAATGCATTAATTGTAATGGTAGTCTTATAATCACAATTCGCCAGTGAGAATTCTGCAGAAATGGAAAAATGGTAATATTAAATACAGTACTAAACACTTTGGAATTTGCCATTGCAAAGTACTCAAGGGGATCATTAGTTTCACAATGCATCTTTGAGGAGCGAGTGAAATTTTTATTTGCAAAACAAAAAGCAAATATGATACTGTTGGGGATGACAAGTAAACAAGAAATGAATTTTAGCTAATACATGAATAAGAATGTTTGACTGGACTATATATGCACGTAAACATGTACCAGTATATAAGAAAATATTCAATATCAACAGTCCAAGTGATGTACTTCACCTAACACATATTGTGTAATCACTACAATATAGGAAGTAATTGTATATATACATGTATGCTATTTAATCCTGGCATGAACTCTAAAACAAGGATTATGGAAGTTTTGCCCCAAATCGGAGTAATAATTAAGCAAGGTTATTGTTATAATTATTTTCTGTTTTGGATATATGTCCTGTATGGTTCTTTTAAAGGGTTTCACTGTGTGCATTTTTATGTGGCTCAATATACTAGTCGTGTAATGTCAATTAAATTCCTGTTACAAACATTTTTCTAATGTTCAGAATTATTTTAAGTTCACCATGCATGCACATTCTTTTGTTACAGCTCTGAGGAAAAGAAGAAGCAGACAGAGCCAGACAGATCACCTTCCCCGGCCATAGAGCGCGACTGAACAATTACTCAACTGCACACTGGGCATAAATATATTTCTATGTGACATTCTTAGGCTTTAAAGCTCCCTCGATTTTTACATGTTTTACTGACAGTTGAATCCTGCAGTTATTGTATGCAGGATATTACAGAGAAAGGTTTCTCAGCCAAAGAGTCTGTTTAGTACCAGTCACTGTACGTTCTAGGGAAATGTACAGGTACGTGCAAATTGTAAAACTGTTTATTGTTAATTACATGTAACTAGTGTACATGATGCATAGATGTAAACTAAGTATGTACAGATCTTGGTATAGATGTACCCCGGTTATTGTGCATATGTTGGCACCCGCATTGTATCATGTTTTCAGCATTATAAGTTAAGTGCCAAAGGGTATCAAAGCAAAGTTTACCCAAATCACTGTGATAAAATATATTACCTAAATTATTATAGATTAATTATAAGAAGTTTTGTCTTTGTAAACTTAAATCTACATGTACATGTACATGTACCTATATGTTAAATCCATAATATTATCCATGTGGGTAAGTGTGTCACTGTATTTTTCCATTTTTTGCCAAGGTGGATTGTACTATGCATGGATTGTATCACATATCATGGGAAGAAAAATATCTATTAAAATAAATTTTGTTGTTTATGTTCTATTTTATGTGTTGAGATTATGTGCAGGGGGGTGGAGTTCTTGAAAATACTTAAGTCAATTTTTTGACTTAAGTCACAAATTTAAGCAATGTGATTAGCTAAGAATAGGACTTAAGTCAAAACTTAGACAAGTATTTTCAAGAACTCTGGCCCGGGGCAGTTTCTTTAAATCTTACATCCAGTAGCTAAGGGATCTTTAGCGGGGATGAGACAGTTGTTAGCAAGGCGATTTAAGAGAAGTTAAGTTCCTTTACAGAATTAAGATTTTCCAGAAGCTCAGATCCCACGTGTCTGTGGATGGTAGGTTAATATATACTCATGATACTTATCACATATCATCTATCAGGTTAGTCTCAACTACCCAAGAAAAGGCGATCAACTTAGAAGCAGATGCAGGATTTGAAATAACAGGTGGTGGCGCATTTATGCTGTATTTCAAAACTCTTATCCTTCACAATACTCCAAGAAAGTAATTTATTAAATGATCCCATTGGCGGCCACCAGGGGTCACCACTGCTAATGATTACCACATCTTGGCAATATAAGCCCTGATCTGAGCTGATGTCAGAGGTACTTGTACTTGTAGAAACAGTGATAAGGACTGGAATGCAGAGTTAATGTGAACAACCCAAAGGCAAATGAGACTGAAATGAATGGATAGGGGAGATATCTGGTTACTTCACAAAATGAAGGCAGTAATCCATCAGAAATCCTGAAGTTGGGCCGGATTAGTTACTTTGACTGAAAAGAGATTATAGTGATCCAGATCAGCTTTACACCAGACTCATTTGCAGCGGGAATGGGTACTGGTAATAACTGTAGCAACGCTGGAACATAAATGGCTCAATGCCAATTGCAGTGCCACTGGCAGTTATTCAGAAATTACTAGGCCTGGAAAGCATTGTATTGGTTCAGCTTAAAATGCATCCAAGGCAGCAGCTATATGGTTTATTGTGATATGCAGGTGTACATGTGTGTGGGTGTCCACGACATGCTTGATGGAAGGCTGTCTTGTGACCCATAGCATGAAATGGGTTAGCTAAGTTCCCTGTAGTAAGGGTGGGAGTGAGAGTTCAATTTTTTGGGGCCAATGAAAAAGAAATTGGAAATAAATTAATTGCTATGAGCATGCAGCTAGCCATGGAAGACAGATAAACAGTTATTACTGCATCACTAAATTTGACCTTGAGTGACATTGAAAGGTAATTTTCAAGATGACATATTTTTAGGCCTTATATTTCCGAAAGTCATTAGTTGGCATACATCATATGTCTATATTGCTGTTTCGCAGTGTAGTAGCCGAGCCCAGCCACATCATCACTGGATTTTCTCAGGAGTGACTTTAAATGGCCAAGGCCCAAGTTCAAGATCACTCCTATTAATTGTGAGCCCTTACATTTAAAAATTAAAGTACTAGTCTGCCAACTTGCAAATATTTCTATTGAATACTAATAGGAAATCACATATGGGATGTAAAGCTGAAAAATTAGATTTGACCTTCGTCAACCATGAAAAGGTCATGTTCAATGTAATTTTTATATCATGAGCCCTTAAATCGCAGGAATGATTTAACAGCAGGAAATTCTGCAACGGGACCGAATAACGCCAAACTTATCTCGCATATCCAAGGTCAGATTACCGTGTTGTATACTAAATAACCCTCAATATTTCGTCCGTTTCACTCTACGATGGTTCACGTTCCACATAATTGAATCTTTTTGTTTCCCAGTGCGAAGTGATGTGGTATGTGGTGAATTTGAAATTTTCGAAAGCAAAAATCCTCGTTAATAAGAGTTCCATGAACATGCGTTAATTCTGCTTGATGCCAGCAAAAAGGTGTCACCATTGAACAACACGACATGAATACATGTAGTACGTTGTGTTTCATTGAATTTTCAAATCGCATTTACAGCATTTCCGGTTAGGGCCTCATATGTCGATAATTTCTGCAAATCAATAACCCAAAGCTTGATAATTGTCCATTTTGCATATTCATAGCCGTTTTCCAGACAGGTGTGCTATACATAACGGATGCATGTCCTTCACCTCGACCTGAAGGTCAAAGGTCAAGGTCATGATGTAATTGGCCGAAAATATCGGTCTCTCTAAGGCCTGGGCTGTTCCTATGGTAGGCGTGCCGCACGTATAATCATTGTGTCTGTCCTTGACCCCAAAATATCCTTGAAAGGTAATGGTCATGATCGAGAGTGCCTGAAAAGTACGTGTTACATACAGAAAAGTACATGCTCTGCGAGGATTGAATTAATGCTCTGCGAATGAGCCCATTTTATCATGTTCTCTATATGGACAGCGGTGTCCGAGATACGCATCCCACAAGTGGTCTAAATATGATCTTGATCCTGAAATGACATTGACAGTTAGGTTGTAGAATTGTCTGAGAAGTTTTTATTCTATACGTTTCTCTATATGGCGCTACAGATGACCCGAGATGACATGTTGAACATGACTTAATTAAGAGGAACACACGGTAAATTTAAAATTCGAACACAGGTATTTTTGTGTACCGTCACACACATGGAACCTCCATAAAAAGTAACATAAAGAATCATAACTCTAGGAGCAGCGTTCTGGTAATCGAAAAGTTTTCTAAAAGTTCTCAAGTGCACGGAATAGCCCAAAAAATGACATTGACGCATCAAAGGTCAACATCAGATAATACGCTACATAAATTAAGTACTTCTCATAAAGCCATAAAATTTGTATCGTACCCTCTTGATTAGCTGTTCTGATTCATAATTAGGTGGAATTTGCTGCAGTACTCTGAAAGTGGTTAACTAATGTATATGTAAGTCAATACCCCGTCTTTGGAATCAGAGATGAAAGCCCCGGAGATCATTAGCCCACGATACCGACCGAGTTAAGCTTCGCGGTACTGTACTGCCTCAAATAGCCCACAAAGTGGTGCCATTTAAGCCATATTGCATGATTGGACAACTTTTGGCTACTGCCGCACTGAGATCTTGAGATTGTACACATACAGCCGTATACTTGATGTTTTAATTTTTCGTATAACGGGTTCAAAAGGGAATAGAATTTCAGTGTTTACATATGCGTTTGCGATGTATTATATAGAAAATTAAAATGTTTTGAAGTCTATAATGCTCCACATACTTTAAACATTCTATTCATGCTATTGCCCGGGTTCAATTCGCGTGTGGGATAATCCTCTTCCGTGCCATATCCTTTATGTCGGATTTTGCTGTGGCTCTATAAGTCATTTCTGAGCTACGTTTCATAAGCAATTAGAGAACCGTGTTACCCCTATTGTCACTCCGAACCTTGTGAGACCAATAGTCCGAATTTGATGCAAGTGAAGGGCAATCCACTTGGAATATACGCTGCTCTTTGAAACTTGCCAGGTGTCTGATTGGTCAGAGAAGATATAGCTTTAAATATTTGGCTTGTGGCCGAGAAGTTTAGGGGGTGATGTTCCAGGGCAAGCTTTGTCCGCACATATGAAGTGTCACCTGGCTGCGGTGACCACATGTCATTTCGAACATGCCTCCCAAATCGGGCAACACTTGCAGAGGCTCGGGAGGCCATTCTGCAGATAGAGCTGAAAGCCGTGGAGAGGGTGAAGCTAAACCTGACATGTAGCGGTATGATGACATATTTATGTCCATATGACATCTTGACTTTGTATGGCATAAAGCCTTGTTTCTTAAGCTGAGAAAATCTCGAATACAAGGCAGTTTCTATAAAGTCCTAAAGAGTATGTACAATAGCATTAAGTGAAGAGTTAAATACACTCATATGTCTGAAGAATTCTCTGTAGAAAAAAAGAGTGCGACAGGGTGATGTTTTAAGCCCGGCTCTTCAACATATTTATAAATGAACTGCTTCCTGACCTCTGTTTCAAAAGCCTGATAGTATGCCCCCGAAACTTATACATGTAGAAACCAAAGTAGGTTGCCTACTGTGTGCAAATGACCTTTTACTACTGTCAACCAGTGAGCAAGGGCCTGCAGAAAGCCTGGATAAATTGAGAACACTCTGTAACACATGGAAACTGGATGTAAATCACAATTTATGTGCATAATAAGTAAAAAGCAAATTAAGGAAATTCACGCGTGGTTCTAAAGCACTAATTAAGAAAGACTCGTATACATATATGGGTGTCGAACTGTCCAACAATGGATCATATAAATTAGCACAGAAATCTTTGTATCAAAAAGCGTCCCGGGTCCTATTTAAGTTGAAGACAATGGCTTACGGATCTGAAGTGCCGGAATTCACACCATCAACATTACTGAAAATGTATGATCAGCTAATCAAGCCAATTTCTGTCTATGGAAGTGAGACCTGGGGCATTGAGACCCTAAACGGGGATTCGATTGAGAAGCTGATGAAGAGTTTCAATGACGCTATGATGGAAAAGTTAAACCTGTTCATATGTAGCCATATACACTTGACGTGAACAGGGAAGTCCTGGTGAGTATGGTGTTAGGGGAACTGGGTCGATACCCGCAAGACCTAGACGTAGCGGCAAAATATTTTCTTTTACGGAGCAACTGGAAACTAAACCCACTGATTCAAGTGTCGGGGAGGCACTGCAGCTAAGCAAAGATTTGGCAATTTCTTTTCAAAACAATAAACGATTATGGATGATCAGGTATATAATATATTGTGGAATACTATTTCTGAGGGAGTTGCACTACGTACTACAAGAAACAATCTTGTCGCAACTAAGCCACAGAAATCGCATGAGGCTAATAGCACTAAAACACTGGCTAAATAGGATAAGAGAGTTACCCACAAGGAGGAACTTATGGCAAATTTAAAAGTTCTTTCATTAAAGTGAACTCCCTACATATCAAAGACTCTAAACTTAGACACGCTACTGGCCCACCACCCGTACCTCCTGAGGAGAGAGTATGCAGAACATGCCATGGGCACCAAACTGATGACGAATACCATTTTATGATGACATGTGAGAAGTACAAAGCTGACAGGGACTCCTTATATACATCGATGATATGATTATGCCCAGATTTCATAACATTGACAGATAAAGATATTTTATATATAATGACAGCTGGTGCGAAAACACAAAGTGGCGAAATTCATAATGGACTATCACCACTAATATATTATACATAAGTTTGCAGGGCATGGTATTGTCGATAGGTACCAATCGAATAGTAGCGTTTTTACAGTTGTGTTCATATACTAGAATCATACGTGTAGTCCATATAGAACTTCAGTTTTGTTTCCTTCATTTCCTTCTAATAGATGTATACATGTATTGCTTTGTTTGGATATGCCTATGTATCTGTCCAATAAAGCAGAGTCTGAGTATCTGTCCATCAGACTTGCCGCAAATCGCATGTGTGCGAGATGAACGTCGCTATACGGCAGAGTCTGCATACAGAGGCAAGCAACTTCAGCAGATGGGATCTTGGGCCAATGGCAAAAATCCGCAGGGCTGTGAACAGCCGCTATTGGTAGACAACGGACCGTGACACCGTTTGCAAGGGAAGGAGTGCTCGATCCTCCCTGACAGCCTAGAAGACGTCTGGGCTAGATTATCAATTGCTGCGCCTGGAGGAAATGAGACAGCCTCCTGGGAACTTGAAAGTGTCTTATCTTGGGGTTCCAGAATTACAGCCCCACTCTTAACCAGAAAGGCTGCGATATGCTGACCCGTTCACTTCCTTGGTACACATGGCATGCATGGCATGCAAGGGATGAAACTTTTCTTTTGGAGTTAATTTTACGAATCAATATGGATGGCTGGGCCAGAAAAGAGTTCTGCTGAGTCAAGCTGAAAAAGAGATTATTTTACAAATGGGAGGGGCAGCAGTCAGAGAGTAAACTTCAGTTTAACAAATTGGATGACAATGGGAATGTCAAATATGACCAGGATAGATCAGCAGGTAGCTATAATTACTTCGAATTGTTCGGCATACTAAAATAAAGCGGTTGTTGCCACCAATTAAAAGTTTCTGCCTGAAAATAGCAGTTATGGAAACAGGAATGTGCTAACCAGCCTACATCTTACTGTGCACATGTACAGTTAGAATGCCAAAGAGAATAGAAAAGCGACAGTCTCGGAAGAAATTCTTGCTCCCACTATGCATGCTATGAACGAAGGGATATGCTTTAAGGGGTAAAGCCTTTTCTATTCAATTTGAAGGAGTGATTTTGTTATATTTATATACGTTGGGAATTATATGCTCCTATAGAGAGAATGAAATTTGATAATCAAACTGTAATTGCTAAAGAATTTGTTGAACACCTGGACAGCATTGTTCATATAGGAATAATGTCCGTCTGTTGAATAGGTTGTCCGAATTTTCCGTAGCAAAGTAAATGATCTAATGACTAATTGACGATGTGCTCGAATTGATGTAAAATATCGCAATAGCTTTGGAATTATAACTGTGGAATGTGTCTTTACTGCGTAGGTACTTCACAAGTTGTATATCGCTAAAGAAACTCACTGGAATTCCCTGTAGTCCGATAATGGGTTATCCTAAATGTAGGATACCAGCTTAATATGTCTTTCATACACTTTCGCCAGTCTATAGCATGATAGTTCACTGCAAGAACACCATGGACAGATATGTTGGAGCGTGTGATGTCCATGTAGCAGTATATATGGAAGCATTTAGGAACACATTTAATGTTCGTTACACATTTAGGTTTTTCATAAATTTTAAATAGTTCCCACCACTGACACGATTTTATTCGTTTAGCTAACTTTCAATAAAGTGTATAATTTTGATGTACCGCACGTGGTAGCATTACCATTAATTAAATGCGTGTGTGCTGTTTCGTCATGTGTTTCCATATGTGAAATCTAGGGCTGCTAATTAAGTTATATTTATTTCAACTGAATTTTTTCGCCTATCTTGTCGACAAGCGTGTTAGAAATATCTAGATCAGCCATAGAAAATTGAGATTTTATACTACCCCGGTATGACAGATAAACTTATGTTGCTAGTGGGGATTATTTATTTCATGTGCGTAGCTTTGTACTCAAGGTCTGCATGTCAACATTTCTATTCTTAGAAATGATCTCCAAAGCTGCCAACCCAGAGCAAACCGATTAAACACACCTGACATTTGAACGGGTTTTCTCCACTGTGTGTTCTTATGAGACTCTTCCATGCGCCAGGTGCACCGAAACTTGCCCAACACACATAACACTTGAATGCTTTATCTCCAATATGAATTCTTAATACGTGTCTCTTCAAGGCTGCAGGATGACTGAACATTGCTTGACACGCATTACGTTTGAATGCTTTTTATCCACTGTGGATATTTATGTTCTTCTTCAAATGTCCAAAAGGATTGAACCTCGCCTGGCACACATCACACTGACGAGTTTTTTTCTGTACTGTGAGCTTTAAGGTGTTTCTTCAAAGTTCCAAACAGAGTGAAGTTGGACCGACACACTTCACACTTGCATGGTTTTACTCAACTGTGTGTTCTAAGATGTTACTTCAAACTCCCAGACTTACTGAAGCTTGATTGACACATTTCACACTTGAATGTTTTTCTCAACTGTGGAGTTTTAGTGTGGCTTCAAATTTGCAGAGTGTCACACTCTTCACACCTGGATGGCTTTCCTCCACTGTGGGTCTTCATGTGTCTTTTCGAGGTTCCAGAACGTCTAAACCTTGCTTGACACACATGGCACTGGAATGGTTTTTCTCCAATGGGGAACGTCTAAACCTTGCTTGACACACACGGCACTGGAATGTTTTTTCTCCAATGGGGCTTTCTGGAAGGCCTTTCAAGGTTCTGGGATGACTACACCTGGCCTTGCCCACACCACACTTAAATAGTTTATTCCCACTGTAGCTTCTTATTTTACTCTTCAAAATTAGAGCTCCACTAAAACTTGCTTGGCATACCTTATACTTGACGGCATTTTCACCATTGGTACATGACTTGAGTATTATCATGGGTAGGCTGATAATTCCCTGTAGGGTGTTCCTTTATGTCAGAGGTTCTACTGCCACCCCAGCCGCTTAGATCTAGATAGAAAAAAACAAACAAACAATAAAAACGAACAAAGAGAGGATACTCGATTTCAGTTTATCAATGAATGATTTATATATAGACATTCACCATTGGGAGGCAAAAAAACAACATGGCCCTAACTATGTTTTTCACTCCATATACGAGCAGCAACCCACGGCACTGATATCAGACCTTATAGCTACACCATGTACCATAATGCATATGATTACTCACTTTTATTTTTATCACTCCAACTCTCCAGGTGGGGGAAAGAAATATGGCAAAAATATATTTAGTATAAAATGTAAAATTTTTAAGTCATTCCAAATTACTGTCCTGACAGTGTATGTTTTTTTGCTCTGCTTTGTGATACCGCACAACACAGCTACAGCACAGTGACTGTCATTTCACCTGCGTCTGTCGTCGTTTGTCGGTAAAAATATCTTGTTTGCCTTCTCGGAAACCATCAAGTAGATTAAATAAGTAAATGCCATTTTTTACGGAAAGGTACCTATCCACTATATCTCCAGACAGTGAGACCATTTTTTGGGGGGGAGGAGGTCGCTTTTTAAAATTTTGCATTTTCTATTTTTAACAATTTTTTGTTTTTTCGCTGGCATGTGACCACACGGCAGAAAAATTTCAAACGACATCTCTGAAGGTACTTAGCATATTCACTCTAAAAATTCACGTATAATTCTCTACTAAATTTGGTAAGAATTTTAGCATTTTTTCCAACATTTAACATGGTACTCAATGGAAAAGGAAAATTATAGAAAGTACAATAATTGGAATATGGCAAACCGTAGAGCAATATGGAACCTGGGGGTAACTAGTGTATATAGTGTATTGTTTACTGTTGAACCTCCAAGGTCATTCTGGAGTCATTCGGTGCATTTGCGATTTTCAAGAACCTATCTCGACAATGCCTTGTTGTATATACTAGTGCAACTCCCAAACGTTTGGGCCCCAGGGGGTACGTATTTAGTGTATACAGAGTACTTTTGACACCTAAGTGGCAAAGTTCATTCTGAAGTTATTCGGCGCATTTGTGATTTTTGGAAACCTTGTATCTCAAAAATGGCTGGTCACGGAGTGAAACAGGCCAACATTTGTGTATCGAATGTAAGTATTTAGTGCATGCAGGGTCCTTTTGACCGTTAAATGTTCAAGGTCATTCTTAGGTCATTTTTTTTTGGGGGGGTAACAAATGAATGGGCTACAGTTGATCTTCTAGCGCGTGCAAGGTCCAGTGCAATTGATTCAAACATACTCTGCAACTCAAAAAGTTAACCGATTGAGCACCCCCCCCCCCCCAATTTGGGGCTCAAGAACACTGAGATTCCTGTGTGCCTAGAATTTCAGTATTAGGTACCTCAGCCCTTGTCTAAGCAAAGTCGTTTTGGTCTTCAAATGTCAAAATAAGGATTAGTCACCTCAGCAGCTGCATGGCTGTTTGGATGCATAAACCTAACTTGGCCTATCCGCTAAATGGTCAGAAAGATCGTAAAAGTTTTTGTATGGGCCACTGATTGTACATCATTTTTATTTTTTAAATATAATTTTAAAACCATTGTTTTAAATTCCAGTGTGTCAAGTGATATTAAATCATAATGTTTGTGCTCTATTATCACTACTTTAGGACATGTCTATTTACTATTTCTACTTCATTACTATTTCTAACGTTATTACTTGATGATCCATTTTAGCTTTGCTTGACTATGTCAGCGGAGCTCATGAAATCGCAATTTGTCCGTCGTCTGTCGTCCGTCGTCCGTCCGTCCGTGTCGCAATTATCTCTGAACTTCAAATTTTAATTGTGGCT
>JAAUYG010246415.1_pt1 | contig 16556 bp, 12 predicted proteins | sample 7278091 | NCBI WGS metagenome assembly JAAUYG01 (sample SAMN14350201, study PRJNA611818) | marine sediment metagenome | isolation source: surface marine sediment (0.6m) | place: French Polynesia: Moorea | collected 2018-08 | reverse complement strand
TTGTGTTTTCTGAAAAACGCTTAGTCAATGCGAAAAGTTATTTTTCAGAGTATTTCACTTGCACGTTTGACGCGGGGTCGTGTCAGGAGAACCTGTACAACGTCCCGGCCATCGAGGCTGACAATGAGTTCACTTGGTCGTTTACTTCCGGTCAGACACCGTCCGGCCGCTCCGGTCTGCAGACAGGACCCTTCAGCGATCACACCACTGGCGGAGGTGAGACACAACTCTTGTCCGTCTCTGCCAGGAACACGCATGATCTCGAATCCTCTGGTTCCCTAAATACCGGGTTCAGAATGGCAAAAAAATACTGCACATCTGAACATCGACCAAGGTCTATTCTTGTCTGAAACTTCTTTTTCAATCTGTGGAGAAAAAAGTTTTACCACATGTCTGAGAAAGGATTCAATAGCAGTGTGAATAATGTGCGCCAATTGTTTCCGCAGAGGGACAACAATCACAAGGTAAATCGATGTACAGAAGTCTGAGGAAACGAAGACAGCTGCCGATAAACGCAAATGTACTCTTGGTCTGCTTGATCACTCTGGATCTCTTGCGCCTTGGCCCCTTCATCTGTTCACCTTTCCCGAAAAAAAATAATAATCTGCGACCTTAACCCACACCCTTTAAGTGTCTGTCATCCCAACCTTTTCCACTCAAGACGCTATGTACAGCCGTTTGCCAAAGAGAGAAAGTGCATCTCATATTGAGAGGCAAACATTTTCAAAAATCTGTTCCGCCTTCGTGCATGAGGAAAGGCTTTTATTGAGATGGAAACGGCACAGTCCCACCACATTTGCAGAGGACATTTAGAAGGTAACCCCCACCTTGAACTAGAACCACACCAAAAGTGTTGATACCCTGCGGGCTCCTGCAAATCTGCAGAGTGCTGTGGAACATGGGTTGCAGGCATTATTTTGTGCCAAACATTTTTCGTGAAACACCAGAGTTGGAAAATGCCTGACCACACAAGCAACTGAAATTATCAAACACCTGAACCACAATTATACAGAAAAAGCCTGTAAGATACCTAACTACAAAAGAGACACAGCCAAAAGAAGTAAAATCCCGCAAATGCCGAGCAGCTACGGATAAAAAACCACCACTGTGAAGCAGAAAAAGTCGTCAGGTTGCTGCAAAATGTATCCACATTGGTCCAACTGCAGAGCTTTTCAATGTTGCATCCACTCGGAAATGCTTTGCTGTTTTCTCTTCTGCAGAGTGTTTCTTGTTCCACGCATAAAAATGCTTGCTCGAAAATGCACTTGGCTTGACTTTGTGTGCGCAAACAATTGTAGCTTTTTTCTCTAGCTTGTCCACAAGATTTGGGCACGCAGAATCACGGCTGTGTGAGCGTGGCTTTTGTTGTGATTCATTGTGAAAAATGATGTTGAATTGTGTTTTAAATTTGAATTCCCGTCCTGGCGTCAAAACACTCGACATGAGATCAAAGTGGCGTGATGCCTCATCAGTGTCTCACTGATTTCATGGCAAAAACCACAAGCATTGAGACACACTGGTGGAAGCTCTTCACTAAAACTGTGTGGTGAGTCAAAAGAAAAGAGTCTTCCTGAAGGAAATCTTCTCACAAAGGCAGACTCAGAAGGAAACAAAGATTACTCAGCCTTTGGCAGTTGGTACACACACGCCACGCCACTGCAACAGTTTTCATGCTTTAGATATATTGAGAATCCTGGGTTTTCAGGTCAGTACGCGTATATCAACGCCGCGGGACAGAACCCGAGCTCGAACGCCATTCTGCGCACACAGTACTTCTATCGCAACATGGCGACCACGGACAGATGCGTGACTTTCTGGTAAACAGCGCTCATCTTCATATCTTCTTTCATTTGTCATTATCCCTCAAGTTCTGTTTGCTTGACAAAAGTTGTCAAACACGTTTTTGAGAAATCCCTGTCGCAACAGTACATGTAATTTCCGCTTTTTCAATTTGGTATTCTGTCAAAAGAGGCTTCAAAACACAAAGCTGGTCAAAAAATGGAGAACATGTCTCTTTTGTGGCAAGGTATTTCATCCGTGGTACGACAATCGGGGCTCTGACGCTGAATGTGGGGAGCCTGGGCAGCTCGCAGCAGGTCTGGAAAGAACCGGGTGAGTCGCGCTTTTAAATTCACTTTTGCAAATCTCTCATGAAAATAAAACGTCTTTAGTCATTGGACATATATCAGCCGTGCAGTGAATGTCAGTGTGTGTAACGTTTCAGCTCAGTGGGGTTCGTACAGCAACACAGTTTGGTCGCAGGCCCAGGTGAATGTGAGGGGCTACCAGGACGGCTACATCTTCCTTGACGGAGTGCGAGGCAGTGGTGAGTCGTTTGTTTCCGTGCCCCATTTGACGAATCCACCAATGAAAAAATTCTTATCTGAACAAAATTGATCTCTTTGATGTGTTTCGAAATTCTTTGCCAGCCTCAGGTTGTGAGTGCTGTCTGTTTCAGGTCCTGCAGGAGACATCGCTGTGGACGATTTCACCGTCAGCGCGGGACCGTGCGCCGGCGGCACACCGGTCAGTGTGAAAGGGTGGGGGAAGCTTCGGGCGAGGCCGACCTTTTGAGAGAGTTCGAAATTTAAAGCCCTCTGGACACCAGTGTGCAACTACTAGCGAGACACTATGAAGGGAAACTTAGGCTGACAGCTGTACTGAGCATGCAGATTCACAGTTCTTGGGCACTTCAGTCTGAAACTGCGTCGTAAACTTCGTTGTCTTTCAGGATGGGGCACGCGCCTTCACCTGTGACTTCAATCAGAATGACTGCTCGCAGTACCTGGTCAGTGTGTCTCCACCAAACTCCCAGGGAACCTTCTTCTGGCAACGAAACCAGGGCACCACTCCTTCCTTTGGCACCGGACCCAATGCAGATAGGTCCGGCTTCAGTAAGTGTACAGAAATTTTCAAAAAGCTGGACATTCTGGACATTCTGAGTGTATTCTGCACAAGAGTTCTCTGAAGAACCATTGTATTTTTGTTTCTGTGTTGCAGGTTTCTACATGTATGCCGAAGCGACAAACCGAAACTTCAACGATAAAGCGTACCTGCGCAGCACTGGGTCCTACAACGATGGTCAGAGCTACTGTCTCAGGTAAATGTGATGCCATATATATTTGCGCCATCAGGTGACCTCGGGAGGGTTGACTCTGGCACTGGCCACTTGATGACATGAGTCTTTTCAAATGAAAGCATTTTGCCTTTTTTCAAAAAAGTTTTGAAAATGTAACCTTACAGAAAAGACCGAAAGCAATTTGCACAGATCTAATCTTGGTAAAGTAGAGATGGAGACTTTTTCATTGTTGAAAGATGTTGCTTTCTGAATTCAAATAGGCCTACAAAACAAACACACATGAAACTGAGAAACAATTTTTTTTCTATGAAACTGAGAAACTGTTTTGCAGGTTCTATTATTACATGGTCGGAAACAACATGGGTCAGTTGTCGGTGCGCAGGATGAACACAGGATTCAACGTGCTTGACACGCTGTGGTCCTTCCCAGGTGAGTCCTGCAATCCATCCATTTCTCCCTTTTCATTCTACAACATGGGAGAGGCTGCAAATTTGATTGCTGTTGCTTTTTACTTTCCAGTGACGTTAAGCAGCAACACCGTTCTCCAGGTTCCAAATTGGGTCTCTGTCGAAGTTAACATTCCCAGCAAGTGAGTGGCTTGACGATTCTCACGACTGATTAGTGAATCTGTTTTGCTGAAGCACAGGCCATGTTTCAAATGATTGAAACTTCTATCAATTGCAAGATCAAAACTGCCCTGAATTGTCTCTGAAGCTCCGGTCTTGATCTCAACTCGAGGGCATTTAAGCAAAAATTCAAAGATTTGCCCACAAAAAAGGAATTTTATTCGTGAGAATGTTGTGAAGCCTCAAAGCCAGACGATGAAGATAAAGGGCCTAAACGATTATGTAGTCCTGAGACCCGTTGTGTACTTTTCAGTCCCTCGGCGCCGTACATCGTGTTTGACGCGACAATGACAGGACTGGACCAGAGCGACATCGCCATCGACGATGTGTCCGTCACGCAGGGACTCTGCACGGTCAGTCTTGTTCTAACTCAACAGGATAGATCGGGGCAACATGGGGACCCGGTTTGCAGAACTGAGCCGACCCCGGCTTCGGACAACCCTGTAAACTGGACGCAAAAGGGGTCCGCTGAAGCCTTAGGCGCATGCGGTCCACCCCCTGGTACACATCTTGGATATTCAAAGACTACTAGAAAATCATTTGACGTAGCAGTAGTCCATGCTTGCTCTTCCTGTTCAAAGTTTTTCAGGACTCTTTCCAATGGTGATGGCTGTCCTTGGCAGTTTGAAATTTAAGCACTTTTTGAAAAAAAACCAGAAGTGAGACACAACAGAGATACACATTTATTATGGATTCACCTGGGCCTAAGGCCTCAGCCAACCCCTATTTGCATCAAATTTCCGGGGTCGATCTGAGCCTGGGGTCGGCTCAGGCCTTGACACCAGTGTGATATGAAATTGGAAAATTAGAAGCTTCCAAATCTGACACAAGTGTTTTTTCCAAATGTCACGGTTCCCAAATGAAACCCAATCCAGGATAAAGAGTGAACTGGCGAACATCCGGAATAAATTTGTCCGAGTTCTGGAACAACTGAAATTGAGCTGAAATTGAAAAATCGCACAAAAACACCGTACAACTTTCTGTTTTTGTATTTTCAGGGTGGCTCAACCGCGCAACGTGAGTACATCGTTCAGATTGTGCGAGAGTGTTTTCTATCCATGATTGTCAAAAAGCTAAACAACTTGGTTCTGGGATACCCGGCGATGAGCCACTCTTTGCAAACGCTCACAAAAATGCAATGCTCTGACTTTTCAACCATGATCTCGTAAAGAGATCACTGGATGCCAAAAATCCAAACACACATATATATAGTATAGCTTCAGCAGAAAGTTCTTGTTTTTATTGCAGCTTTCTTCTCGTGCACGTTTGACCAGAGCACGTGCCCAGAGCTGACGTCGGTTCCGATCTCGACGTCCGACGCGGAGTTCACGTGGACGCGTGGTACCGGCCTGACGCCGACGGGACGTCTCGGCGGACAGACCGGCCCCAACGGAGACCGAACCAGCACCAACGCACAGGGTGCGAAGTCTCTCTTCTTTTGACACACGGTGTTCATTTGGGGTCGTTCACATTACGCGGTGGCTCTCGAATTCTGACAAAGTGCAGAGACTGGAAATTCTTTTCAGTTGAGAGGACAATCAGAATTTTCAAAACTCTTGTGTGTTTCTCATGTTTCCAGGGGCATTCATGTTCATTGGGACTGACGTCGGTCAAGCAAACAACAATGCTTATCTCCGCTCAACGGCACTGTACACGAACGACGGACGCCCCAAGTGTCTGACGCTATGGTACAACGCGTACGGTCAGGGCGTCGGTTCACTGCGAGTCTCCATATCTGCCGACCCTAACGGCTTCGGGAAAACCCAACTTGCCGAGATACCCAGTACGTGTTGAAGATTTTGCGTTCTTTGGGATCCATGTTGTTTTGTCTATCATTTGACCTACAGATCTGACCACCCGGAAGTCTCATACATGCTGTGCCTTGTGTTTTCAGACCCGTTCCAGCCGAGCACGGACAGAACATGGAAGCTGCTCCCAGTGTCTGTCCCCAGCAACCAGCAGGGTTACATCTTCATCGAGGGCATCTGGGGCAACGTCAGGACTCTCGGCGACATTGCTATTGATGACGTCACAGTGATTGATGGGCAGTGTCCCAACACACCCCCGGTCGTGAGTGCTGCCATTTTCCCTCTTGAGACTTTGGGCTTATCTAAGCGCTCCACTAGAGTTTCCGCTGTATCTGGTTGACTCTCCTTCTTACGAGTGTTCCACCACAGATAACGTGGTAACGTCTTCTGACGTTTTGAGCTGACTTCATCAAAAGGAATTTTGTAAGCTTTTCGCGCTTTCAGGACGGCCAGGAGTTCTTCACATGTAACGGAGACACGTGTCCACAGTACCTGGTGGACATTCCGCCGAATACCGCAGGCTCTCCGGCACAGTTCACCTGGACCCTGCGCAGTGGACCCACCCCAACCTTCAACACCGGACCGAACCAGGATAACTCAGGAAATGGTTTGTATGCGTTCATCAGAATACTTGACACACTTGGCCTTTCTCCCAGTCAGGAGACAGACCGAGTAATAAAAAAGGTGGGAAAGACTGGCCCCCATGGCACTTCGAATCTCAGGGAAGTGCCATGGGGGACAGAGATTCATTCCTCATTTTTGCCAAATCTTTTCTGATGATCACTCTCGCCTCTGCCATCCAAAACTCAAAGTTTCGAGAAGGTTTCATGTTTCAGAGAAAGGGAAACATAAATAATAAAGACCATGTGTAACTGCAAGAAAAAGGGGAAGGAGGGTCCAGCACAAAGCGAACTCAAATGAATTCGTGTATCATGAGGAACTGGACAACTGATCCATTTTGTCTCATCCAGCTGAGGCCAAAACAAACTTCAACTCTGTTTACTCTGCAGGACAGTACTACTACATTGAGACGACTGGAAGAAGCACCGGTCAGCGCGCATTGCTGCGCACGCGTCAGTATTACACCAGCGCATCGGCCAAGTGCCTCCAGTTCTACTACTACCTGTACGGCACCAACATGGGCCAGCTCAAGGTCTGGCTTATGAGCCAGAACTTCGCTCCGCTCGGCAACTTCATCTTTCAAGAACCACGTGCGTAACCTTTCATGTCAGGTCTAAAACCGAGAAAATCCCACTCACCAAAGACCAGAGGATGTGACGTTTTCATCCGACTAAAACTATTTCGAATTCACACAGAATCTGTAGAAACATACCTTGTATTTTCACGCAAAGGTGCCCATTCCGATTCTGAACTGTTTTCTAAAGGAATGAACAAACATGCATGCCAGTTGAGTTGTCTTTTGGCACATTATGTCCTGGGGAGGACAAACAAATTCAACGCAATTTCGTTGGGTGCGATCAATGACAGATTTGCTCAATGACAGGTTTGCATGTCTGTTTCAGAGGCGTTGAACACAAATCAGCAGAACCAGAGATGGGTCCGGGCACAAGTCAACATCCAGCCCAGCCAACAAGGTAGGAGCACCAACGGCCATGCCGATGCCAGGATGGTAACCTGGACCTATCCCAGCATCGGCTTCGGCGTCAGCACCTGCATTGCATTGATCATGGACATGTTTTTTGCAGCGCCGCCACCGACGCCGGTGCGGGCGCTGGCGTTGCTTGTGAAAAAGTTTCTCTGTAAAAGTGCGGATGTTGCTGTGGAACACGCTTCCTTGGTGATTGCAGGCTTTATCGTGTTTGACGGTTCGGTGGGAGGATCGGGCACGTTCGGAAGTGAATTCGGCGACATTGCCATCGACGACATCTCAGTGCTGAACCAGCCGTGCAGTGTGAGTTTGTGTCGACCTGTTAACATTGACGTCTATTGGTGGCGTCATGACGCAATCTTACCGTTCTCAAATATCTCATCCATGGAACTTGAAGCTTCCTTTGTGTCATTCTTCATTCAGATAATCACTCAAACGTTTCCAAACTCAGTGATGTCAAGCATCCTCTTCTGATCAGAAAGTAGTGTGTGTTGTTTCACAGAGAGTGCACACAGAGGCAGACGCTGAACAGAGCTGCAGAACTTTCTGCCTCGAAGGACGAAATTCCTGGGTCCTTGAGTGCGCGCGTAAAGTGCTTGAAAACAAAACGTTGTGTTTCCAGGGAGGAGGAAGCAGTACAGGAGAGGAATATTTCACCTGCAACTTTGACCAAGATGCATGTGGAGCAAACCTGATCAGTGAACCAGTGAATCCGCCCACCGGCGCTGACTTCCAGTGGACGCGCAACAGCGGTAAGCAACCTGTTCCGCAGAAACAATGCATTAATGACAGCAAAAGAGCTGCGGTGAGTGTAGTTTTGACGAATCCGTTCACACAAAACGCAGAACACCTCGCAACAGGCAAACGCTGAACACCTTGTGAACAGGAGTGTTGACACAGCTCAAAAGCAATATCAGACGATTTGCACGCAAATATGTGTTCAAATCTGCTTTCTTGCCCTGTGCGAAAGACATGACGTGCAGCAGTGTGTCAGCATGCCACGCGTGTTTTGCAGGATCGACGACGTCTATACTGACAGGACCGGAAGCTGATCGAGGCGGAGCCGGTACGAGACATGCGCACAAAATAACCAAGTCGAGTTGGGAGCAAGGAAATCTGATCTTGTTTGTGTTGGTGTTGTGAAGTTTTTAGGAATTCTTTTGGTTTTAGGATGTCGTTGAATTCCAAAGAGACTTTGTGCTTGTGTCTGTTCTCATTTGAGTTCAAGATAGTTTAATTGTTTTGGGTTCATCTGTGTGCCTTTTTGTTTCAGTTTCGTGTGTTTCTGGTGGGCAAGATGTATTCTTTTTCAAACTTGAGTTTGTTTGCTTTGGCTGATTATGTGTTGTTCTTGTTTTGTATTTGTCCTTGTTGGGTGTTTGGCTGGTAATGGTCTCCGGGCACAGGTTCTACTCCAACTTCCGGAACTGGCCCCTCTGTGGACCGCACTCTCGGATCCACTCAAGGTAGTCTCAAAAGCCTCCATCCCATAGAGATAAACAGTAAACAATGAACTTTTTTGTTTGGGGTTCACAACTCAGAAGTTAATGACTGCATGAAGGAAAATTGTCACAGAGGAGTTTGTCTTAATGGACAAAATTTTTTGATACCAGAGTTTGCGTTGTGTTGCAGGATCGTACATGTACATAGAGGCGTCATCTCCGCGCCAGCTCAACGACCGCGCTCTGCTGCGCACCAGTTACCTGTACCAACCCGATGGCCGCGACAAGTGTCTCCACATGTGGTGAGTCCTTCTGTTCTGTTCTTCTGCGGGGTGCAAGCCATATCATGAAAACAAGACAGAGATGGTTACTCTGTGAAGTGGAGGCCATTTACAGCCAGTTTAGGAATTGTCGACACAACGTTTCTCATCTGAGTCACAGAATAAGCTTGACTGACTGACTCGCTAGAGTCTCTAGTGTCTTGTCAAACCAGACAAAGAGACAAATATTACTTTGTTCTGTTCTTGTTGGTGGATATCCATGCGGACAAAACACGAAACACAGCAAGTGGAACTCACACAGTGCTCTCATGATCTGTGCATATTGATGCCCTACAGTGTGGTGACGATCAGGCCAGGAAACAAACTCGCTTGATGATTGCGTGTGAAGCGAGCTAAAGATGAATGAAGTTGTACTGATCGCGACAGGTATCACATGTACGGTGCGAGTCTGGGCTCGCTAACAGTCTGGCAAGCAGTAGACATTCCCCCGGCGAACCTGCGGGGCTCCACGACGTCCCCGGACAGGCCGCTCCGCGTCATCAGTCCTGGTACAGTGCAGTGTGCTGGTGTTGGAGACATGCCCTTTAATCCACTTTTTTGATGTCGAGTCATTTTGTGTCCCATTGGCTAAGGCTTCCTGGGCATTTTTTTGGTGAGGGATAACCAGAGTCACCGCTTTTGTTCACTCCGTCTTGACATTTGGTTCCTTTTGTTGCTGTTTCCTCTTTGTTCTTTTCTCCTCTTTGAGTTCCACAGGTTTGACAAAAAGTTTAGCAGGACATCCAGCCCTTGTCAGGCTTTCGCTGGCGCGATTCGACAGAGAAGGCAGTTTCCAATTCATCAAAAGGACTTGTCTCGTTTGTGTTTGTTTCTTTGGATGTTTGGTTTATTTTTTCCTGTATTTTTGGTGGCAGGTACCACATGTACGGCACCGAACTTGGCTCCCTGGCTGTGTACATGGGAACCTCCGTCAACTCCCTGACGTCGCTGCTGAGAATCCCATCTTTTGGTATCTTTCAGTTCCGTCATTGTATATAATTTTTGGAGACGTTTTCTTCGTTTTGTTCCTTTGTTATCCTTCAGTTTCTTGTATTTTTGTTAAAATTTGCCACCTTTTTGCTGTACAATTGAGGCAAAATTCTGGTCTGGTCAAGCACAGCTTGTGCCTTTTGAGGAATTGACAAAAGTCGCCAAACGTCTTTTTAGAGGATAAAAACCTGCTGCACAGCAACCTCAAATTTGGGTATGCTGCAACAGTTCCCAAACTTGAGGAAGTGATGAATCCATGCTGTGGTTGCATTGCTAGGTAACGGCGGGACGAGCAGCACTCAGTGGAGAGACGCGTACATTCCCATCTCGGGCTCCAGACTGGGTTACATCTACATAGGTGAGTCAACATGTTCACTTCTCAACAACAAACAGTAGAAAGGTAAAGGCAGTGAGAGTCATGTCTTTGTGCTTGGAGCTTCAGTGGCATTCTCTGCAGAAGGAATCTGACACAGTTACCACTGATTACCAAATTTCGCCGTTCACCACCTGTTTTCTGAACAAAAGTGTGGTTTTGCATGTTGGACCGCGTGATGTTTGTCTGTTGGGTCCTTGTGTGTTGTGTTTGTGCAGTCCGTGTCCTGTGTGTGTACTTGTAGAGGGTCGTATCGGCCCTGTGAGCCTCGGCAGCGGCGACATTGCCATAGACGACATACAGGTGTTCGACGGATCGTGCAACGCAGGGGTGAGTTCTGTGTCTGACCCACATTCCGCCCAGGCAAGTTCCAGCAACCATCAGACAAACCGCCTCGTCAAGCTTCAGCCAGAAATCTCAGATTTAATCTTCTGTCTCCTGAACAGGAATCACTATTTGTCCATTCAAGGAAATTACCTTCATGGCCAGAACATCTGCAGACCTCGAAGGCTGCACGTTCTGAGTGAAGATGGTTGCCGGCGCTTGATTTCTGGAACGCAGGGCTTAAAGACAACGCACAAACAGCGCCAGGATGCATGCGGTCGGACATTTTGCCTGGGAAGACCCCACAGCAGGCGGTGCAATTGTGCGTTGGCCCTGAGTGATGCATTCTGGATAAAACGTGATGACGGTCATTGCACTACGTTTTGCAGAGGGGCTCCGAGGCGGTGTCCAGGGAGACATTGCAATAGATGACCTGTCAGTGGAACCAGGCATTTGCGTAAGACTCAAGCCAAAATTCCCTGCCATATGTATCCTGGGAAGCTCCACGTGTTTTGGATTTGATGCTGGCTGTGGTGTTTGCCTTTCCGTTTTGAGTTGTTTTTGTTCATGAAAAGGTACCGTTTGCAACAGACACGAACTGAAAAAGGAAGAGACAAAATTGCTTTGGATGTTTTTTAATCTGAGCATAGCTCTTGGTTCCTGGATTGGTTCGCTGTAGCCGATCGTGCCTGATTCCAGAACGTTGTTTTTGTATGTGAAGAGAACTCGTGGTTTCTGGCAGAGGTTTACCCGGGGTGCAGCCGACGGGTCAGGTGGTTCATTGTTCATAGAAACATGCATACATTTGTTGGTGCACTGCACGTTAGCACGTTTTGCACGGAACACAACATTTAGAAAAGCACACCTTGCCTGCACATTGCCACACAATCCTCGAATCCGTGCTGAAACCCAACCATTAACGCAGAGAATAAGGCGGGGAATAAGGAAAGATAAAGTTTGAGACAAAACCTAGAATTTTCAAGGTTTGAGGCTCAGGAGCCTCCCAAGTTCCAAAAATTGTCAAAAACAGCAAAATAGCGAGTTCTGTTTTTTGTTAAACGTGTGGGTTTTCTCTTATTTTGCTGCAGTAAGTGCAATGCACGGTGATTGGTTTTGTTGCACTTTCTTCCCTGTTGGACCATTTTTTGTTTTGTGGAATGGACTGTGGTGCTTTTGTTGACTCTCTTTCTGGTGAGTATTTGGTCCTTTTTTTCTTGAGTGTTTTTTGTTCGAAAAATTGGGAATCCGTCAAGGTGCATACACAAGTAGACCATTTGAGCAACACCCAAGAATCTTCATGGGTTTAACTGCTGATGCATGCTAGGGATTTGCTTTCGCTTTGGAAAATTGCTGACTGGTGACAGCAAGTTTCTTTTGTTGTTCTTTTTTTGTTCACACATTGCACGTTTATCCAATCTGGTTCGCACCAAAATAAGTTGCGGACCAGGAAGCACGTTTCGTGCGAAAGTTGCTTCCATTGCCTTCCCTGACAGACCTTTTGCACTCAAACACAGAAATAATGCATGACTGAGGATTGAATCTGCCTTGCGCATGAAACACCTGTGAAACGTTTACGTTTTCAGCCTGCATTCTGCATTGCGAGCAAAATTCGTGGTCAAACATCTAAATTCCCAAAACGAGAATTCTTGTGTTTCCTTTGCAAACCATCTCTCACTTGTCAGAGAAAATGCAACTGTTTTTATTTTCTCTTGCAGCCTCAGACTAACGGTCGGTGAAAATCAACCTGAGAAGCAGTAGCATCACACAGCAGGCTGTTTCGCGGCGGTTTTTTCTGAAACGGCAGGCGTCTTCAATGGAAGATACTGTGACCCTAAAACTACACGTAATCCCATTGGTTGAGCCAATTTTGAAAATTTAATCTAATCTAATCTAACTTGACTGGGAAAATAGCCAAAGTTTAGGGTCACATCAATTGAAGGCTCTTGTTTTGTGACACGATAGAAAAATTCAAGCTCAGCTTGACGCACACGCTGCCATTTCCTTCATAGACATTACCTCCCGCTAAATCACATGTGAACCTCTCATGTGTTAATCTGCCTGCTTACTTCCAAAATTCACTTTATTGAAAAGAATTCTACTTTTTAATTAAGCGGGAGGCACCTGTACACGCCTGAATTGGACGTTTGGCACGGATGATGATCCGAAGTGCGGGCAGCATTCTGTGACAACAGTGTACAGGTTCTCCCAATCAGCCGCGTTCTGCAGATTAGAAAAGAGAAAAGCACAAAAATCATGACAGCCCCAGTGAGAAATTGTGTACAGAAAACTGATTTTTTGTCGTGGCTTGCCTCGCAAGGGGCGACTTGTGTTGTCACTCTGCAGTGTTTGTCTGTCTGTCCATGGACACCCCCCCTCCCAGAAACATGAGTTTTTAGCAACTAACACAATTTTGAGCACAATTTGCTCTCAGAACAAAAAATTAAGAAAAAAAGATTATTTTTTCACTTTTGCTTTTGGTATATCTGGATGTTTCATGCCATTTTGAGCACTTCAGATTCTGATCAAATTTTTTGTCACTCCCCTTCCCTTTTTTGGCATGCACGTTTTCTTTCTGCAGGCTTTACGCCCAGCTGTGGGTGAAGCAAGGCGTGCATGACACTGCTGCCCAGCATTCTGGTTTTTCCATTTTGATGAAGAATTAAAGCTTTTATACTTTGTATAGAACAGATGATGTTACATTTTTGTCACTTGGGTTTACTTTCGGTGTCCGTTTTGCAAAAAAAAAACGAAGAACTTTGGTTGGAAAGAGAAACACAGAGCGCCATCCATGCTTGAGCGTTTGTTAATTGGTGTTTTCACACAGCGAATATGTGTTCGCCACACAGAAAAAAGCCTGGCCAAAATGCAGGTTCGTTCGTTCGATCTGGGACAATTTGGTCTGTGCAGCTTTGGGCAGTTCCACTGCCGCATGCTAGGACATGTATCTGATCGATATGTGGATGTTATCTGAGGTTTTTGCTCACCTGCGTGAGAAAACGACAGGGGATATTGAAATGGTCTTCAGCTGTATGAACTCTCACACGAAATTGAAGTTGAGATTGATGTTCGTTTTCTCCATGGGTTGCAAGTGATGTGATGCATGGTGAAGCGAATCTTTTTCGTCATGTTTTCGGTTTGTATGTTTTTCATTTGTAACGGTTGCATGTTTGTACATACAAGTTTAAAAAAACGCAGCAAAACGAAACTGTGAAGGTGTTTTGTTGAACACCTGTTTGATGGTCTTGTCCCACTTTCTGTTCCGACCAAAAGATGGAGTGTGTTTCGCACCAGGCTGGTTTCAGTTCCTTCTGCAGTGGTTGAGTGGTTCAGGGGCTTCATCCAATACAAGGGGAAAACTCGTCTTGTGATGATTCGAGTTCGGCTGAAAGTGTCAACTCACAACAATCTTTGACACTGAAGACTGTAGGGAAATGTGCACAATGCAGGAAAAGGAAGGAATCTGTGAAAGAAACTGAAACCAATCCAGTGCGGAGGTGTTTTATCGGTGTGATTTTTGCAAAATGATTCTGTGTAGTGTGTATTTGCCACGCATAATAAACATCACGTCTCCTAGACTGCTTGTGTCACTGCGTTCTATCGAGTTCTCACCCTAACACAAGGAAGTTGACAGATGGACCAAAACTAATTGTTGACTCCCTGTTTTGTCTGTTTCCAGAACATAAGGACCGGGATCGTCAGTAAGTAAATGTTCCAATATTCTTCTCCGGCTTGCGCCACCATTTTTTGTTTTGTCCTTGTTCATCAATTTTTTTTTCTGATAAAACCATGATTGCAATGGGACTTCTGCGCTAACAGTCAAGGCTCAATCAACTGAGGGAATCTGTACAGGTTGATCGCCTCACTCTCTCGGGACTGACCACCATCGCCAAAAGATACACTGGCTTCGCTCAGGCGAAAGTTTTGTGCAATCACGAAAGAAATATACAAGGACATTTGGACATTGGGAACTTGGTGAAGCTGCTCAACCATTTTGGTCAGAAGAGTGATCCAGTCCAGGTTCACTTGGAGTCAGCAAACGCTGTGGCTCAGGCCCTCAACTGCATGCTTGTGCTTGCAGCGAACTTTCTGTGCACGTTCAACTCCGGCACGCTGTGTCCAGAGCTGGAGAATGTGCCTCCCGTCGGCGGCCTGTACGACTTCAGGTGGAGCATCAAGAGCGGACCGACCGAGAGCTCCGACACCGGACCCAGCGCGGGCAGGAAAGGCGTAGGTCAGTGCAATATCTGCGTGCGCGTGTCCCACCAAAGTGACTTCCAAACGAAGGACAACTTGACTGATTTCAGGTCATTCTGCGGTAACAACCTCAAAAGATTTTTGTTGCAAGTCTGCTGGCCTAACGCCTCGTGGTTTTTTTTTGCAGCTGACCTGTACTACATGTACATCGAGGCGTCAGATCCACGCAAGGCAGGAGACGGCGCGGGGCTCAGGACAGTAGGTACGAGACTAAAGATCTCTAGACACATCTTTTGTGCAATGCGGTGATGTCCGCTTTTTTGTGAAGAGAGAGAAGAAGAAAATTCAATTTTGTTGCAGGTCAGATTCCGAGCGACGGACAGATGAGATGCCTGACCATCTGGATCAACGCCTACGGTCATCACATTGGTCAGTTTCAGATTCAGCCCATCGTCGTCATTCTCGAGCGAATAATATATTTTGTCCAGAAACAACAACCTTACCGTCAAGAATATCCAGTCTGAACTCCTAATTTAGGTCGAGAGGGTCATTTGGAGTGGAAGGCCGGCTGTTGGGCGTCCCCAATTCCTAAACTGGAGAACAAGCTCAATTTCAGCAAAATCGCAGAGAATCGGGGTCCCTGAATCGGCGACTTCTGGTATTCCCTTATGACCAAGAGATTCCTTTTTAAGCTTTGGACAGCTTCGGGGATTCACATCCAAGCTTTGCTCGCTTGGAAATCACACTTGTTGATCCAGTTGTTATGGATTTCCTTTCTTGCAGGAGACTTGCGGGTTTCCATCAAAACAACGTATGGGACCGACGTCACACTCATCAACTTCCCGACAGACACAGGTACCAAATCACCCTCTCAGTGTCTCCAATGATTTGGGGGTTTTTTCCAAAAAATTCGTTATCGATTTTCGACAACGACTGCACTCCAGATCATGGCCATCTCCACTGTGGGGAGAGAATGACCAGTATGGGAACGCCTGCCTGTGACGTTTATCTCTAAAAAAAATTAAAGGAAACACCTGCTCTACTGACCATTGGCAAACTTATACGCAGTCACCAAAGACTTCATGTTTGACGCCCTTTCAGACGGGAATCACCAGAGGACGTCCCCCGCTGATCAGGTGTGGATACGGCGCCAGGTGACTGTGACGTCAGGAGGGACGTTGTACATCTACGGGACGCGAGGCGATCACTATCAGGGTGACATCGCCATTGACGACGTGCAGCTGGAGAACGTGCCATGCTCTGCGTCCACAGCCAATGATCTGACAGGTGTGTAAATATATTTCTCGAAAGGAGTCATAATTCTGGGATGCCGGTGAATTGCTTCAACAGGCAAGATCTGCTCTGTTTTGAGTGTGTTTTGTAGATCTGCTTGTCAAGTTCCAGTTTTGTGAGAAACAAGTTTCATGGCATCCACCATCGTGAAACATCATCTCTCGCTGTTGTGTTGTTCAGAAAAAAAAATTGGTGTTGAGGAAAAGTCATGCCTTGGTCTACTTCAGGGGGACTGACTCGTTCCAACGACACAGACGTTCCTTCTGAACCTGCAAATCCTCCGCCAGAGGTGGAACTTCCTGCAGCCAAGGAAAACCCCGCAGGGGAGCAGGAGAGTCAGCAGGCAGCCGTGGACATCTTCCAGCCCCCACTCGGTGAGCAGGCCTTACCAATTGTGGAAGATCCGACACAGAACACAGACACAGGCGAAGAATATGATGCAACAAACAGCACCATGGTGGAAGGAAAATACTGCTGCATGTGCATTGTAACTGCCCG
>JAAUYG010117539.1_pt1 | contig 16564 bp, 9 predicted proteins | sample 7278091 | NCBI WGS metagenome assembly JAAUYG01 (sample SAMN14350201, study PRJNA611818) | marine sediment metagenome | isolation source: surface marine sediment (0.6m) | place: French Polynesia: Moorea | collected 2018-08 | reverse complement strand
TTCGGCGGCGGAAGATGGAGGAGAAAAAAAAAAAAAAAAAAAAGTCGGCAAGCCCCTAGGGGATCCCGTCAGGTGACGGGATGCCCCAATTAATGTCCTAGTGGACAGACCTGTAAGATTTTGCACTGTTGTATACTGAAATAACAATTTCATGTTAGAAAATGAAGTGCAAGTGGGTAGCTGCCCTATGATTTGTTTCAAACCATTACAAATACGTGAAGCAGACATCAAATAAAAGTGTTAATCATAGTAATTAATTCAGTAGTGGCGACACGCTGTACATAGCACATGTAGTATGTATGTGTCGACAACTGGGCACTGGTGTTGTCTACTGTTTTCTAAGCAGCTGTTGCAACAGTTCATACGGAAAGGCTATATGACGATTTGACATCTTTCTTGGTTCTTTTCCCACTATCTTGGCATGTGCATAATATTATAGCAGGCGGGTGGTAGAACACCACAGTTGTACGAGAGTGTGAAAACAGTGTGCCCCCCCCCCCTTTCTACACAAATTCAGGCCCTGGGAAACTGGTCCATCGAGACAGTAAGGGTGTCAAATTGTTGCTGTTGTTGCACAGGCTTAATTAGCCATGCCAGACACCCTGTTACAACTGCGGATTATCATTGTTTTATGCATATCAGAGGGCACTCAGGGTAACTTGTTACAACTTGAAAGCTTTAATTGCTGCTTGACTGGCCATCGACTATAAAATTTTAATACTTGAAAGGGTATAGAGTCGATACTTTTTTTTGTATAGCCAGGGTCTAGGGGGGGGATATATGCCCCCCAGGCCTCCCCCTGCATCCGTCCCTGGAAATGGAAACAGTTATCATGGTTATGAAGTCCATTTCTGCACTTTTCCAATTCAATATTAAATATTTTGTTAATGTCATGAATGGAAATGTAACGCTTAAAAATGTTCTATTTGGAAATGTTTCGTAACTTCCTTGGGTCAACCCTGTTTCTGTTTACTCTGGTAAGTCTAAATGAGGGACATGGAGGGATAAGAATATGGGTCGCCCCACCAACTTACATACATTGTATGTGTTGTTTAGACCTGGGTTAGATCCTTGACCCACAATAGTTTCTCCAGCATAAGCAGGAAAAAAGGTGTGCAAAAGTGTGCCAGTATTAAATGTCCACTGTAAAATCATGTAAAACAAGGTGTTTGACATCATGCTTGGATCGTCAATGACCATGTGAGACTGCCACGGAGTATTCGATATTGGAGTATTCGATATTGGAGTATCCAGCAGTTCAGTAATACAGTATCAGCAAATAGTAGAAGGATGTGCATAAATTTTGCCCTATAATTCGTGACACATCCTTCTATATTATTTACCGATTCTGTCGAATAGTCCATGGGTGACTAACAACTGCAGTCAACAAGAAAGTCAAGATCTATTGGCATTGCTACACGTGGGCGATAATAAATATAAAGCAAAAATCTTCTTAAACAAACACCTACCAAAAAGATGTGTTAGTCCGTTTAAATGCTCACAATCAGTACTCACTGTAATCAAGGTTTAAGGTGATATTTTCCCTGTGGTATCGTCTCTAACTGTGCAATACTGGCAGTATATACAAGAACTTACATCAAATAAAAACATCGGTCGCACGCATCTATTCGTAACTAGGCTATGTGCAACACAAGGTGGCATCCAGTTGCTGATATAGCTAGGGTGGCTGAGCCTTATGACACATAAAGTTACATACACTACATTAATGCCATTGCCTGCTAAATTACTATTAATCCTTGTGAATAAGGCTTCTCACTGTACGTCGTATTAGTGAACACCAGGCAATAAAGAGAGGCTAAAGTACAAATATAATGTTTTACCCTTCAGCTTTCAACATGCATGTACACCCAGTTGCTGTATATAGAGGTGTCAAACACTGAGGTGATTATCATAATAATTATTATTATACATCATCAACTTAACACTTAACTTTACACTCTATCCGTTCCGGATTCCTGTGTGTGAAAACCTGATCCAGAAATAAAGGTCACCATGACCTCAAATTTGAGCCAATAGCAGCAGAGATTGGCAAAACAATGAGGAAGTGTAATATTCATAATGTGCTGGATGACCTCATAGTGACCTTGACATGTCCATGGCCAATAGTGCCATGGCCAATAGTGCATTTGAGGTACTATAGACTTACCCGGGGACTTACCCCTTTCAAAAGTTTGTCCATTTTCACTTAACTTTTGATATTTTCAAGAAAATTGAGCATTGACATATTATACATGTTATAGTACATTGGGTAATTTCACTGTACAAATTTTCAAATATCACATTTTCAAATTCCCGAAGAGTAAAAAATAATTTTGTGTGGACCTCGAGGGAACCTTCAAGAAACTGTGCTGGGGCAACAGTTATAGAAGTAGCATTTTGAAAATGTCATATTAAGAAAATTTACAATTGCTCTGAATGACTGCAAAATGGCATGCTGTATATTTACCTTAGATGCCTAAATTGCCCTCTGCTTGCTCAACGATCATTTTTTGGCAGACAATTGAAGTTTTCCAATACACAGTAATACAATGGTAATATTAAATTTTCACGCTAAAAATTTTCAAATGCAAAATAATTAAATACCAGGCAGCAGTTGTGTTATTTTCCACAACAAAGGGAACATTCAGGAAAAGTAGTATTAGTAATAGGCAGCAACTGTGGGTGAAATAGCATTTTGAAAATACATCATTTTTTTAAATTTCCAAGTGCACCGAATGACCCCACAATGACCTTGACATGCCCAAGGTAAAAGCATGTCTCATGTACTGTATACTCCACTCCATCTGACTCAGGGGCACCTGGGTTTCCTCCGATTCGCTCTACTGTCACTCGCTTTCCACATATTGGAAGTTTTTGACTTCCATATGTGGTATGACAGTGAAGATTAAATTTTGAAAAAAAAAATGGTTAAAAATCGGAACTTCAACATTTAAAAGCCTTAATCAGTGTTTTTATGAGAACCAATGAGAAGAAAATTAAGGAGACGTCTAGAACAATACAAAACCAAATTGTAAGAGCAGTAGTTTATTGCAATTTTTGGCCCCATGTTAAGGAAAATGAAAAACTTCTTTCTTTAAACTTCAATGTTTGAAGATGTTCAAATGTGCCATCAAGGGGCCCAGCGGCTGGGGCCCGGACCCTGCTTGCCCTGTGCAAATGTCAAAGATCAGTAACGCATCGAATTATCTCAAACTGACCTTGGACACTGGACTGTCAACCTGGTATACACTGAATATACTCCCCCCCCCCCGAAAAAAACGTAAACTTAATGATTTGTTTTTCAAAAATAACAAAAATGTCTGAGTATATGGTCCAGGGTAACCAACAACTATAATTTGAAAGAAATCCATGCAGCAGTTTCAAAGATAACTGTGACACGGGCGATGGACAACGGACAGGCAAGGACAAATTTTCATTTCATGACCTTTTCTGACAGTCGAGCAAAGCTAAAATGGACTAGGATATACTGAATAGATAGCTTTCCATAAAATTTGGCACTAATCCACCTTACAGTTTCTGAGAATTACTGCATTTTCAGAGAACGATGACGACGGACAACGAACGATGAACGAAAATGTGAAGAATTTACTCTGCTGGCACAGTCAAAAATATTTTAAAATGGGAAAACACCTTTTTTTTTGCAAATTCAAAAGGCACCCAGGGTAATCAAAACTAAAATTTGAAAGAAATCTGTGAAAAAAGGTTCAAAGCTTTCAAAGCTAATCGATTCCATAGATGGATAACTGACGGACAACTGACGAATTTCGATTTCAAGAACTCTGGTGACATAGTCAAGATTTTGCAATTCTTAATGCATCCTTTCTTGTTATATCCAGACTATTCATTGCTTCTGACAAACTTTAATAAGTTCAGTATCAGAGATATTTTTAAAAAAAAAACAGCAGTGAAAGGTTGAGAGGCAATGACCCCCATCCTGTGTGGATGATGTAAAGTATGTTCTATTGCAGAAATAACCCAAGATAACATTTTATTTTCTCTATTGCACATATGACCACATAGGCAAGAGATTTCGGTAATAGTTTTACATACTATATATGTATTAGTGCAGTAGTATTATATTCTGGTTAGTTTGTGTCACTGCATGGTGGTGAAGGTAATGATGGTAATTCTAAGTTTGTGTAGTTTGGGGAAAATGTATATTACTTTCAGAAGACATAGATATGTCCTTCTCTTATGCAACGCCAAAAACCACTGGGACAGCAGAAAAAACCCTGAGCCCATCACAAAATTGTATTGCTGTATAAATACAGGAATTTCCTTAAGCGTTACCTGCTATGAAGACTTAGGATATGTGTAAAAATTTGGATAATCTTGTATTTGACGTTTCAAGGTCACACTGGTGATGTCTTTTGATTCCATAATGCACATACACGATTTATTTGTGACCAGTAGCAATATGCCCTAAATATGGGTGATATTGAGCTTGACACTTCAAATACATTGAAAGTCAAATAATATGAAAGTGCAGGACTGCAGCTAGACTCACCATATATTACTTCCTATTAGTGTTCAATAATTACTCTTTTGAGATACAGGCTTTGAAACATGATGCCCAGTGACCTTAAATTTGACCTCACAATGATTTCCTACTAGTTTTATATTTGGCCACACTAATGCCACTTGTGGATATGTCCATGCACTTTTCATACTGCCTGTAAAATGGATATGGATTTAGAGACTGGTCTTCTAGTCGCACGATTTCACCCTTTAATTGCCCTAAAAGGCTATAATGCTGAGTAACATACACATGTAGTGCAAAGCATATTTTAGCTGAAATGAAGCTCAAAATTTAAGAATTTTCTCAAATTACTATTTCCTATATGAGCAAAATTCGCAGTGTGATACAAAGTGTTCTCCTGAACATAAGGTAGCCCAATTTTCAACATATGGTGGCATGCATCTGACATAAGCAGTAACATAGCGTGAGTGCCCGGTGTCACTTAAATCATTAATCATTTCATAGCATTCTGGTGACTAATTTTCACAGCTGTCATTATTTCCTTCTCAATGTATGACACGGTGATCTAATCTGCCATTTACTTACATCTTCCACGGTAAAAATTATCGGCTGTAAACTGTAACAGACTTGACCATTAGTGGGTTGCCCAGGTAGGATAAAGTCAACTGGAAGATTGAATGAGTAGTGACTTATGGAGAATACATATTATCATTCGTATTTTTCTCTTGATTAATTTCAGCCAATATTATTGCTTTCACATATGTAACTTTTTCTTTTTCTCCATGTATAAAACATTTTCTCCACATAAAAATTTTTTTTTCTCTGCAGAGAAAATATTGCCTCCACTTATAAAAACATTTTCTCCATGTATGAAAACATTTTCTCCATGTCTAAAACATTTATTTTTCCATGTCTAAAACATTTTCTTCACATATAAAAATATTCTCCATGGATACAATTTTGCTCTACATATAAAACAATAACATTTTCTCCACATATAAAACATTTTCTCCATATATAAATTATATATGGAGAAAATGTTTTATATGTGAAAAAACATTTTCTCCACGTGTAAAACATTTTCTCCACGCATAAAACATTTTCTCCATGGACAAAACGTTGCATCCACATATAAAACTTTTTTTCTCCATGTATAAAATATCTTCTTCATGTACCGGTATAAACATTATTTGCTGCATAAAAAAATATTTTCCCCAAGCATGAAACATTTCCTCCATGTGTAAAAGATTTCCCTGAATTTAAAACATTTAGCCCACATATAAAATGTTTTCTTCATGTATAAAACATTTAACATTTTCTCTGTGCATAAAACTTTTTGGCGTGGAGAAAATATTCTTCAATATAAAACTTTTTTTTTCTCTATGTATAAAACATTTTTTTTCCATAGAGAAAACAATTTCTCCATGTATAACACTTTCAAAATTCAAACAAAAACAATTGAAAACTAAATTTTGTTATTAATATCCAAATATATTTTTTGGGTTGGCAGAAATAAGCCACCATAGGCCTCTAATATTTTGATAATCAATGTGAATGATACATCCTGAGCTAATAAATTCATTTTTATATTTAAAATCAACATGAGTGTATAAAATGCAGATGGGGGGGGGGAGATAAAGGACAACAGGTAATCTCCTCCTCCCAAATGTAAAATGGGAACCCCACTATAAATAAATCTACTTGTAAAAGTACAACTTCCCTGAATGAGTGTCCCAAATGCCACAAAGATGTGCAGTGTTCAATATCAAATTACTCCCCCATCCCTCCCGCTTGCTGCCATGGAGGTGGATCCCCACCAGTCCCCATCGATGTTTCGCTGTGTACCCCTCATATAAAAAATCCGGCCTGCATCCACCCCTGATATTTCTGGCATTGTGTCTGTGATTCAAATTGGGTGATATAAAATTGTGATACATAAATTGTGATAGAAGTGTATGATCCTGAAAGTCAATTTTACAGGTATATGTAGTAATATTGTTTTGTTGTTGTGCATACGTTGATGTAGCACAATTTTAGCAAATTTTTATATGAAAATGTGTTGAACAAAGGTGCAGCTGCTTTTGGAGTTTTGAAATTGTTAAATTTAAGAAAACATTAATGGAAAGAAGCATGCTCTTTATTTCGTCTGAATTCAGACTGCTAATGCACAAAATATAGCAGTTCAAAATAAATCAAAGGTCTAGATCTATGTTTTTGTTTGGTTACTACCGCTGCATAGATTTAATTCAAACACTTAGTGTAAAGTATACTTTAGGCCATTTTGTCACAATTGGTGTGGCTCTCACATTTTGGCTGTGGCTCCTCAGATTTTGACCGGAGGAGCCACAGTGGATCCTTATGTTCAACGGCTAGCGCTATCAGAGATATCTGTGGTTAAAATGACAAATGATAAGGCATAACAAGTAACAAGTTGAAGCATTAGTACATGATTAATAATTTGTGCAATATTTTTTTTTTTTTTTTTTTTTTTTTTGGGGGGGAGTATGTTTTTCACTATTCTGACAATCTGTCATATTTAATTTATACTAGGTAAAAAAAGCAGTATCTTCTTATTGGACTCTTTTACTCAACAACTATTTATTCTGTATTCAGATACTGAATCCCCCAAAACAGTATGCGGTGCTGAGGTAGGCCTAATATTCAAAGTTTGCTTATTTCTTTGACAGGCCCCCAGCTGTTATGACACAAAGTAAGAAACTACTAGTTTAGTCTGATGGAAAAAGGAATGAGGCATTGGGTAACGTATTAAAACCTTTGAAAAGGAATCAAACTCTAACGGCGTGAAAACGCGGGAAACGACACTCGGTAGGTCTAAAAAGCGCGGGAAAGATAGTGTGGTCAGGTTTCGCCACGAGGCGCTGCAAACGCATATGCTGTCATCGATCGGTTGACATGCAGGCCATTTTAATCATTAAAAGCTTTGTTTAATAGTACCGGCGAAGCATTGGTTAGGTTTGGACGACAAGGATGAGACTTGTGAGATATAAAATTTGCAGAAACCTAGGGTTGTGCAAGGACGCCAACTTGAAAGTAGACGTTGCAATAATTCACGGCGGGCGTGAATTCGCCGCAGAGCACTGAACATGTGGAGCTCGACCACGCCCCATCGGTCCCTGTCGTCTGCGTTCTAGCACCCACCGGGAGTCTGCCTGGGCTATAAGAAGCAGCAGGCATCATACGCAAGCTGCGGAAAACTAAATCATGCTGATTGTTTGAGCGATCATGCTCACTTGATATACTAGACTGAAACTGAGCAGGGTGAGTACAGTAGTATATATATATATTTTTTTTACCGCTGTTGTACTGGAAATGTCCTGGCTGAAATCCGGGGGGGGGGGGGGGGGGGGGGTGAAATACTGGTATGCATATATATTAAATTGGTTGGTGATCTGAAAAGTTATTCTCTTTAATCTGTATTTTTTGTGTGCTATGTCGTAAAGATGATTTCAAAATATAATTTCATAGCCCCCCCCCCCCCCTCCTCTTTAAGAAGGTATTACAAATATGAAATATGATTGTGTGTACTTTGGGAGTAGGGGGGGGGTAGTGTTTACAGTTTGGCTTCCCCTCTCTGCTAACTTTATGAGTTTATGTGATCTGGAGTTCTGGATCAGGATTGTGCATAAAAAGACAAAATTACACATACATGTAGTTTATTTTTCCAACTTTCATCTACTCATATTGAAGCATTTTAAACCGCCAACAAAGTGTTGATAATTCTGGGTGATAGTACATGTACCCATATCACCTGCCACAATACACTTCATATAACATTATTCATCCTGGCGTTCCATTGTACATGTTGTAATTACACATGTATTAATATAATATTATAAGAGTGGATGTTTCTGAACTCAAGATTCATACGCTGAGAAGAAAAATACTGCTCACAAAGTTACAGTTTGATAAATTTTCTTAATTAACACAGGACCACATGGGAAGAAAATTTAAAACACGACTCATGACAACATGAAATTTTACCATACCTAAGACTGGGTTTTAGCACCACTTCATGAGCGCGTTGGTAACCTTGGGAGGATACAAGCTTTAACTTTTCTTGGTTACCATTTATGTCACTTTCTAATTTTTTACATGGGAGTCAACTCACTCTCATATAAAAAGGAATCCTATTTAGGAAATCCAAAAATCTGAAATTTCTGGAAAAGAGCTGACCATTGAGCAAAAAGGAAAAAAAATTGGGTCTCTGTGTGCTTTCGACTCTGAATGTTTCAGATAGTTTCAGATTCAATTTGATGTCATTGGGATGTTTCAAATTTCATAAATTAATACATTTCCAAAACGTCATTTCCACAGTTTTCATCTACTTTCAATCAAACTTCATGTTGAATATGGTAATCATAGGGGAATACAGGCTGTTATGTTTTTCGGTGATCTGCCAAGTATTTAAAAAATTACAACAATTTGAAATTTATCCGTAAGACAGGACCATATACTGGTCGGCCGAAAAATGTCAAACATATGAAGCAATATGGAGTGTTACCACAGCTGTGACTGTTAACAGCTCTCCCTGAGTTATCAGACATCACTGGCCTTTTTCATGAGTGCATGTATATGTTGAAAAAGGCCAGTGATGTCTATAAGCTTGGGAACAGTGGCTATTATCCAGTCTCAGCTACGGTAACTTCATTTATTTAATATGACTGGGACTAAAAACATCTAAGCATGTACTACTCCCACAGTTTTCATCAGATTTCATGACCATGAATGTATATAATAGTAGATGGGTGTCCACTCTAGGAAGTGTCCTTAAAGAGAGGGACCACTATTCAAAATGTATGTACTGGGTAATTGTTGAATTCACATTGATATTGAACCAGTCCTATCTTGAAGGTTTAGGGTCACCTCCACCTTTTAAATTTTAAGTATGTTTTAATAGGCAGTTAACTGGCAAGAATGGAAATGTATTAATTATATTGCTAGGATTACACCAGGATTTAAAATTAATTATAGAGGCACCTCTTCACTCTACCTATTTTCAGATTGGTTCATATCTGTAAATAACATGGCCATATTTAGACATTTGGCTAGATTACATTATTAAAATACCCATCCTCCATGAGGACCTAACACTTACATATATAAATATAGAACTTACAATATCCCCTTGAATAAATATATAGTGAGGGAAACAAATACACATTTAGAAGGAAGAAGGATAGTGTTGAGGAATAAACAGTATTTACCGGTAAGCATACTTCCATTTTCCATCAATTCAGGATGGTTAGAACAATGTAGAATGTACTCAAAAACTGTACTAATGCATCATCATTTGCAAGGTCCATTAGACCTCGAATATCACCAATACTTAGTAGTTCACCATTACTGGTAGTTTGGGTGGGCTGAAGGGAAATTTTATCATTTCTGCTTTCTTTCTTCATACTACATGTTCATGTGATATACATGTTATCAGAAGGTATCAGTGTCATTAACATCTTCCCATTTGCTGCACCGTTACCAAATAATTGGAAACAGGCAGAAGGAATTACAAAAACACAAACATTGATTCACCCACTACCATGTACATTATATGACAACAACTGGTAGAGCCCATCAGTAGGCATATGTACCATCCAGATCTATAGTTCCTGATTCATTTAGAACACAGGTGTTGGGTGTGGCCCAGGAATCTACATGTCGCAATATCACCAATTGCTTCTGCAATTGCCCACCTGAGCTGGGTAACAGGCTATATTTATGTTGCTGTAACTGACTGGTGTAAGAAAAGACAGACATTCATATATCCACATAAAGTAATGAATTGTTCATGCACATATGGGTGAATTTTTTGCATAGGGTAAACATGTGAGGTGTTTTTTGTATAGCCAGTTAGCATGGTTAGCCACCCTGGCTTTTTTCTTGGAAACTGAATGTAAGCTTTTGCAACAAAGGTAAATAATAAAGTAGAAATTGAAACTACCAGTACATGAACTTCTAGCTACCTGAGACCCAGTAACTTTTGGGTATCGTTGGTAAGAATGTTCAAGAATTTAGCTAATTTGCATGTTAACATGGATTTGTTCATACTGACACTCAGTTCTTTTAGATTTTAGTTGTACAGTGGTCCTTGCCTTTTAAGACTACCCGTTCAGTCAGAAAAATATGGTCTTAACTTAAAAGTGGTGTTAAGACAGATTTTAGCTGCAAGAATTTAGCTGATTTGCATATTATCATGGATTTATTGATACTGATTTTCAGTTCTTTTAGATTTTAGTTGTATGTTACTCTGTAAAATAGAAGTGTAAACTGTGGGGGACTGATGGGTTTGCTCCAAGGCTTCTTTTCATCTTTGTATACCGGTATATATATAGTGTAAAGGGCAGATTGTTTATTAGTTTTTTATTTTACAATAGTATATTAATAGCTGCAGCCTTAAGTATTGATTTATTGATTTTCAATGCTGAAAGAACATAAATTATGATTTTAAAGTTCACAGGTTAATTTGGGGCCAACTGGAGTTTGCATACTTGTGCGACAAGTCCAGACATTAATTTGTGAGTTGTGACAGCAATACTGTACAAATCAAACATACAAACCCAATACCACAATAAGAACCCAAATCTCGCCTTGCAGCCACAAGTTAATTTATGTTTACAGAAGTGTCTTCCACACAAAATCAATCCCACAACAATCAGTTCTGAAGTGATACTTGAAGTGTAGTGGACTTTATTATATGTAAATGGGTGCAGGAATCGGTGCATCATTTCCTGAGTGACAGGATTATGTAGTAATTGGTAGAAGTTGCCAAGGTAAGGTGTCAGGCATGCTGGTAATGGACTGACACCTTGGCTTTGAAGTTTATTGATAGCCAGGCATCCTTCTGCACTGGTGAATGGCTACCTTTTCCGAAAGGAAAGTCAGTCGTGATGTCTTGGCGTTGGACTTCAGATTTTTGTGTGTCGCTTGGATCCCTGAGAGCCCAACCTGCTGTACACCTGTAGTTGTTATTGATGCTCCAGCCTCCTGCAACACTTGTTTTTGTGCCAGCTAATCAATAACTGTCCAATGGAAGTGACACCGGCCCACAATCGGTCAGAAAGGAGTTTTGTCAGTTATATGTGTTGGGGGACAAATTATATGATCAGGTTGCCAGATGCGGTAGATGTACCCAGGGTGGCATCATATGTGCTAGCTACTGTCACTCTGCCTGCCCAGGTGCATTCATGGTCTCTCTCCACTAGTATTCCATCTGCAACAACCTGTGACTCAAATGGAAGCAAGCCGTTGTCGTTGTCGTGAATTGAATGAGAACTGCAAATTGTGACCTGAGTTGATAGACTAACGATCTGGGAACAGGGATGAAATGTCTCACATACTAGTAGTAGGATAGGTTCAATGATGTTGAAGGAGTCAACTTGTCATTTAGTGTCTTGTGGCTTTTGTTATTTGTAGAAGGGTGATTTGATATAAATGGTACTTCATTTGGTGGCCAACCTTCACATGAATTTGTCATCTTCATTAATTGGGATACAGTCAGTGTATCAGGATACTATTTAAAAACAAAATAGCATGAAAAATTCATGGCGCTGTATTATGTGATGTCGCAGTGCAGTTTCTTATCTTGTTTGGAATTCTTTTGTGTTTTTGTGAACAATTCCAGGGACTGGATGCATACATTGGTATGAAAATATAATTTTAAACTGACATTTAAAAATTTATACAGAGGTTTGTCTCTGTCAGTTGGTAGTGCATGTAAAATTTTCAGATATAATCCGAATTTGGTTTGCTGCTACCAATAAAGTTTCTGAAATAAATTTAACGTCATCAAAAGACCGATTATGAGGACTGCAGTTTCCAGATATGGCATGGATTCAGATATATAACTCTCTCACATAAATGATGTCGATGTTTGATGGTCTTATTTAGTAGAAATCGTTACTTTGCAGTTAGCTACTAGGCTTATAGCAAGATGCCAGCCAGATGCATGTACCTTAGAACAGATTATCATAGGGTAAAAAGTACAGTGCTACTGCTAACATGGGTGCCCAGCAGTGGGAAATCCAAATACCATTCATTGTTTTGTACTATAATTTTGAACGAGATCGATATTGATTTAACGGCAGTAGCTGGAAATGGCAAGCAGTCAGATCTGACAGCATTTAACATAAAACTTTATCACTGGTTTTCAACCATGTTTTACAATCTGTTTGCATTTCAGGCAGCCACCAAGAGACGTTTCAGTACGGCCATGAAAGGGATGAAAGTGTGAATGGTTGAAGATCAATTCCCATCAGATTTAAGGCAATCGCTATGAAGTGCACTGCAGATACATATCCAGGCTGGGACAGTATAATGACTGGAAAAATAAACTTATCAGGGCATTTGCAGTTGTGCGGGTAACCTTAGAGTATCGCTGCGTCTCTTTGGTTCATCATGTATGCCCAGTACAGTAAAACAGTGCCGTTTAACGACCTTCCTGACCCTCGCGACACCTGGGATCTTGTCGAGAGGATAGGAGAGGGCACGTATGGGGAGGTTCATACAGCACGGCACAAAGACACAGGTAATGATATGCATGTGTCAGCGAGTACTCTATTATTGCAATCACAATAATATTCGTACATGTCCTTTGACGTGATAGAATGAAGTGATATTCTTGTAGTCCCTCATTAAGTAGCAAAAGGAGTGATATCTTTCTTTTTTAGTTAACGTTTATTGGTCCTACCTTGCAAACCTTTGTAAAGTAATGCTATAAGTTATAATATACTAATGAGTTATAATAATGTGTAAGGTAAACTTATGTAGGAAACCTATTATGTTAACATGTATAATGTAGGAAAGGTAAATACACCCCGGAAATAAACCAGGGTAAGAAATCGCTTTTGTGGGTGGAATGATGTGGAAGCGGTCTCTTTGGTTTTAAATTATAATGTTTCACAAAAACATACTCAGTACAGGTGAAGTCAAATTATTTTTAGCTCAGCTTGTAACTTTCCCATTTATTTCACTGGTTACTTTCTTTGGCCAGCCAGTTATGAAGCTGACCACAAGGTCTCTGGACCTCTTTTGACATTTCCTACATGATTGTTCTCATAGAAACATGTATGGGTACCTGTACTTTGAGATCATGCTATGGTATCTGGGACTAGTGCTGTCTACTAGATAAGTCACATAATACCCTTTTGTTCCAGTTTTATCTCTTTGGCATTAAAAGTTTTGTTTGAATGCCTATATGTACAATGTACATGTGTAATAGCCCCCATATTTTTTGATGTCAGAAACATGAACGATCTCTTCGATTCAGTTGCACATTCAACAATCCTACTGTACATTAGAGCTATTGGACTTTTTTCAAGATGTGACTTGACATCTTACCTTGGACTTTGCACTCATTTGACCATAACATTCTTTTCTAGTGGACTCTGTTTAGACCCAGAGGGTAGTTTACACCTGTTTTGGCACTGTATGACCCTTTTGGTGTTGATGTGCTTAAACTTTGATATCACTCTCTAACCCATATCCATTGTAAACGCCACCCATTGTTTGGCTGGCATTGTTGCTACTTTTATTTGCTTGTGCAGCAGGGAGAGTGAAACTACGTTATGCAAATTGTATGTTAAGATGCTCTCTGTCACAGAGTTTCTTAAAATAATTACACTGACTATTCCTATTCCTTTCCATAACTCCTTTATATTTTTTTCAGGCCAGATGGTTGCAGTGAAGATCATGGAGTCGATCCATGAAGTGGTAGAGGAAATAGAGGAGGAATACCTCATCCTGCGTGATCTCAGTGACCATCCCAACCTTCCCACATTCCATGGTCTGTACCTCCAGCAGGACCCGCAGGGGGAAGATCAGCTATGGATTGCTATGGAGGTAAGTGTAACATCAGTAGCAACATCACGGTAACATCATAGACTTGGTTTCCTGATAACATCTGTAAGTATTTGATGGAAAGTATTAAATTCACTCAACATCCATTGTGGTCAGGGTCCCAAAATGATAAAAAGACTGGTTGTCAAGGTTGACAAGACTGGTTGACCAGTAATATATACCGGGTATTAAAACTTTCCAATTGAAGCAACAGCTAGAATGTAATTTTCGATATTTCGGAAAAATGTCCAAAAGACTCCGTGTAGACTTTTATAAAACAGTATTAAGACTTTATATACTGGTAGGCCCAGATGTCAACCTCACAACTAACTCTAATGCAGTTGTTTTCGAAGAGTTGTTGATAAATAACTGCACATGTTTTAATGATGGAAAATGAAAGGAAATGAATTATATTGTCTGGAAGTGTACCAATTGAAAGAACCACCTTTATATGAGCAATGTCAAATCGCTGCTTCTGAATGTTGCTCAGAGATTGTGCATGGGCGATCTACCTGAGGCAATATTTAGAGCTATTACATACAGTGCACAGCTCGATAGTTGCCGTTTGGAACGGATTCTGTCAAATGGATCTACAACAGTTATCCGACGATGATGGGAGAGTTATAAATGCTGCTGTGGTGGTTGTGAAATATTCTGTCACTATTCGTAAGACAGACTGGCTGAACCATACTTCGCAGAACGGTGTGCTGCATCTACAATACTGAGGCAATATTGCTTATAAGCATGATAAAAACAATCATGTAGTAATTTCAAGTATCACTTTGACAATTTGCACAATAGGAAATTGACTAGATTATCACATCTGTCTTTGCCATAAAGTACATAAATAGTCCAGTGAAATATCCATCTCCTGTCGAGTAAAAACTGGCGGTGTGTCCTTTTCCTTTAAAGAACTTGTATATCAGTTTCTAGACTTTTAAATTTTTTTCTATGAACTGTCCATCTAGACTTCTAAACACGCACGTTTGACTCCTCAGTCTTATGCCTGTTTTTGCAAATAATTTTAAAGAAGAGCTGTGTTTGGGCCTCATTTTTTTACTGCTAATTAATAAGATCCAGGTATTTACAAGAAATATGCTCCATAATACACTGAGGTGGTATGGTTTGAATCAGTGTCATTTTAGCTATAGAATATTACTCCACCACCACCACCACCACACTCTAAAGTATGGATAGTGCAGCAGTGTGAGCAAAATCATACTACCGTGGTATTTAAAAAAGACCACCTGACAGGCCAATAACATGTTGCCCTTATGCACGGAGTTCGTCTTTATACCCAGGTGCGCTAACAGGCAAAAAGATACTAATGGAGATCTGCAATATGTGGTCTGTTATAAAGTCTTCATATTAATGCAGGTGGTCTTTAGAGCAGATTACAGTTGCTGTATGTGACTGTTGTGTTCTGTATGTATGTATTCGTGCATGCTGGAGAAGGATTTGATTTGGTGGTAAATTCTCTTACAGCTATCTGTATACATGTATTCACACATGCAGGGGAAGGATTTGATTTAGTAGTGGATTTGATTTAGTAGTGAATTCTCTTACAGCTATGCAGTGGAGGTTCAGTCACAGACTTAGTGAAAGAACAGCTTGCCGAGAATCGACGCATGGAGGAAATAATTATTGCACATATCCTGAAGGAGACAATGAAGGTATGTAGTATATGTAACATGTATAATAGTATCTGTTATGGATCTAAACTGGCTGAGTGTATGACTGAGGCTTACATTATACTTTTGTATATCATTCACTGGTCTCTGTAGTCTTACCAAGGCTTCTTAGTGTGAAATATGGGAATACAATGTATCCTAATCTGTAGTGCTATAAATACATTCGTCAGTTTATATTAATAGTAGCATAAAATAAGAAATATTTTTCTGCACAGTGCACTTGATGCTTATGATAACTCACAGTGCTAATATTGGTGATTACTTTACTGGGGCACATCCTACTGCAAATGTGTAAATGCATATGTACGTATAAATGAGAGAATATTTAGCCTCTAGAAAATATAGTGCAGAAAATATATAACTCAGTTTATAACATTTTTTTTGAGAGTGAATGTTTTTGGACTCTGGACACATAATTTCTGACGAAACATTCTACACACAGAGTCAGTAGTATTGGAAAAAGTTCCCGAATTTTCGGCAGAATCTCTCTGCCTTCGTCAGGGGATGGTAACTAGTGGCC
>JAAUYG010109519.1_pt1 | contig 16566 bp, 16 predicted proteins | sample 7278091 | NCBI WGS metagenome assembly JAAUYG01 (sample SAMN14350201, study PRJNA611818) | marine sediment metagenome | isolation source: surface marine sediment (0.6m) | place: French Polynesia: Moorea | collected 2018-08 | reverse complement strand
TGGCATTGTCAAATTTGACATTGACTGACCTTCAAAGGTCAAAGTCAAGGTCACTCAGATTTACAGTAGTAGGATATCTGTATTGAATAGATATATTTGCCAGCAGTAATAATACGACCATCTGGAAGTCACAAAAAGGTGTTTGTTGGCGGGCGGGGTTTTCCGCTGTCCCAGCGGTCTTTCTTGTTAGATTCGAGTTTTATTATTGATTCTCAAGCTCAACATACATGTTTACGGATTAAGGTCTTCAATAAGGGACTTGTGGATGTCTCATTGCGTGCTAATGAACAGCTATAATAATATAGTCATGCCAACGCTTGAGTAAGAAAGTTATTATATTTTGGTACCGGTATATATATACATATATGGTGAATGTAAAGTCAAGAATCATACACATTTTTTTTAGAGAGGCTTTCCCTAATTTACTAAAGGGATGCAGCAATGCCCCCATAGCACGATAGCAGCAGCAGTGTGTTGCTTCTTTTTTCTTTCTTTTTTTTTTTTTTTGGGGGGGGAGTAAATATTGCCTTGCATTTAAATTTTTACCACTGAGTTTTCAATGGAAACTTAAATACAATCAAATCATTTTTAAAAAATCAAATATCTCGCCAGAGCTAGCGGGTGTAAGCTAGCTCTGTTTACACTTGGGGCTTGCCGTTGGCTACTTCCCGATATTACCTTTAATGTAGGGCGCGACATTGTGGTAAAGAGAGCTATTTGGTTGGTTTATACAGCAGTGAAAAATAATTTAACACGCTTGCTAATGATTTTGAAGATAGAAACACACTTAAAGCCATGGGGCATATATACGTTTACGTTGTATGAGTGACATCTTTCATTTCGTCAGCAGCCAGAGAATAATTTCACCGGATATCGATCCCCAGTCTGAATTTGATGCCAGTTTGGAATTTCTCCATTTGTATATGCATTGCAAGTGTAAAGCCCGCGCCAGCAATTCCCGTCTGTCTGATGCCCGGGGTGTGATGTAACTGCTCCCAACCCAATCTTATCAAGACTGACAGGTGCCAATGGCTGTGTAGGATTCATGCGATGAAAGGAACTGGGCTGGCAGCATCTACAAGCAAAACGCTGTGGCACCAATGTCTGGCAATGGAAGAGTATATACCTGCTTTTTCTTTTTGATAATGCGTCTGTTGCAGAAAAAAATGCGGAGGGGTGCGGGTGGGGTGCGTTTCTAGCTGAGAAAAATGCCAGATGTTGAGATCTGCTAGGTAAAGGGACACCAGAACATATGATAAAGATTTGTCTGGCAGCAAATTGGAGAAAGCCGAAAAGTAAGCTGGATACTCTGTTGAATACTAGCATATTGGAACCTCCATGTGTATATTTGCTACTAAAATTCATAGTATGAAATTCAAAGGTCATTCTGATGACTGTGCTGTTTTAAATGCCTGGTATCCCCTATATCTAATTTAATTTTGTTAGTTGTATATAACTGCATATATACAATTCAACTTTAATTATTATCATAATGTGTTTTTTAAGAGTGTGTTAAGTTCTGTGCTTGCCAATTTCAAAACGCTACTCCACAACTACAGTTATAATTCTTATTGAACCATAGTTTTTATAGATGTTCCCCTTGACAGTGCACAAAAAAGTTGCTTCGTGGAAAATAGAAATTTAAAATTAAAAAAAAAACATGTATATGAAATAAAAAAGATTGAATTCTACCTTCCTAGCCAAAATAATGGGAAAATGAAGGCTTGCAGATTGAATATCTTTGAAACGGCCAACTCTATAGCGAAACGGACACAACGGTGGGCCTCCAGGGTAAGTGTTTAGTGTGCATCGGGTACTTTTGACCCTTGTTGCATTGTTTCAAGGTCAGGCTGGGGTCATGCGGTGTCAGTCTTGCGATTTTCCGATAATGCCACTTTCAAAGTGCTATTCCCACTATAGTTATATTTTTTTCCAACCAAACTTTTTAATGATGTCCCCTTTGACGATCCACGCCAAAGTTACTATAGTAGCTGGAATTTGAAATTACATGTCAATGGACCTTGACGAGCTGCTTATCTACAACATGTACAGCAGGATGAGAAATGAAAGCTTATACAGCTTTTGAGACAACTGCATCGAAATAATACTGATATTACGTTTACGCTCATTTGGTCCACTTTGTTCATAAAGCTACTCCTTCTACAGTTTTGATTATTTTTCAACCATTTTTATCTCTGCATTTTTATTTGTGTCAGCGTAGCTCATGGAATCGAAATTCATTCCTCGTCCGTCCGTCCATTGCCCATAGTCAGTCTGTGGCATAGATTTTCTCTGAATCTATTACATGGTTTTCTTTCGAATCGTAGATGTTGGCCACACACTCGGATGTATTATAATTTAAAAAAATAATGCATGTTCCGATTTTTTTAGCTTTGCTTGACTATGTCAGCAGACCTCATGAAATGGAAATTCGTCATTCATCCATCCGTCGTCCGCCTGTGTCGCAATTATCTCTGTATCTATTGCGAGGAGTTCCTTCAAGCCTTAGTTGTTGCTTCCCCTGGGCTATACGTTGGAACTTTTTTTTTAATTTTTGAAAAAAAAAAACCTTTTCCATTTATTTTTTCGTTTTTGATAACATGGGATCCAATGAGAGTAAGAGTTTCAAAACGCTGCTCCTCCTACAAATCGCAGTCAAGCTTTTTTCAAGCATTTCCTGAATTTTCCCCTCAATGGTCCTCCCAAAATAGGTTGGAGATTTTTGAAAGTTTGAGTTCCCGATTTTTAACGATTGTTATTTCGAAAATGTCAAATTCACCATTGTTCCTACTTTATGGGGAAACACAAAACCTCAATTATTTGGAAAACGAGCTATCGTAGAGCGAAACGTAGTCAAATTTGGGACTCGCGTGTAGTATTGCAACATATATGGGGTACCTTATTTGGCCTTGTAACATTCAATGTCATTTTGGGGTCACTCGGTGCATTTGATTTTTTTTTCGAAAAAATAACTATTTCTACAAATTGCAGCCGAAATGTATCAAACTTCTTCTGAATTATCTTCTCAATGGTCCTCATTGAGAAGAAAGTACGTTTGGGATGTTGAAAATTGAAATTTTAACGATTTTTTTTTTGCTTTTCGTTAACGTGGGACCCAATGGGAGTGAAATGTTCAAAATACTACTCCTATTATTCGCAGACACAGTCACGTTTTCAAACTTGGCCGAATTGTCCTCCCGATGGTCCTCGACAAAATTCGTTGGAAATTTTTGAACCTCGATTTTTAACATTTTTTTCCCGAAAATTTCTTATTCACCATTGTATCATATGGGGAAATCAAAAACCCCATCTGGGAAAAATGAGGAATCGTAGAGAAAAATATACCCGACGTTAAATACATTTTTATCTTATCTTATCTTGAGAAACAAAACGGAACAAAATTTGGGACTCGCGGACAGTATTTCCTCATATGGGGCACATTTGGCCTTGTGACGTTTAAGGTCATTTTGGGGTCATTCGATGCACTTGCGATCTTTCTTAAAATACGATTTTCAAAATACTGCTTCTTCTAAACTTAGGATTCTTTTCCAACCAAACTTTTTACAGCTGTTTCTTTTTACAGGCCATATAAACGTTACTGCTTGGAATTTTAATAAACTTGAAAACGATTGAAATTTAACATTATGCCTAATGGGAAAATGAAACAAATTGCAAATATCATGGAAACGGCTAGTCATAGAGAGAAGCGGAGTGAAATATGGGACTCGGGGGTTCTAGTGGAACGTATATGGGATAACCTTGACCTTGTAATGTTCAAGTTCGTTTGGTGCAATTGCGAGTTTTAAATCGCTTATAAACTTATGACTCTTTTTCAGGCAAAATTTTTATATCTGTTTCCTGTGATAGTCAACACAAAAGTTAGTTTTTGTAATTTTGAAATTTATAATTTAAAATTTAAAAAAAAGATTAAGTTTAACATTGTAGTCCATGGAGGAAATGGAAACTTGTAAATATCTTGGAAATGAGTAAAGGTAGAACGAAACTGCGTGAAATTTGGAACTCGGGGGTACCAGTGGCACATGTACCTTTGGTCTTGCAGTGTTCAAGGTCAATTGGAGTTTATTTATTTGGTGTACTTTGTATTTTCCGGAGATATATTTTTCAAAACGCTGCATCTACACTCAATTATAAGTCGTTACAACCAAACTTTTTTTATAGGTGTTCCCTGTGACAGTCCACACAAAAGTGATTTTTTTTTTAATTTAGAAATTTAAAATTTCAAGAAAAAAAAGAAAAGAAAAACAAACAAAAAGTTTTGAATTTAACATTGTGGCCTAATATGAAATGAAATATTGCAAATATCTCAGAAATAGCTAATCATAGTGCGAAAGGGAGTGAAGTTGGGACTCGTGGGGACTAATAGAACATATACGTGTTACTTACTTTGACGTCATAGTGTTCAAGGTCATTTTGAGGTTATTCAGTGCACTTAACTGTCTCAAAATGCCTTGTAACTCTAAAACACCTAACTGTAAAGAGAAGCAGATTAAAGTTTGGGAGCTGTGGGCTACTTACAGTACATATATGGGCCCTCTTGGGAAAAACAGTTTGGGTAATCCAGTGTACTAACTTGGTATTAAGGAACATATAATGTGTAAATATACAAGTGTTACTGCTGGTGTCAAGCAGGGCGCCAATGTCCCTGGACCTCTTGGTGGGTTATCCGGTGGGCTTGGTTTTATTTCAGACTATGCTATTTCCAAAACGCTACTCCTTTTGCAGTTATGAAGTATCTCTCAATCAAGCTATAGGTGTTGCCTGTCACAATGCTCAGGAATGTTTAAATTTCAAATATACTGCATTTTATCAAAAAAAAAAAAAAAGAAAAAAAAAAAAGAAAGAAAAGGTTGGCATTTAACACCGTGGCGACTGAAAAAAATGAAACATTGTAAACTAGTATATTGAAAAGTGCAAACCGCATGGCGAAACTGACGAATATTTGGTAATTTGGATTAAGTAGCAAATGTATGTGGGACACCTTTAACCATTAAGGCTTGACTGTTATTTTGGTGCAAATCAATGGACCTACGGTTTTTTTTTTCGACAAAAGGATTTTCAAAATACGATTCCGCTTGCAGCTATGACTCTTTTTCAACCAAACTATTTATATAGGTTCTCTGTGTCAGTACTCACAAATGTTATTTCTTGGATTTGCGTTACTTTAAATGTCAAAATTTAAAAGGAAGATTGAAATATTTCATATGATAGCCAATAGGAAAATAAAAAACTGCAAATATTATCTGTTAAAGTACTAATCGTAGAGGGAAATGGAATAAAGTTTGGGTATTCTAGTGTGCAAGTAATATGTGTATGTGCCACCCCTGAGGCTTCGAAGTCATTTTGGGTATAGTTCAGTGCACCTGTGTCTCCAACTGGCAGCATAAGTCAAAAAGGTCTGGCTGTACTAGAGCAGAACGGACTGAAATATGGAATATCAGTAACATAATGATATATCGGATATATTTGCCCTTGTAGTAGTATGTTCAATGTCATTTGGGTTCGGTGCACTTGACTCAATCTTGGTATGTCATCAGGATGAGTCATTTGTGTAACTGTTGTCAAGCAGAGAGCCAATGCCGACGGACCTCTTTCTTATTTCTTAATTTGGGGTGGGATGGGAAAGCTTTTAGGGAATGCTGTTAGTTACCCTACAATATTTCGTATTTTAGCATACGCAAATGTCTGTTGGTTGGCAAAAGTGCGCCAAGCAGCGCGCGAGGGAGGCCACGAGTCTAAAAATAGAAAACTTGCCTATTTTTAGACTCTTTGATGAGGTGAACAAATTTGTTCACTAAAAATATATAGAAAAAAAACTATAACTTTAGCCACTAGAAATTTTAGCCATTTCCACAATGGGGCCTGATGCCGTGATATATCGTGATGTCCAAAATTGTTTCACCGACTCTTCGTGTATTGGTTATTTAGCTGGAAATTTCGAGTCCCTGTATGTTTCATAACTTTTCACCCATATAGTCTATCTTATAGAATGGCACGAATCAGCCTTATTGTTCACAACATGGTATACCGGTACTTGCATTCTCAGATTAAATAGCGGGTTGGCATGTGACTTGTGGCAGACAAAAATCATACATGAGTGGATTTGCTCGAAATTTCGTATGTGTGCTGATATATGCATCCATATGTTCTGGGTTTAGGGCGAACTAATGTTTGTGCGTGTCACTCCCTTAGACGGATGTCAAACCCGGGAAGCAAAACAAAATTAAATAAAAAAAAAAAACGTTCTTTTTACACTCTAGCTTGTCGAGAAATTTCACTGAGTAACGGTTCAGCAACCTCACGGACCTTTTCTGAAAATCATAACGTACGCTATACGTTGTACGGTGGCTGATACTTGCCTTTTAAATATTAGCAACGCGTTTGGAACATTTTAAACGTGTTTTGAATATTCACAGCGCGTTTTAAGCATTAGCAAAGTGTTTTGAATGTTTGCAACGCGTTTGAAACATTAACAACGGCGTTACAAAGGTGTTTTGAACATCCCGGCGCAACGTGTTTGAAACAAAACACGTAGTACGTTGCTCATATTCGAAACGCGTTGCTAGTCATTCAAACGCGTTGCCAATATTTAAAACGCGTTTTAAATGTTTCAAAAGCGTTGCGAACATTCAAAACACCTTTCAAATGTTTCAAACGCGTTGCTCATATTTTAAAACACGTTTTAAGTGTTTCAAACGCATTGCTAATAAAAAAGGCGTTAACGTTGTAAATGTTAGCACGGCCTTGTATTCACAACGCGTTGCTAATTCCAGAAAAAAAGTACAAGGCAAGTATCAGCTACCGTAGCGTTGCTTCATTTGATCAGAGGAATGTAGGCCTATACAGTTTCGACCACAACGATGCGCCACTCCAAGCCAGCCGTGTCGGTCGATCATATCTTATCAATGGACATCAGCAGATAGACACAGTTAAATTTAGTCATACCCACTATACGTGATTTAGTTTCCATCATTATTTATCACAATGGGCTGGGTCTCTGTTTCAAGGCCAAATTTTGCTCAATGATTACTTAATGAATTACGTACACTTTCATTTTCCGAACATGGTATTCTTAAACATTGAACTGTCGCAGCTGCTGACCCCCTCTAGATACTGTCACTATTGGAAATACAGTAAAATGGTGATGACCTGTTATTAGATTTAGAGCCAATTTTCCTGGTTCTTCATCCGTCTGCTACTGGAAGTATTGCATTTGAAAGCGCATGGTTTTATTTCAACTCTAATTCAGATTTAGTAAAATATAGTCTTTCTTTCCTTTGAACGTCTGTTCAGCTAGATTCCAAACAAGGAGGCCGGTTTCAACCCATGTTCAACTAAAAGAAATTAGCATATGTAAATCTGTGAAATTAGCATTTGTAAATCTGTGCTCAACTGACGGATGAGTTAACTAGGGGTTTTAATAGTTTTAAATTCAGTTAACTACCAAATGTATAGAAGTTGAAGTTAAACCGAGCTTCAGTGGAATTTAAGCTGAGTTTAAACTTCTCAGTTTTGTTGAGTCCACAGTGTCTCTCCGAGTTGCTGGGTGCGATCAGCCTCCCATGCTTTTCCCACCGTAAGAGCTCTACATGGGTCCAAATATTTTATGCTGTGTCGCACTTCACTTTTTATTGTTTTTTGTATGTCCCACATGTCACTTTTTATAAGAACTTTACTTCGGCACGTCACTTTTTATAAACATTTACATATATATTTATATTGTAATTATATTGCATAAAACCTTCTTGTTGATCTTCGGATGTGAGTGGGCGTGTTTTCCAGCCCATGCATGTCAATCAACCGAGGGTGGTTTTGGCTTCTACTGTCAGAGAATGTTACTGGGCAGGGTTTCTTTTATCAATGAATGCCAAATGGGCGTGGATTTTACTGTGAAGATCTGGGTAAAGTTCCTTCTGTCAGTGAAGTTGCGCTACTGTGAATGGACTGAGGGGGAGTTTCTGCTGTCAGTAGGCCCTAACTGACTGGGCAGGGTTTCTCCTGTCAATTAATGAATGTTACTTAGTTGGAGGGGTTCCTCATCCAGTAATTGAATGTGGGTACATGGTCGCGGGTTTCTTACTGTCAATGAATGTAAATGGGCGGGGTTCGTCCTGTCAATCAATACTGGGAAGGGCACTTTTGTTAATGAATGTAATTAAGTGGGCAGGCTTCCTACTATAAGAGAATATAACAACGACAGGGTTCTTCCTGTGAGTCAATGAATATAAGCGGGCAGGATTTCTCCTGTCAATCAATGTAAGTGCGTGGGGTTCCTCGATCCTGTCAGTGAGTGTAAGTGGGCGGATTGTAACCGTGCCAATGGATGTTAGCGTTAGCTGGCAGTTTTCCTCCTGTCTATGGATGTCAGTGGGTGGGGTTTCTCCTGTCAATGAATATAAGTGGGCAGGGCTCTTCTGTCAATGAATGTAAGTCAGCGGGGTTCCTGTCAATGAATGTAAATGGGCGGGTTCCTACTATTAATGAATATAAGCAACACGTTTTCCTCTTGTCAATGAATGTAAGTGAGCAGACTTCCTTCTGCCAATGGATGTAAGTGTGCAGGGTTCTTCCCCTCAATGAATGTCAGTGGGCGGGCTTTCTCCTGTCAATGAATGTAGATGGGCGGGGTTCTTTCTGCCAATGAATGTAAGTAGACAAGGTTCTTCCTGTCAATGAATGCAAGGTTCTTCCTGTCGATGAATGTAAGTGGGCAAGGTTCTCTTTGTCAATGAATGTTAGTGGACAGGGTTCTTCCTATCAAAGAATGTAGGTGAGCAGGGTTCTTGCTGTCAATGAATGTAAGTGAGCGGGGTTCTTCCTGTCAATGAATGTAAGTGGGCAGGATTTCTCCTGGCAATGAATATAATTAGTGGGCGGGGTTCCTCCTGTTAATGAATCTCAGTGGGTGTGGTTCCTCCTGTCAATGATGTAAGTGGGCGGGATTCTTCCTGTCAATTAATATAAGTGGGCGGGGTTCTTCCAGCCAATGCATGTAAGTGGGCGGGGTTTCACCTGTGCAGGGTTCTTCCTGTCAATATGAGTGGACAGGGTTTCTCCTGTCAATGAATGATGTAAGTGGACAGGGTTCCTGTCAATGATTGCAGATGGGCGGGGTTCTTCCTGTCAATGAATCTCAGTGGGTGGGGTGCCTTCTGCCAATGAATGTAAGTGGGCGGGCTTTCTCCTGTATATGAATCTGAGTGAGCGGGTTTTTTTATACCAATGAATGTAAGTGGGCGGGGTTCATGATGTCAAGGAATGCTAGTGCATGGTTGAGGTGTTGACTGTCAAAAGGGCAAACTGTCATCCAATTAGATTTTATACATTCATGATATACATGATTAGCTACATTCTTTTTGGCTCAGATGTTATTTTTTTTTCTGTTTCAGAGCATCAACTTTGAACAACACAAAAAGAAAACAGAATGAACGGCATATAATTTTGTATATATGTTTATTGACAAACTGGAAATACGGTACTGGTACACAATCAAGCAACACTTTATCATTTACCAAAAAAATATATCTATATCGATATTAGGAAGGGAGTCTACTGGCGTGAATTATTTACATGTGGTACACTTTTTTGTCAAGTTTTAATACTCTCAATTTCAGGATTTCTTCAGAGATTTTCATGCAAAAATATACATTTTTTTAATTTGCCACTCAATTCATTCACAGTAGCAATGCTGGCCACTATCATTTTGCATAAACTGTACAGTATTCCACACCGCAGTGCCACAAACATTCTAGCAAATCTCCACTGGATTCTATAACATGCAAACTGCAGTATATGCAGTATATTTAATGAAGCATTATTTTCATTAGATTCTTCAACTAATGCACCAAGCTATCCCAAATCGACTTATCAGTTATAGGAAGATGAAGCTTACGGTTAAACATACAAAATGGTTATCATGGTCATAACATAAGTACTTGAGACATAAAATGCAAATATAGATTCCATATTATATACATTGTACTGCTGCTGACCAATCCACTCGAAACAGTTAACATCTGTATGGCACATCGCATTATACACACATTATCATACAGTTTGTGGATACTGAAACTAACAGTTTAATTACATCCCAGCATGATCTGTCCATGGCGTGGAAGAGAGCTACTACCATGCTACAGAGAAGGAAACAACAACAAACAAACAAACAAATCTATGGAGAAGGTACATTTTTTAAAACTACTTCCTCATAGGTTACATAAAACCTGGATACATTTTTCATGGTAATCACTTAGACACCATATTGGTCTGATCAAAGAGTGATGTTACCATTCTTGTAGCACATCTGCCACTGTTTAAAAGACCCATTTACATTCCCTTGCTGTATTTGAGGATGACAATAGAAGAAATGCGGATTTAGTCTGAAACTTTATTGTTAACTGAGTAGTTACTCTATGTTTATAGTCAAAAGTGTTTATGAATACTGCATCCTTGTTTGGCACAAAAAGGGTACTTTTGAAACTTGCATTTAGGGCAGGTTTTAAATTTCAATATTTCAGCAAGGGAAGCCTGTTTATGTTTGATTGGACCACCCGGGGGTATAGCCTTCCCTGGGTGTTCCAGGCTTTAGTTCTGTAGCTGTAGCATGCTGGCACAAAGCCTCAGTCAGATGTTCGTAACATCCTAAACTCATCATCATAGGTTCCCTTTTCACTGTATCTCGAAGGAATTCCAGAGAGCAATGGGACAGGGTCACATGTTTCAACAGACTCTCAAAGCTGGATTTCCGGTTCTCCAGGTCATGTCTGACCCAGGTCACCAAAGCCTCAAATACTGGGTCCTCATTGGCTATATTCAGTCCATCATCATCCATATACTCTATCAACTCAGTGTCAGATATTTCTTTGAAAGCAGCACTTTTGATGACCTCCTCAAACTCAGAAAGCATGACCTGCCAGGATCTGATAGCCAAACCTTCCCTAGCATTCTCCTTGGCCATTCTGTTAATATCAATATTGAATGACACATCAGGATCATTCCAGCTGGCTTGATCCAGTAGGAAATCTTCACATACACCTGTCAGTTCTGGTAGCATCAACTTGATACTGGCCGGACACAACTTCAGCGCCTTCTCCGGTGTGAGCTCGATATCACCACTATAGATAAAGGACACTACAGATGTAAGGGTGTCAAAGTCAATGCCTTCTATATCCAGAAGGTTGTGCTCCAGGGACTCTGGATTGGTCACAAACTTGTCATGGAAGAACTGGGAAGCCGCTGCCAGTAATACCCTATGGCAGGGTATGGACTGACCGTCAGTTGCTAACATGATATCAGTTAGGTGGTCTTGCTGGAACAGCGTCCTTAGATCTTCCCAAACTCTGGCTTTGTACACCTCCCCATATCCCCTGCGCTTTGTGGGAGTTGCTGCTACACTCTCTGTGTTGGATGTCACATGCTCAATGTCTCCACAAGTTACCGTGGCCTTGGATGTCTCGTCACGTCGGCTCACTTTTCTGGGAGGTGTTGATGCAATCTCTGCTCCACCCCCAACAGGCTCAGCGTTTTTACGACGTCGGGAGTTGCTATATGACATGAAAAGAAAGATTTCATATTTGTTAACGTTTCCTGTACTGACTCCAGTACTTGTAGTTTTGATTTTGGGATTCCACGATCTATCATTAAAGTTACACTGTCATTGCACATATATTTGAGGTACAAACAGAACATCTCATACTAGTAATTTATCCATTTTAGAAGTTGAACAACAATATATAACAAGCCCACAGCAAAGCCTGCAAATAACAATAGTACGCAACAAATGTTCGTTTCTTGAATCTGAAGAGCTGCAAAACACAAAACAGGTCTAATCACAACACAGTTGCCTAAACAGTGCTTAAACAAACTTGGTGGTTTCAAGTTAGACAAATATGTTCTAAAATAGCAAAAATTGAAATGTGCTTTAACATTTTATGATAAAGTTTCTACATAATAACTTTAGAGCAAACATTCATGTGCTAACATGTTACATTCTACAAGAGCATTAATTTTTTAAGAAAACTTCATATAATCTGCCCAGTTTTCTGCACTCACGAGTTTGTCTGACCATATGTGCCATCATCATTTTTCTCTTCAATGACAATGACGCACCCAGGGAAAAAAGCCAAATCCTCTATGGTCTGGTCCATCTTACCGAGGCGCTCACACGTGCACAATTTATTTAGCAATAGTCGTACGTCGCAACCATCCTTGATATTAAACAGCTTACGCATCTCTTTCTCTATGGTACCTGAGAGGAAAACAAATTATTGCTGATATCATGTTGTTGTTTGAACAAACAAATTAATGTCATAGAGAAATAAATTGTGGACTTAGTCTTTGCTGAGACAGTGCGTATATCACTGGTACGGTACATGTTACAGTGGTAACACACCAGAGGGAGCTGCTGTCCAGATCGAAACGTGTAATCTTTACACAGAAATGTCATCAAACTGGTTTTACAGAAAGTAAATAGAGACATTCTAAGCTGCCATAGACATTTTTGCCATTATAGCCATCAACTATTGTAGAAATCATTACTCATTCTGAATATTAGTATTTTATCACTAATAGGGCTTATTATTTAAAACTAATAATATCAGTATGATAATTTCTCTTCACATATTTCATTTATACTGTAGTCATTATGAACATGTGTACCATAAGTGGTGGTTTTGCTGAAATATTTGACAACTATATAATCAGGATTTTTGCTATTGCAAAGCCTAAGGTCCATCAGATAGGCTTCAACTTCACAATGCTTAGGCCAAATTCCCTTCACAATGACTTTTCTTGCCAGGGGTTCCTGAAAATTGAAAAAAAGTAATCAACCAATAATTTATTTCCACAGCATGAGCATGCTGTTAAAATTTGACAAATGTTTAAAGTAGCAAAATTTAGGTGTACAAATCACTAACACTTGACTTATTTTGTCACCACTAAGTCCTTTACATTGTGGTGTTGACTGTTTTCTATCAAACTCTGAACAGAAAATATATGTATTTCATGATGAGTTACCAGAGTAGATGCCATCAAATACATTTGATTTTTTTTCTGCCAAACTAAATGTCCAAAGTCCCTGATACATATCCACAAAATTCTTACCTGTCCTTTCACCATGCCATACCAGCCGACCAGTTTCTGCCAAGCTCTCTCGGGCAGAGTGATGTAGTCAGATTCCTCCGCGAGATAGTCTTTAAGTATGCCACAGGAACCATCGGAACCAGCTGCAAAAATCACACAATGATACACATCAATATCAATGGTGAAAATGCAGACAGGCAACTAGGTATACATGGTATATGCATGTAAGTCACTTTGCTCTGATCATGCTTCCTCCCTACTTATATCTTTCACAGCTTTCAGTTGTTAATTATAATCCTATTGCAGTTATAATTATAATCCTATTGCAGTTGCTTAATATTTTCCAGTAACTTGTAATGTGGTTTCAGTAACAGAATTATTCATACATTACACAACTCACTATGCTTCTTCAAGGCCTGTACTATTGCTACATGGGGCCTCTACAACTGGTTGCTGCCTTTGCTGTCAAATTGGCCACCAATCCAATTTTAAGTGCTGATAAAATGAATAAATTCATTGCCACTTTGTGAACACTACCTTTCAACAGGGCTGAGTTGTCAATCAGCCCGGGTTTGGCATTTTCAGCTCCCACAGAATTTGCGTCACAGCTGTCAAACCCCACATACCTCTTCCACTGTCTGAACCATCTTGTGTCAACAAGATACCTAGGAAAGAAAGATCAAGATGCATCTACAACAATAACAATTATATGTGTGTTGTACTGGATGTACATGGGGAGAAAGTTAAGATAAGGGTGTGTTATTCCGCAAGAGTTATTAGAGGATGATTTTAACTGTTTGTTTCTGTGTAAGGATCTCAGAAAGCGTAGAAACATGTTTAAACTGTTAAGTATATCAACGCAAAAGACCACTGGGACAGGGGAAACCTGCCCCCCCCCCCCCCAAATTGTATATACATGTACAGTAGTCCCCCTCTAATAGGAACACTTCTTCTGCCAAATAATCCTGTCCTCATTAGAGCATAGAGAGGTGTCTTTTGGTGAGAGGGAGGATTGAAGGCATTCACAGTACTTGCTGCCAAATAATTCTGTCCTTATTAAAGAGGTGTCCTTTGGTGAGAGTGTCCTTTAAGAGAGGGACCACTGTACAGGGTTTTGTTAAAATTTACCATGGTATAAAGAATGAGATGGGGGCAATATCTCTGGGTTACCTTGTGCTTGACCTATCAACATCACCCATAGTGAGATATAACAGTGGTGCTGGATTCTCTGCCTATTACAAATAGTGCATGTAATGTTCAATAGTAACATCAGCCATAACAACTTTCTGACATGTAAGCGTCAGAAATATTGAGTGACATAAGCATAATATATATTACTTATGCAAGGGTGATCATGTTGAGGCACATTCTTCATACTAGTGGGCTAGATCTACTGGGACCATATGATAAAGACCCAAATCTGTTTGCTCAGGAGGTTCCAAACTGATTTTCCAGATTTAATGCATGTGCTAATCAGTATATTAAACATGCATGAGCAGCCATATTCATGATATTTAGCCATGATCATGATCATCTGCATGTTAGTGGGGTAAAGTTAAAATGACAATGCAGTTGAGAAGTAAGGCATACTCATGCGTAGGAGGCAAAATAGTATCTTAACCAACTTTTATATGAACTTTGGTCAGAGGAATACCAAACCTAATACATTGTACTGGTTTTAACATGTTTAACTGCACCCAGCTGAGATAAGGTTAAAACCGTTGTAACATTCTGGGTAAACACAAGCACTCTGACCTAAACTATACCTATTGGAGTATCAAACAACGCAACTCATATTCCTTACCATGTATCTCCTTTCCTTAGAGGAGTCTTCAGCAACTTTGAAATCTCTGCTTTTTGTTTCTGGCAGTTGTGTGAGCCTGCTTGCGCCATTTGTCCTGGCAGATTACTTGGGGGAAGTAGCAACCTGGGAGCACAAGAAATTTTAACCAATACAATCAGAAAAGGACTAAGCAAGGCAGATGTATAAATCAAATCCTGAAGGCTACAACATATCCCATGGTAACCACAGAAAAGAACAAAAGGAATATCGATATATCAAACTTTAGTCCAAACTCCCCTCAAAATACTAGTAATGCATATCTATATTGTTGTCACTGAAACCCTAATTAAGCAGGGGTTTCAACAGCAGCAAAATCCCTAGGGATATTGACACTGTTAATACTGTTGACAGTATGGATACCCTTAAAGGGATTACAATACTGCTGAAAAACCTATTTTTTACATAGAACTTGCTATTATCCGAATCTGGGATTATTACGTATCTGGAATCAGTTCTTCAAAACCGCTGAATTGTCTGGTAAACCTACAATGGAAAATCCATGGCAAAAACATGAGTATGCTATGATGTTCATATCACTCTAGCCATATTTTGATATGGCTAGGGTGGTTTTACTGCGGCAAATAAGACTCTTTAACGAGGCAGGTGAACATGATGGGTACAGGGCCGGAAAGGGCCCACACACTCGAGCCCAACTAGTTTATACAACTACTAGCATGAATGTGGCATTATTATAGTAGTACCGGTACAACAAGACGCCCAGGGGCCTTGACGCACTGCTTGAACTGAAGACTCGGTACACATAGTACACAAGAGTGTTTTGAAAAGTTTTAAATAGAACATGTTATCTTAGGTACTAGATGCCAACTTCTCATATTCTAACTGGCATTTACATTTACCATGGTAACCAATGCTCTCATGAAGTTTGGATGGACTCCAGTGAAAATTTTTGTGGGAGAAAAAGCAGAGCGTCAAGGCCCCTGGGCCTCTTGTTTTGAAATAGCAAACCTCTACCAGGTATGTAGGGCTTCGCGAACCTTGGCTAAAGTAGTCTACAATTCCAGTGATCTTTTAATTGTCTGCATATCTACACCAGGATCTACCCCAGGCATCTACCCGACCTTGATCACACACCCTGGTCACATGGTTTTACACTACCATATACCTTCACTTGCACTATCGGTCATAAAGGGTCGTTTACAGACATCCCACTGGCCTTACTACGTAGGCTACGGACACTGTAGCCAGAATACCTGGCTCACCTAGACATGGCAGAGAGGAGGTGGTCTTGGCAAGAATTCGCCTGGGACACATGTATCTTACACACAGTTACTTGTTAAAACGAGAAGACCAGCCCGAATGTGTCGGATGTGCCTGCCCATTGACAGTTCAACATATCGGGGTACGGACATAATCCCCCCCCGGACATAATCCCCCCCGGACAAAATCCCCCCAGAAAAAGTCAACCCGGACAGAATCCCCCCTCAGAAAGTTTCAAGGTGGACAGAATCCCCCCTCATACCCATATTTTTTTTACTTGATTTTTATTTTTAGTTTACTGGGGCTATAAGTAAAGAAGTGATCACACTTCAAAGTTGGTCACATTAGATGCCAAGGTGTTCCATGAAAACCTTTGAAGCCTACACTATATGTCATAACCTTAAAAG